>ENA-OQIC01000433-OQIC01000433.1-human-gut-metagenome-genome-assembly--contig:-NODE-433-length-18858-cov-2.755219_pt1 | contig 18858 bp, 19 predicted proteins | sample MGYA00242572_ERZ504736 | MGnify/ENA primary metagenome ERZ504736 (study PRJEB26092, sample SAMD00036201) | human gut metagenome | host: Homo sapiens | study: EMG produced TPA metagenomics assembly of... | reverse complement strand
GCAGTTTCTCAGATTAAGGTGTTTGATGTAGGTGCAGAGGCTTTTCCTCCGGCTCTGTATGACAAGATTCGCAGAGTAAACCCGGATGCTTACATTATGAATGGTTATGGACCTACGGAAACTACCATCAGCTGTACCATGAAGGTAATTACGGACAGCAGAAACATTACCATTGGTACGCCTAACGGTAATGTGAAGGGATATATTGTAGATAAAGAGAATAAGATCCTTCCGGACGGAGAGACCGGAGAGCTTGTGATTGCAGGACTGGGCGTTGGCAGAGGTTATATGAATCTGCCGGATAAAACAGAGGCTGTATTCATTGATCTTAACGGAGAGAGAGCTTATAAGACCGGTGACCTTGCAAGGATCAGCCTGAGGGTGAGATTGAATTTTTCGGAAGAATAGACAATCAGATCAAGCTTCGCGGTCTGAGGATTGAGCTTGGTGAGATCGAGGAAGTGATCAATTCCTATGAGGGAATCATTACCAGCATTACTCTGCCTGTAGATAACAAATTCCTCTGCTGCTATTTTATGGCTGACCGCCAGATCAATACAGAGGAGCTTTCTGCCTATGCATCAGAGTCCCTGGCTCATTATATGGTTCCTGAGGTTTTTGTCCAACTGGAAAAGATGCCTGTGACACAGAATGGTAAAATTGATAAGAAAGCACTGCCAAAGCCGGTTGCACAGCCAAAGAATCTGAAAGAACCCCAGACTCCTATGCAGAAGAAGATTTTTGAAATCGTTGCAGACGTTGTGGAGAATGATTTTTTTGGAACTGACACAAGTTTTTACAGGGCGGGGCTGTCTTCTATCAGTGCCATGAAGCTTTGTATTCTGATCTCAGAGGAATTCGGAGTGACTGTGAAAACCAGTGATATCCACGAAAACAATACGGTGGAGAAACTGGAAAAATATGTGATGCTTGCACCGAAGATCAGAACCTATGAAAAGAGAGAAGTTTACCCTCTTACCGGCTCCCAGAAGGGTATTTTTGCAGAGTGCATGAAGAATCCTGAGAGTACGGTATACAATATTCCGTTCCTGTTTGAACTGGAAAGCTCTGTTGACGTTCAGAAGCTGTCAGATGCCATTTCTCAGATGATCGCTGCACATCCGTATCTGCTGACAAAGGTTTATTTAAGTGACAGCGGAGAGATGGTGCAGAAGCCTTGTGAGGAAGCCTTTGTACCAGAGGTGGTACAGACCACAAATGAGCAGTTTGAAAAGATGAAAGATGAGCTGGTGCGTTCCTTTAAGCTGGAAAAGGGACGGCTGTTCCGGGCGGGGATTTATGTGACAGAAGACAGGAAATATCTTTTTACAGATTTCCACCATATCCTGGCAGATGGTAATTCCTATGATATTATTTTTGAGGATATCGATCGGGCCTATCTGGGTGAGAAATTGGAGAAAGAATCCTACACAGGCTTTGATGCTGCCTTGATGAAGAACAGCAGATGAAAGAGGGAAAATATAAGAAGGCCGAGAAATATTATGACAGTATTTTCGAGGGAATTGAGACAGAATCCCTGCCTCTTCCTGACTGCTCAGGAAAGACTCCTGAGAGAGGATATCTGTCGATGCCTGTGGATACCGGAGAGTCTCTGGTACTTTCTGCCTGCGAGAAGCTGGGGGTTACTCCAAACATTCTGTTTACAGGTGTATTCGGCATTCTCATGAGCAGATATTCCAATTCCGAGGAGAGTCTTTTTGCAACTATTTATAATGGAAGAAATGATTCCAGACTGGAGAATACAGTCTGCATGCTTGTAAAGACTCTGCCGGTTTACTGTTCCTGTGATCCGAAAGTCACCATACAGGCCTATATGACAGAGCTCTCTGAGCAGATTCTGTCTTCCATGGCAAATGATATTTTTCCGTTCTCTGATATCTGTGCAAAGTACGGGATTAATTCTGATCTGGTATTTGCATATCAGGCAGAGCTTGGGGATGATTTCCCAATCGGTGATACCGTTGCCAGGGGTCATGACCTTTCTCCGGATATGTCAAAGATGCCTCTGTTGATCCAGGTAAGAGAATACGATCATAAATATGTGCTTACTGCAGAATACCGCAGTGACATGTACAGTGAAGCCTTTGTACGTGGAATGCTGGAATCCTATGAGGCAGCTATGGATTCCCTGCTGAAAGCAAAATATATTTCGGAAGTTTCTGTTCTTTCTCAAAATGGAGCGGACACAATTGCGGAATTTAATAATACTGCCTGCGAATATGACAGAAGTAAGACCATCGCTGATACGTTTGAGGAGCTGGTACAGACCATTCCTGACCATACGGCTGTGGTATTTAAGGATAAAAAATATACTTACAGAGAACTGGATGAGATCAGTGACAGACTTGGAAAATATATCGCATCCCAGGGAATTGGCAGTGAAGATGTTGTTTCCATTCTGATCCCCCGCTGTGAATATATGGCGATCGCACCGATGGGCGTGATAAAGGCAGGTGCAGCTTACCAGCCTCTGGATCCAACCTATCCCAGGGACCGCCTGATGTACATGATGGAGGATTCCTCTGCAAAGCTTCTCATTGCTGACAGAGAGCTTCTTCCTCTGGTAGACGGATATAAAGGACCGGTGCTGTTTACAGATCAGATCTGGCAGCTGGAGGATAGGGATGTTGTGCTTAAGAAGCCGCAGCTGCATGATCTGTTTATCCTTTTGTATACTTCCGGTTCACAGGTGTGCCAAAGGGCTGTATGCTGGAATATGGAAATATTACTGCTTTCTGTCACTGGTTCAAGAGATATTATGGCATAGATTCGGAGTCTAGGATAGCTGCATATGCTTCCTTTGGTTTTGATGCCTGCATGATGGATATTTACGGTGCCATCACAAACGGTGCACAGCTTCACATTATTCCGGAGGAGATCCGTCTGGATTTCATTGGACTGCAGCGCTATTTTGAGGAAAATGGCATCACGCATTCCTTTATGACTACTCAGGTGGGAAGCAGTTTGCGTTGGAGATGGATTGTAAGAGCCTGAGATATCTTTCTGTAGGAGGAGAGAAGCTGGTTCCATGTGTGAGCCGCCAAAAGATTATAAGTTTATTAATGCTTATGGACCTACAGAGGCGACTATTTTACGACTGTATTTGAAGTGGACAAATATTATCCAAATGTCCCGATCGGAAAAGCACTTGACAATGTGAAGCTTTATATTACAGACAAGCTGGGGCATATGCTTCCTCCCGGTGCATGCGGAGAGCTGATGATCACCGGCTGGCAGGTTTCCAGAGGATATCTTAACAAGCCGGAAAAAACTGCTGAGGTCTATACAAAGAATCTTTATGATGATACACCGGGATACGAAGTGATGTATCATTCAGGTGATGTGGCAAGATTTCTTCCGGATGGAAATATCCAGATCATTGGCAGAAAGGATTCCCAGGTTAAGATCAGAGGTTTCAGGATTGAGCTTTCTGAGGTTGAGGAAGTGATCCGCAGATATGAGGGCATCAGGGATGCCACTGTAGTTGCCTTTGATGATCCAAAGGGTGGAAAATATATTGCTGCCTATGTGGTATCGGACAGCACTGTTGATATCAATGCCCTGAATGATTTTATTAAAGAGACAAAGCCTGCCTATATGGTACCTGCAGTTACCATGCAGATTGACAAAATTCCTCTGAACCAGAACCAGAAGGTAAATAAAAAGGCTCTTCCTCTGCCTGAGAAAAAAGCAGCGGAGATCATTAAGCCTGAGAATGAGGTTCAGCAGATATTATTTGACTGTATCGCAGAGGTTCTGGGGTATACGGATTTTGGGATTACCACAGATATTTATGAGGCAGGTCTGACATCCATCACTGCCATTAAGCTGAATATCCTGATCTCCAAAGCCTTTGACATTGTGATCAAAACTTCAGATATTAAGAATCATCCACTATCCGAATGATGGAGGAATTTGTAAAAACTGCGGGAAAAGAAAGCAAAAGAGAAGTACAGGAAAGTTATCCTCTTACCAACACTCAGGAGGGGATTTTCATTGAGTGTACTGCGAATATGGGTTCTACCATTTACAATATCCCGTATCTGTTAAAGCTTGATAACAAGGTGGATCTGGACAGACTGGCAGAAGCCATTGACAGTACTGTTGAGGCGCATCCTTATCTGAAAACCCGTCTGTTTATGGATGACAACGGAAATGTACTTCAGAAACGAAACGATGGGCTCAGTTATAAAACACCGATTTTAAACGGAATGAACAGAGACACTCTGGTACGTCCATATATGTTGTTTAATGAACAGCTTTTCCGGTTTGAAATCTACAGAACCTGTGATGGCAATTATCTGTTCCTGGACCTTCACCACATTGTTGCCGATGGTACATCTCTGGCTATTATAATTAATGATATTAACAGAGCTTACAGCGGTGAGAAGCTGGAACCGGAAGGTTATACTTCCTATGATCTGGCACTGGATAACAGAGATGCCCTGGCAGGTGATATCTATAAAAATGCAGAGAATTATTATAAGTCAGTATTTGAACATGCAGGTGGAAGCATCAGCTTCTATCCGGACAAAAACGGTGCGGCTCCAACAGCAGAACTTTACCACAGAGAGACCAGATCCATTTCCGTGCAGGATGTGAAGGAATTCTGTAAAAAGCATGGAATTACGGAGAATGTATTCTTCATTTCCGCTTTTGGTATCACACTTGGAAAATATAATTTCAAAAAGGATGCTGTATTTACCACTATTTACCATGGAAGAAACGATTCCAGACTTTCGGAAACAGTGGGTATGCTGGTAAAAACACTCCCTGTTTTCTGTGATTTCTCAGGAACAGCCAAAGATTGCCTGAGCGGTGTACAGAAACAGCTGATCGATTCCATGAACAACGATATTTATCCTTTCTCACAGATCAGCCATGAGTTGATATTAAGGCAGATGCCATGGTTATTTATCAGGGCGACAATTTTGCTTTTGATACCATTGGCGGGGAATATGCACAGGAGGAGCCTGTCAGCTTGAACATGGCAAAGGCACCGGTTTCTGTCAGCATTTCCATTGAAAAGAACAGATTTGTCTTTGAGATTGAGTACAGAGGGGATATGTACCATGAGGAAACTATCCGGTATCTGACTGACAATCTGGAAACCACTGCAGAGGGAATCTTAAGGGAATGCGATCCGGCTGATATCCGGCTGATGTTTGAGGAAGAAACTCAGATGGAGGATATTCCGGAACATGCAGGAAAGACCTTCATAGATCTGTTTAAGGAGATGGCTGCCAGATATCCGGACAGACCGGCAGTGCGGGATGACTCCGGAGATTTTACTTACAGAGAGTTGGACAGAATGTCTGATTATATTGCTCAGAAGCTTACGGAAAACGGATTTGGCCCGGAACAGGCAGCAGGTATCCTGTGCGGCAGGACAAAGGAATATACAGTAGCCTATGTGGGTGTTATGAAGGCCGGCGGAGCCTATGTTCCTCTGGATCCGGAGTATCCACAGAGCAGAATTGAATATATGCTGAAGGATTCAGGAGCAAGAAATCTCCTTGTGATCGATCAGTATCAGAATCTTGTGGAATTTTATGACGGAAATGTGATCAGTCTGGACAGTGTGTCAGATGAGGCTGAGGATTTTGAACTTTCTGCAGAGCTTATTTCTCCGAAACCGGAGAACCTTGCCTATATGATCTATACCTCAGGCTCCACAGGAAAGCCAAAGGGTGTTATGATTGAGCACAGAAATCTGTTGAACCTGATCGAATATATCACACTGAGCAGAAATACTTCACCGGATGACATTGTGGCAGAGTTTGCAAGCTTCTGTTTCGATGCGTCAGTGATCGATCTGTTTGCACCTCTTACCGCAGGAGCAGTCCTGTATATTTTACCGGAGAGTATCCGTAAGGACGCCATTGCCATAAGCAGATATATAAAGGAAAAAGAGATCACCACCGTAACCTTCCCTACCAGATGGGAGAACTGGTTACAGAACTTCTGGAGGATGCACCTGCTCTTAAATTTGTTACACTTGGCGGCGAGAAATTCAAGCATTACCGTAACCGTACCTATCAGATGATCAATGGCTACGGTCCTACAGAGAATACGGTTTCTTCCACAGAGTTTTTGGTAGACAGACAGTATGACAACATCCCGATCGGAAAATCACAGCGGAATGTGCGCAGCTACATTGTGGATGAGAATCTGAACCGGCTTCCGGTGGGTGCGTCCGGCGAACTTTGTCACGCAGGAAGGCAGATTGCCAGAGGATATCATAATCTTCCGGAAAAAACAGCATCTGTGTTTGTAGAAAATCCATTTGCTGTATGTGAGCAGGAAAGCCGTCTTTACAGGACCGGTGATATGGTCCGCATGAAAGGCGACGGAAATATTGAGTACATAGGCCGGATCGATTCACAGGTGAAGATCAGAGGATATCGTGTGGAGCTTGGTGAGATCGAAGGTGCCCTTCTGAAACATGAGCTGGTGAAAAATGCAGCCGTTACAGTAATTGAAAAGGGTGGAAATAAATATATCACAGCTTATTATACAGGAGAAGCCATCCCGGAGGATGAACTGAAGACCTTCCTGGAGCCGCTGATCCCGGATTATATGATGCCGTCTTTCTTTGTCAGCATTGAGGAAATGCCTGTGACACCGGGCGGTAAGATTGATAAAAAAGCACTGCCAATGCCGGAGGTAACCACGAACACTGCCAGCTATGTAGAGCCGGTTACTGCAGCTCAGAGAGCACTCTGTGAGATTTTTGAGAAAGCACTGGGAATTGAAAGAGTAGGGATTGAGGACAACTTCTTTGAACTGGGCGGATCTTCCCTTACTGCATCCAAGGTTGCTGTTATGTGTCTGTCAAAGAATATTTCACTGGTATATGCGGATATTTTCAAATATCCTACTGTACGGGAACTTGCAGCTCTGGTTGATGATGACGGAGTTACAGAGGCTGCACAGAGCAAGAATGAATTTTCGGATTATAACTATAACAGGATCCAGAATGTGATCAGCGCAAATACAGAAGAAAATGCAGACCGGATCACAAAGGAAAAGCTGGGAGATATTATGGTCACAGGTGCCACAGGTTTCCTGGGGATCCATGTCCTTAAAGCATTCCTTGACAATTATGACGGTAAGGTTTACTGTCTTGTACGTAAGGGCAAATATGAATCGCCTGAAAAGCGAATGATGAACATGCTGATGTACTATTTTGATGATCCATACAAAGAGCTGTTTGAAAGCCGTATTATCTGTGTGGATGGGGATATTACCTCAAAGGAACAGGTAACAGGATTTTCAGAATACAAATTCAGCACCATCATTAACTGTGCTGCCTGCGTAAAGCATTTTGCGGCTGATGATGTACTGGAAAGAATTAATGTGCAGGGTGTGGAAAATCTGATCGATTTCTGTAAGAATAACGGCCGCAGACTGATCCAGATTTCTACGGTTTCCGTTGCGGGAGAGGGTTCTGACGGTGTTCCGCCAATGTCCAGAGTTTTCTGTGAAAATGATCTGTACATCGGACAGAATATTACCAACGAATATATCCGTACCAAATTCCTGGCAGAGAGGGCGGTTCTGGAAGCAGTTTCCGAGGGACTGGACGGCAAGGTAGTCCGGGTAGGTAATCTGATGAGCCGAAACTCTGACGGCGAGTTCCAGATTAATTTCATTACCAATGGATTCCTTCGCAGCCTGAGAGGTTATGCGGCTGTAGGTAAATTCCCTATGGGCGGTATGCATGAGGTGGCAGAATTCTCACCGATTGATTCTACTGCGCTGGCAGTTCTGAGACTGGCTCAGACCGACCGGAGATTTACTGTATTCCATGCATGCAACAGCCATCATATTTATATGGCAGACCTGATCTACGCAATGCGCAGCTATGGATTCAGGATTGATATTGTAAGAGATGAGGAGTTTGAGGCAGCAGTGAAGGAATTTGCAAAGACCGGTCAGGATTCTGATGCGGTTTCCGGACTGATCGCCTATACCTCACATAATGAAAATGAAATCTATACCATTGATTACAGCAATCGTTTTACAGCACAGGTTCTGTACAGGCTGGATTATAAATGGCCGGTTACAGATGACAGATATCTGGAAAATGCAATTGCAGCACTTGACAGACTTACATTTTTTGATTGATTCAGGAGGGAAAATTACAATGGAAATTATCACAAAAACAGAAGGTAACAAAGCAACTATGGAAATCAGCGGATGGCTTGATACACAGACAGCTCCCCAGTTAGGGGAGGCTCTGTCCGGACTTGAAGACAGCATCACAAGTCTGGTATTTGATTTTACAAATCTGGAGTATATTTCATCTGCAGGTTTACGTCAGGTGATCGTGGCCTACAAAAAAATGGCTCAAAAGGATGGATTTAAGATCATCAATGTTTCTGATGAGGTTTACGATGTATTCAGCCTTACAGGGTTTGACAGCAAGATCGATATTCAGAAGAAGTAACTGTTGATCAGATGCAGAAATTATACAGGATCAATATTAATCATTTTGAGGATCCGCTTAAGAATGAAAGGCTTCTGGATCTGGTTGGGATCAGAAGAAGAGAAAAGGTCATCAGGTATCGTATGCCTGATGACCGCAAAAGAAGTCTGGGTGCAGGGATCATCATCAGAAAAATCCTCGATGAAAACGGGCTTACGGAAAGCTGCCTGAGATATTCTGACAATGAAAAGCCGGTTGTGGATGGCCTTTTTTTTAATGTATCTCATGCGGGGGACTATGTTGTGGGTGTGCTGTCAGACTGCGAAGTCGGGTGCGATATTGAGAAAAATGCCAATGCGCCTCTTGAGGTGGCAGAACATTATTTCTACCATTCAGAGCTTGCTTACATCAAGGCTGCGGAGGACAAAGATAAGGCGTTTTTTACGCTCTGGACATTAAAAGAAGTTATATGAAAATGACAGGCAGAGGAATGAGCCTCCCTTTGGATTCTTTTGAAGTGGTTCCCACAGAAGAGGGGTTTGTCCTCGGAAAATCCTCAGAAAGGCCATGCTTTTTTGAGACAATGGAATTTGACGGTTATATTTTCTCGGTCAGCAGTGAGAGGGCTTTTTCTCTTCACAATCCATTGGAAATTGCTTTTGACGATATTTATGTATGATCACAGATGATTTTTCAGACACGCTCTAGAGTTTCAATCAGACAGGAAAGCGTATATGTCAGATATTGCTTCTGCTGTACGGGAGAACTGAGGAAGGCATCGGAGCAGGTAAACCAGGTGTAACAGGTATTTCTGGTTGCTGCTTTCCGGTGCTTTCTGTCAATTCCGGATCCGAGAGATTTCGGGATAACCGTATCCTCTCCGGGAGATAATAGTAATCCTTATAATCTGCATAGTATTGTTTCAGTTTCCCGTCAGTTGTTTTGATAATTAAATTGATTTCTTCGTCTTTTCCTGTCAGATAGAAGTCGGTGTTTCCATTGGAAAATTCCTGTGGCAGTGTGCAGGGGAGCTTCAGTTTCAGAATCAGGTTGTCTCCGTCAAATTCGCTGTATGTAACTTCATAATCTCCATCATAGATGCAAAGATATCCCAGCATATCAAAGATTCTTCCCAGTCCCAGCACATCCTCCAGGTTGTGTCCCAGAATTTCATCAGCTGTAAAGGCATCTCTTTTTTTCAGAAAATCTTTGTAAAGTTTAATGCATTCCTTACCATTATCATAAATCCTGTCTTTGATCCCCAGAAATTCTTCCATGCAGGGCTGCTTCATGGCAGACAGTTTTAAAAGTGACTTTAACGGTTTTAATGTCAGGTAGAGATCCAGCGACTGTTTTCCTGTAAACGGAGAGGGAATTCCATATTTTTCATATCGTGCTTCCAGATATGGCTGGTCGAAGCGGTCTCCGTTGTAGGAAATCAGCAAATCACATTGCTGAAGAAATTGTGAAAAAATTCTCAGAATTGTCTCTTCTTCACTTGCATTTTCCGCCATCCATTGATAAAAATTCCAAGTTTCATCTTCAATTCCAACAGCTCCGATCAGGTATAAATACGTGGAATTTCTTGATAATCCGGTGGTTTCAATGTCGTAAAAAACAGGTGTGAAATTGTATTTTTGGAAGAATTTTTCCGGTGAAAAATTTAACAGTCTCAAAGTCTGGAAACCCTTGTAAAATGGGCATTTTTTAACAATCATGTTAATAATTTTTCCTTTCTGAAATTGTATTTAATTATACACAAGAAAATGAAATTTGGGTAGTGCTTTTTTTGAAAAAATGGTTTATATTATAAACAGGTTGATAAAAATGTACAAAAAAGTATATGGATTTTATCAAAAATAGAGCACTTTGGTGGTGCTTAATATAAAAGGAGGGAACGAAATGGGAATTTTAACCTTTAAGGGTGGTGTTCATCCTTATGACGGAAAAGAATTATCCAAGAACAGTCCGGTAGTGAAATATCTGCCAAAGGGAGATATGGTATATCCTCTTTCCCAGCATATCGGTGCTCCGGCTGCAGCGATAGTTCAGAAGGGAGACCATGTGCTCGCAGGACAGAAGATCGCAGATGCTGCGGGGTTTGTCTCATCACCGATCCATTCGTCTGTTTCCGGTACGGTAAAAGGAATCGAACCGCGCCTGACAGCAACAGGTTCTATGGTCAATTCCATTATCATTGAGAATGACCAGCAGTATGAAAGTGTGGAATTTACTCCTGCACGTCTGGAAGATCTTTCGAAAGAGGAGATTTTGGCGAGAATTAAAGAAGGCGGAGTAGTGGGAATGGGCGGCGCCGGATTCCCCACACAGGTAAAGCTTGCGCCAAAGGAACCGGAGAAGATCGATCATATCCTTGTAAACGGTGCCGAGTGTGAACCCTATCTTACCAGTGACTACAGAAGAATGCTGGATGACTCTGAGAAGCTGATCGAGGGCTTAAGAGTTATGCTGAAGCTCTTTGACAATGCGAAGGGATATATCTGTATTGAGGATAACAAGCCTGACTGTATTGCGAAACTGAAAGAAATGGTAAAAGATATTCCACGTATTGAAGTAGCAGAGCTGATGACCAAGTACCCACAGGGTGGTGAGCGTTTCCTGATTAAAGCTGTCACAGACAGAGAGATCAACTCTGCCATGCTTCCGGCAGATGCAGGATGCGTAGTTGATAACGTAGATACCGTAATCGCTGTTTATGAAGCCGTTATCCTTGGAAAACCTGTTATGGACCGTATCGTGACAGTAACAGGACAGGGGATTAAGAATCCGCAGAACTTTGATGTCCTTTCCGGAACAGATATGGCAGAGCTTATAGAAGCTGCTGGCGGACTGACAGACAATGTATCCAAAGTAATTTCAGGTGGTCCTATGATGGGATTTGCCATGTATGACACTCATGTACCATGTATTAAGACAAGCTCCGCATGTCTCTGCCTGGAGAAGGATGATGTGGCAGATGCCGAACAGACTGCATGCATTAACTGCGGCAGATGTGTAGGAGTCTGTCCCGGCCATGTCATTCCTGCAAGACTTGCAACCTTTGCAGAGCATGGTGACATGAAGAGCTTCCAGAAATTTGATGGTATGGAGTGCTGCGAATGTGGCTGCTGCAGTTATATCTGCCCTGCCAAGCGTCCGCTGACCCAGATGATCAAATCTATGCGTAAGATGGTTCTGGCAAGCCGTAAGAAAAAGTAAAAGGGGGACATCGTAATGGATCAGATGTTACATGTATCATCAATCCCCATGTCCGGGATAAGATGACAACAAGCAAAATCATGCAGCTTGTGGCACTGGCGCTTCTGCCGGCCACACTGTTTGGAATTTATAATTTTGGCCTTCGTGCCTTACTGGTAGTAGTGATCACCGTCGCTTCCAGTGTATTCTTTGAGTGGATTTATGACAAGCTGATGCATAAGAAGAACACAATTACAGACTTCAGTGCAGTTGTTACAGGTTTATTACTTGCATTAAATATGCCTGCATCAATTCCGCTCTGGATGCCTGTACTTGGCAGTGCATTTGCGATTATCGTTGTAAAACAGCTCTTCGGTGGTCTGGGACAGAACTTCATGAACCCGGCACTTGCAGGAAGATGTTTCCTGATGATCTCTTTCGCAGGAAAGATGACAGATTTCGCAGTAAGCGACAGCTTCAGAGGTGTGGTAGATACTGTATCCGGTGCAACTCCTCTGGCAGCTCTGAAACAGAATGGATTTACAGACAGTTCTGTATCTGTATTACATATGTTTATCGGTGATATCCAGGGAACTATCGGTGAGACTTCTGCCCTTGCGATCCTGATCGGAGCAGCAATCCTTCTGGTTTTCAAGGTGATCGATCTGAAGATTCCGCTTACCTATATTGGAAGTTTCGCAGTATTTGTAATCCTTTACATGCTTGGAACAGGCAAGGGATTTGACGTGAACTATCTGTTCAGCCACATCTTCGGCGGTGGTCTTATGCTTGGTGCATGGTTTATGGCTACAGACTATGTCACAACACCGATCACACCAAGAGGACAGTATGTATACGGTGTCTGTCTTGGTGTATTGACTGCGGTCTTCCGTCTCTTTGGCGGTTCCGCAGAGGGCGTATCCTATGCGATCATTTTCTGCAACCTGTTAGTTCCGATGATTGAACGTGTGACTCGTCACCCGGCATTTGGGAAAGGGGGCAAAAAGGCATGAGTAACAGAATTATCAAAGATACCATAGCCATTACAGTGATCACACTGGTGGCAGGACTTGCCCTTGGTGTAGTCCAGGATATTACGGCAGATCCTATTGCAAAGCAGGAAGCTCAGGCGAAACAGGATGCTTATAAGGCAGTATTTGCAGATGCGGACAGCTTTGAGACAGTGGATGTGGATGCGGATGCCATGCAGTCTTATCTGGATGAGAACGGATATGCGGCACAGTCCATAGATGAGACTATGCTTGCCAAAGATGCTTCAGGCAATGAACTGGGATATGCATTTACAGTAACCACTTCCGAGGGTTACGGCGGAGATATCCAGTTTGCAATGGGTATCCAGGATGACGGTACCTTAAATGGAATTTCCATTCTTTCCATCGGTGAGACCGCAGGTCTTGGTATGAGAGCAAACACAGATGCATTTAAGGATCAGTTCAAAGATAAGAACGTAGATAAATTTGAATATACAAAGACCGGTGCCACAGCGGATGATCAGATCGATGCGTTAAGTGGTGCCACTATTACAACGAATGCCATGACAAACGGTGTTAATGCCGGATTATGTGCATTCCAGTATGAGAAAGGGGGAAATCAGTGATGAAACCAAACACACCTGCTGAACGTTTATATAACGGAATCATCAAAGAAAATCCTACCTTTGTACTGATGCTTGGTATGTGTCCTACACTGGCTATCACCACATCTGCAACCAATGGTATCGGAATGGGACTTACTACAACAGTGATCCTTGCAGCATCCAACTTAATGATCTCTCTTCTGAGAAACTTTATTCCGGACAGAGTGCGTATGCCTGCATTTATCGTAGTTGTTGCTTCCTTTGTAACAGTTGTACAGCTTCTTTTACAGGGATTTATCCCAAGCCTGTATGACTCCCTTGGAATCTATATTCCTCTGATCGTAGTTAACTGTATCATCCTTGGACGTGCAGAAGCATATGCATCCAAGAATAAACCGATTGCCTCTCTGTTTGATGGTATTGGTATGGGCCTTGGATTTACCTTAAGTATCACCTGTATCGGTGCAGTACGTGAGCTGATCGGCGCAGGTTCTCTGTTCGGACATCAGGTCCTTCCTCTGGCAGATGCTGCAGCAGGTAAGGCTGGTTATGAACCGATCACAATCTTTATCCTGGCACCCGGAGCATTCTTTGTTCTGGCAGCGCTTTCTGCATTACAGAACAAATTCAAAATCGGTGCAGCCAAACGTGGCATTGATCCAAGTAATCCTGATTGCGGCGGAAGCTGTGCAGCCTGTGGCAATACCATGTGTAAGGGAAAAAGGGGGTAATGGATTATGAAAGAACTTTTGATCATACTTGTAAGCTCAGCGATTGTAAATAACGTAGTCCTCAGCCAGTTCCTTGGCCTCTGTCCTTTCCTTGGTGTTTCCAAGAGTGTTGAGACAGCAGCCGGCATGGGCGGTGCGATCATTTTCGTTATTACACTGTCATCTTTTGTGACAGGTATTATTTACAATGCTATCCTGGTTCCTACGAACCTGACTTATCTGCAGACTATCGTATTCATCCTGCTGATCGCGGCGCTGGTACAGTTTGTAGAGATGTTCCTTAAGAAGACAATGCCTTCCCTGTATCAGGCACTTGGTGTGTATCTTCCGCTGATCACAACAAACTGTGCGGTTCTTGGTGTTGCCCTTACAAACGTGCAGAAAGAGTATAATGTTCTTCAGGGAACAGTGAACGGATTTGCAACAGCAGTGGGATTTACTATTTCCATCGTGCTGATGGCTGGTATCCGTGAGAAAATCGCATACAATGACATTCCAAAATCCTTCCAGGGATTCCCTACAGTTCTGCTGACAGCCGGACTGATGGCAATTGCCTTCTTCGGATTTTCAGGACTGATTTAAGGAGGGGACTGGTATGAATATAGGAGCAATTATCGCGGCAACTGTACTGGTTGCGGCAGTAGGTCTTTTTATCGGTGTTTTCCTTGGTGTTGCCGGTAAGAAGTTTGCTGTGGAAGTGGATGAGAAGGAAGTTGCTGTTCGTGAGGCGCTTCCCGGTAATAACTGCGGTGGCTGTGGTTATCCCGGCTGTGATGGCCTGGCAGCAGCAATCGCCAAAGGTGAGGCACCTGTAAACGGATGTCCGGTAGGCGGTGAGCCAGTCGGGAAAGTGATCGCAGCGATCATGGGACAGGAAGTTGTGGAGACTGCCCGTCAGGTGGCGTATGTGAAGTGTGCGGGTACCTGTGAGAAGACGAAGGATAATTATGAGTATACAGGTGTGGAAGACTGTGAGATGATGGCTTTCATTCCCGGTGGTGGTGCGAAGTCCTGTACTTATGGATGCCTTGGTTTTGGAAGCTGCGTGAAGGCCTGTCCGTTTGGGGCGATTGATGTTGTGAACGGTGTGGCGGTTGTTGATAAGGAGGCTTGTAAGGCCTGCGGTAAGTGTGTTGCCAAGTGTCCGAAGCATCTGATCGAGCTTGTGCCCTATGAGCAGACTACGTTTGTGCAGTGTAGTTCTCATGCGAAAGGTAAGGCTGTTACTTCTGCGTGTGAGGTTGGCTGTATCGGATGTAAGAAGTGTGAGAAGACTTGCCCGAATGGGGCGATTACGGTTGATAATTTCTGTGCGCATATTGATTATAGTAAGTGTACGAATTGTGGGGCTTGTAAAGAGGTTTGTCCGAGACATATTATTCAGTAATGGGAGAAAGAACTGCTGTGTGAAGGCATGGCAGTTCTTTTTGTTCGATTAAGGGACGCGAATATATGTTTGCGTTATGGGGTGGGATGTGGTATGATGAATCGGAAGTGATGAATTTGGGACGGAGGATGTATCATGATTGCGTTTGTTCATGGAATGACTGTGGATATGACTGAGAACTCGGTGGTTGTTGAGGCCGGGGGGATTGGTTATGAGATATATATGACGGGGGCAGATTTGTCTGAGATTCGTATGGGGGAGGATGTGAAGGTCCATACTTATTTTAGTGTGAGAGAGGATGCCATGAAGCTGTATGGGTTCAGGGCTAAGGATGATCTGCAGATGTTTAAGCTGCTTCTTGGTGTGAATGGTGTGGGGCCGAAGGCTGCGCTGGGAGTTCTGGCGGGGATTACGGCGGATGAATTGAGGTTTGCAATTCTTTCGGATGATGTGAAGACGTTGTCGAAGGCTCCGGGTATCGGGAAGAAGACGGCTCAGAAGCTGATTCTTGAGCTGAAGGATAAGATGAAGCTGGAGGATGCGTTTGAATTGAAGCTGGCTCATGAGCAGGAGAGGGCAGCAGTGGGAGCCGGTGAGGTTTCGGATGGCAGGCAGGAAGCTGTTGAGGCTCTGGTTGCGCTGGGATACAGCAGTGCGGATGCGCTTCGGGCGGTGCGTAAGGTTACGGATGTGCCGCCGGATGATGTGGAAGGTCTTTTGAAGGCTGCGCTGAAGAATTTTTAACTGAAGCAGGACTTTACGCTCTGGTAGATTGGATTGCCTGTATTATTATAGAATTGTTATAGGTTAGGATGGGTAACAGATGGAGAAACGTATTATAACTACGGATGTGACGGAGGAGGATTTTTCTCTGGAGGGGAATCTCCGGCCGCAGACGTTGGATGATTATATTGGTCAGGAGAAGACCAAGAGTACTTTGAAGGTTTATATAGAGGCTGCGAAGCAGAGGCATGATGCATTGGATCATGTTTTGTTTTATGGTCCTCCAGGGCTTGGTAAGACTACTCTTTCGGGGATTATTGCCAATGAGATGGGGTTCATATGAAGGTGACTTCCGGGCCGGCTATTGAGAAGCCGGGGGAGATGGCTGCAATCCTTAATAATCTGCAGGAGGGAGATATTCTGTTTGTGGATGAGATCCACCGCCTGAACAGGCAGGTGGAGGAGGTCCTTTATCCTGCTATGGAGGATTATGCTATTGATATTATGATCGGGAAGGGGGCTTCTGCCAGGTCTATACGTCTGGATCTGCCGAAGTTTACGCTGGTGGGGGCGACTACCAGGGCAGGACTTCTGTCTGCACCTCTTCGTGACCGTTTTGGTGTGATGCATCATCTGGAGTTTTATACTCATGAGGAGCTTAAGACGATCATTATCCGTTCTGCTCAGGTTCTTGGAGTGGAGATTGATGAGAAGGGTGCGGCTGAGATTGCAAGAGATCCAGGGGAACTCCGAGGCTTGCCAACCGTCTGCTGAAGAGGGTTCGTGATTTTGCGCAGGTGAAGTATGATGGACGGATTACTTATGATGTGGCGTGTTTTGCGCTGAATCTTCTGGAAGTGGATCAGTATGGTCTGGATAAGATTGACAGAAGGATTCTTCAGACTATGATCGTGAATTTTCAGGGTGGTCCTGTGGGACTGGAGACTCTGGCTGCGGCGATAGGGGAGGATTCCGGTACGCTGGAGGATGTGTATGAGCCTTATCTGCTGCAGAATGGATTCCTGAACCGTACGCGAGAGGACGTATGGCATCGGCGCTTGCGTATGAGCATCTGGGCTATCAGATGCCGGAGAAAAACTGAAGTTAAGGGCGTAAAAATATAAAAAAGTAAAAGTTTTTTAAAAATTCCTATACATTTCGACTGCTTTCGAGTATAATGAAGTAAATGTCCGGGGTTCCGGGCAGATTGAAGGAAGATACAGGAGGCTCGTACGGATGGCGGTCAAAAATACAGCAAAGGTAATCATAGGTGGTAAGATTATTACGCTGGGAGGCTATGAATCGGAAGAATATTTTCAGAAAGTAGCATCCTATATAAATAAAAAGATGGATGAGTTAAGTGCTATGCCGGGTTACAGCAGACAGCCCATGGAGACCAAGCATACACTTATCAGCCTGAATATTACAGATGACTATTTTAAGGCAAAGAAACAGGCGGAGGTTTTTGAACAGGATTTACAGCAGAAGGATCAGGAGATGTATGATCTGAAGCATGAGCTGATCTCGCTTCGTATGCAGATTGAGGAAGCGCAGAAGCATGAACAGGAAGCCCTGGAACAGAAGAGCCTTCTGGAGGGAAAGAATAAGGAACTGGAAAAGCAGATTGATGAGCTGCTGAAATAATAGAGGGGGGATTACTTCGGTGATTTCCCCTTTATGATTTGTTTCATATGTATTCGATTTGAATATTATAGCAATGCTCATAAATAATGCATTTAAGATGACTGTTATAGAAAACGTGAGGTATAGAATGAGAAGAGAAGAGATTGAACTTCTGGCACCTGCCGGTTCCTATGAGGGATTTGAGGCAGCGATTGGTGCAGGTGCAGATGCGGTTTATGTAGGGGGAGCAGCCTTTGGCGCGCGGGCTTATGCGAAGAATTTCGGAGAGGAAGAGCTTTTGCGTGCCATTGATACTGCTCATATCCATGGCAGGAACTTTATCTGACAGTGAATACGCTGTTGAAGAACAGGGAACTGTCTGAACAGTTGTATGATTATCTGCTTCCATATTATAAGGAAGGTCTGGATGCGGTGATCGTTCAGGATATGGGTGTGTTTAAGATGATCAGGGAGATGTTTCCGGGTATGCATCTTCATGCCAGCACGCAGATGACTGTGACAGGTCCGGAGGGGATGAAGTTTCTGGAAGAACAGGGTGCTTCCAGAGTGGTAACTGCCAGAGAGCTTTCCCTTGAGGAAATCCGGAGGATGCATGAGACAAGTCCTATCGAGATTGAATCTTTTGTCCATGGAGCTTTATGTTACAGTTATTCGGGACAGTGCCTGATGAGCAGTATCCTGGGTGGAAGAAGCGGTAACAGAGGAAGGTGTGCACAGCCTTGCCGTCTGCCTTACCAGACGGCACTTTGTTGCGGGGAAAATGGCAGACGGTCAGAGAAAAGGAAAGCGCAAGAATTATGTCCTCTGAGTCTGAAAGATATTTCTACGATAGAGATTCTTCCGCAGATTCTGGAGGCTGGCGTTACTTCTCTTAAGATAGAGGGCAGGATGAAGCAGCCGGGATATACAGCAGGGGTAACTTCTGTATATCGGAAGTACCTGGATCTTCTTTTTGAGAAGGGAGCTGAGAATTACAGGGTAGCAGAGGAGGATAAGAGATATCTGCTGGATCTGTTTAACAGGGGAGGTTCCTGTACCGGTTATTATCAGATGCAGAATGGTCCGTCCATGATGGCATTCAGTAATGAGAAGAAACAGGAGATGTCAGTCCTGTATTAAGAAAAAA
>ENA-OQIC01000432-OQIC01000432.1-human-gut-metagenome-genome-assembly--contig:-NODE-432-length-18881-cov-1.873094_pt1 | contig 18881 bp, 22 predicted proteins | sample MGYA00242572_ERZ504736 | MGnify/ENA primary metagenome ERZ504736 (study PRJEB26092, sample SAMD00036201) | human gut metagenome | host: Homo sapiens | study: EMG produced TPA metagenomics assembly of... | reverse complement strand
TCCTAGCAATGGGGATTCCAAGTGGACTACAGTCGGCAATCATTTCTTTTTCCAATGTGATCGTACAGTCCAATATTAATAGTTTTGGAGCAAATGCGATGGCGGGAACAAGCTCTTATATGAAGATTGACGGGTTCGTGATTTTGCCGATCATGAGTTTGGTATGGCTGCAATGACATTTACGGGACAGAATATCGGAGCAGGGAAGTTCGATCGGGTAAAGAAAGGTCAGCATCGAACGCTATTGATCAGTGAGATTTACTCTATTTTAGCATGTTCGATTTTACTGATATTTGGGAAACAGCTTTTAACGATATTCTCTTCAGATCCGCAGGTAAATGCAAACGGCATCTGATGTTGAAGACGGTGATGCCATTTTACTTTTTACTTGCAATCGCACAGGTGTATACAGGAGTTTTGAGAGGTGCCGGGCGGTCTATGGCCGCAATGCTTCTGATGGTGGGAAGTATGGTAGGAATCCGAATGCTTTGGGTAGGAATTATGACTTCGATCATTCCGAAGCTTTCCACGGTTCTGTGGGGATACCCGGTCTCATGGAGTGCGGCTGCACTGGGTGTGATCATCTATATGTGGAGAGTGGATTGGCTTCATCTCGAGGAAAAGAAAGAAAACATAGTGCATAAAAAATGCGTCATGAAATGATAAGGGAATCATTTCATGACGATTTTTATAAAAGTAAAAATTGGATTTATGCAAGCAAGGTATCCGCAAGTGATGCAAGAGCAACCTCTGTTTCGGGTTTTACAGTTGATTTTACAGTAATAACGTTCTCACAGATGGAGATATTTTTCAATGTCTCAAAGAATGCTTTCATCTGTTTTGCGGCCATTGGAGCCCAAGAACCATTTTCAATCAGAGCAACAGTACGTTTCTGGTAGTTCTTTGCCTTGAGGTGATGTAAGAAATCCTCCATACATGGGAACAGTCCACCATCATAAGTCGCACATGCGACAACAAGTTTAGTGAAACGGAATGCATCTGCCAGTGCTTTGGACATATCATCACGAGAAAGATCAGTCAGGACAACATTTTTCGCACCTTTTTCTTCCAGATCTTTTTTTAATAATTCAGCTGCTTTTCTTGTATTGCCATGGATGGAAGCATAGGCAATCAAAACACCATCCTCCTCAGGCTCATAGCTACTCCAAGTGTTATACTTTTCAATGTAATATCCTAAGTTTTCTTTTAAGATCGGTCCGTGAAGCGGGCAGATCATCTGAATGTCAAGTGCAGAAGCTTTCTTTAAGAGCGCCTGTACCTGCATGCCATATTTTCCGACAATATTCAGATAATAGCGTCTTGCTTCTTCAGCCCAGTCTTCCTCTGTGTCCAGAGCCCCAAATTTTCCAAATCCATCTGCGGAGAAGAGAATTTTCTCACTCTGCTCATAAGTAACCATGACTTCTGGCCAGTGAACCATCGGTGCCATAAAAAATTGTAATGTGTGGGTACCAAGAGAAATAGTGTCTCCTTCTTTCACAATAATGGAACGACCAGAGAGGTCTAAATCAAAAAATTGAGCGATCATATTGAAGGTCTTTGCATTCCCGATTACCTGGAGTTCTGGGAATTTTTCAATCAGAGTTGCAACGTTGGCTGCATGGTCCGGTTCCATGTGGGAAACAACAAGGTAATCTACTTTTTTCCATCGAGGGCGGTGTCAAGATTTTGAAGCCATTCGTCTGTCGCGCGGGCATCCACAGTATCCATAACGGTAACTTTCTCATCCAAAATCAGATAAGAATTGTATGAAACACCATTCGGAATGACATACTGACTTTCAAAAAGGTCTAATGTTTTATCATCTGCACCAATGTAAATAACAGAATCTGAAATCTTTGTATCTTTCATAATATTCCTCCTACAAAACTATGTGATCTGTATTATAAGCTATCGTATCTGTTTGAAATAGGTGTATTCAAACAGATCTGCCGCAATCTATCCTTTATAGAATTACGCTGCAGAGACTAAATGAATATCTTGTATACAATAGTAAATTATATAACAGATATCGTTAGATTTCCACAAATAAATGTAAAATATTTATTTCGGACGGATTCTCATGGAAGAAAACAAAAGTTCTATGCAGAATAACGAAAAAGCAAGTTGGAAAAACTTATGATTTTTTTACAAAAAACAGTAGACAAATTAGCGAAAAAATGACAAACTTAAAATAAGTAGAACGAAAAAGGACTTTAGTCCTTTTCGAGCTAATATTATTTCGATATGATACAAAAAGAGTTATTAAATATCAACAAATAAGGACGGAAAAAGAATGGAAAATAGGAGAATTTTTTTAATCGTACTGGATAGTTATGGGATCGGAGCACTTCCGGATGCAGCAGATTTCGGGGATGAAGGAAGCAATACATTAAAGACGATTACAGCTTCCAAAGCCTATGATACACCGAATATGAAGAAACTAGGCTTGTTTAACATTGATGGTGTGGACTGGATGAAAAAGGAAGAGAGTCCTGCTGGAGCGTATGGAAGGATGAAAGAGCGCTCTCGGGGAAAAGATACGACGATCGGACACTGGGAGATTGCCGGAGTTGTATCTCCAAAACCACTTCCGGTATATCCGAATGGATTTCCAGAAGAGATTTTAGAGAAGTTCCGGGAGGCAACCGGAAGAGAAGTGCTTTGCAATTTGCCATATTCAGGAACAGATGTCATTCGGGATTATGGCGAGGAGCATATGAAAACAGGAGCTTTGATTGTTTACACATCCGCAGATAGTGTATTCCAGATGCTGCGCATGAAGAGATTGTTCCTGTAGAGGAACTTTATAGATACTGTGAGATCGCGAGGGAAATCTTATGTGGTGAGCATGGGGTAGGGCGTGTGATCGCACGTCCGTTTATCGGAGAAGCGCCGAACTTTCAGCGAACTGCAAACCGTCATGATTTTTCACTTCTTCCGCCGAGAGATACGATGCTTGATGCAATCTTAGAGGCAGGATATGATACTTACGGAATCGGAAAAATTTATGATATTTTCGCAGGCAAGGGGATTGCACACACACAGAGAATCCAGAATAATGTGGACGGCATGGAGAAGACACTTGAGATGCAGGAGAAGGACTTTAAAGGACTCTGTTTTGTAAATCTTGTTGATTTTGATATGATGTATGGCCACCGCAATGATATTGAGGGATATGCAAATGCTGCAACAGTTTTTGACAGACAGTTAAAAACATTCCTGGAGCGCATGAGACCGGAGGATATTCTGATGATCACAGCAGACCATGGATGTGATCCGGGATTTAGAGGAACAGACCACTCCAGAGAGCATACACCGCTTTTGATCTGCGGGGAAGATATCAAAGAAAATGTAAATCTTGGGACAAGAGAGACATTTGCGGACATTGCTGCAACAGTATTGGATCTTCTTCATGTGGAAAATAATACAGACGGAACGAGCATGAAGGAACTTATTATAAAATAGTAACAGGGAAACAGTAGGAGAAAGGAAAAAGAAACGGAGGTAGGAGCGTGGAGTATGTAATCGAGATGAACCATATCACCAAACAGTTCGGGAATTTTAAAGCGAATGACGATATCACCCTGCAAGTGAAAAAGGGAGAAATCCATGCACTGTTAGGTGAGAACGGGGCAGGAAAATCCACATTGATGAGCGTTCTTTTCGGCATGTACCAGCCGGAAGAGGGAGAAATCAAGATCAATGGGAAGGCAGTTAAGATCAATAACCCAAATGATGCCAACGATCTTGGAATCGGAATGGTACATCAGCATTTTAAATTGGTGCACAATTTTACAGTCCTTGAAAGTATTGTCCTTGGAAGAGAGACTACAAAATTTGGCACATTAAAGATGGATGCCGCAAGAAAAAAAGTGATGGAGCTTAGTGAAAAGTATAAATTTAAGATCGATCCAGATGCCTATATCTCTGACATTACAGTTGGAATGCAGCAGAGAGTGGAGATTTTAAAGATGCTTTACTGTGATAATGATATTTTGATCTTCGATGAGCCGACAGCGGTATTGACACCGCAGGAGATCCATGAGCTGATGAAAGTGATGAAACAGCTTGTGGCAGAAGGAAAATCCATTATATTCATTACGCATAAGCTGAATGAGATCAAGGAAGTGGCAAACCGGTGCAGTGTACTAAGAAAAGGGAAATATATCGGCACGATCGATGTGGCAGAGACTTCAAAGGAAGCAATGTCAGAGATGATGGTAGGACGAAAAGTTAATTTCCATGTGGACAAGCCGGAGAAAACGCCGGGAGAGCCGGTATTGGAAGTAAAGAATCTGACCATTGCCTCCAAGCATGAAGGGCAGCATGCAGTAAAAGATGTGTCTTTTGCGGTGCGTAAGGGAGAGATTCTCTGTGTTGCGGGGATTGATGGAAATGGACAATCCGAGTTAGTATATGGAATTACAGGATTGACTCCGATTGAAAAAGGACAGATTATTTTAAACGGAAAAGACATCACAAAAGAGAGCATCCGGCGTAAGTGTCTGGATGGAATGGCTCATATTCCGGAAGACAGACATAAAGATGGGCTGGTGCTTGACTTTTCGCTTCAGGAAAACCTTGTATTGCAGAGTTACTACACGGAACGGTTTCAGAAACATGGTTTTTTAAAATTTGATGCAATTCGAAAATATGCAAAAGGACTGATCGAGAAATTTGATATCCGTTCCGGTCAGGGAGAAGACAGCATTGTCCGGGGAATGTCTGGAGGAAATCAGCAGAAAGCAATCATCGCAAGAGAGCTTGACAGAGATCCAGAGATCGTTATTGCAGTGCAGCCGGTACGTGGTCTGGATGTTGGTGCGATTGAATATATTCACAAACAGCTTGTGGAGCAGAGAAATGAAGGAAAAGCAGTGCTGTTAGTGTCACTGGAATTGGATGAAGTAATGGATATCAGCGACCGTATCATCGTAATGTATGAAGGTGAGATTGTTGCAGATGTCAATCCAAAGGAAATTACGGTAGAGGAACTTGGTCTTTATATGGCGGGTGCGAAAAGGAGTGTGAAGAATGAAAAATAAATGGAAAAATATCTGGCGCGGAGACGGAATCGTCAATTTTAGTTCTTCCATTCTGGCGATTGTCTGTGGATTATTATTTGGATTTATTATTCTGCTGTCCAGCAATCCGCAGCAGGCATATTATGGATTTATGATGATCCTTCAGGGAGGATTTACAGACGGAATCCAGGGAATTGGCAGATGCTTTATCTGGCAACCCCGATCATTATGACAGGGCTTTCTGTCGGATTTGCATTTAAGACAGGACTTTTTAACATTGGAGCATCCGGACAGTTTACCGCAGGAGCTTTTGCAGCAGTATTTGTCGGCGTGAAGTTTACATTTCTTCCACCGGGACTGCATTGTCTTGCAGCGCTTCTTGCAGCAATCCTTGCCGGAGCAATCTGGGGATTGGTACCGGGCTTGTTGAAAGCATTTTTCAATGTAAATGAGGTAATCTCCTCAATTATGATGAACTATATCGGAATGTATCTTGTAAATATGATGATTCAGAGAACAGTATACGATCAGGTAAAGAACCAGACTATGGCCGTTGCAGACGGGGCAAACCTTCCGAAAGCAGGGTTAGACAAATTGTTCCCGGGTACCAATATCAATATCGGTATTCTGATCGCAATTTTATGTGTGATTCTGATTTATATTATTTTGAATAAGACGACATTTGGTTATGAATTGAAAGCGTGCGGAAAAAATCCGAACGCAAGTAAGTATGCCGGAATCAATGCAAAAAAGAGTATTGTTCTTTCAATGGTGATCGCAGGTGCGCTCGCAGGGCTTGGCGGAGCATTGTTATACTTGGCAGATTCCGGAAAATACATGCAGGTACTTGATGTAATCGCACCGGAAGGATTTTCCGGAATTTCGGTTGCACTGCTCGGACTTTCCAATCCAATTGGAATCTTATTTGCGGGACTGTTTATCGGACATATCACAGTTGGCGGTTACAACATGCAGCTATTTGATTTTGCGCCGGAGGTTATCGATATTATTATTTCTGCGATTATTTACTGTGGAGCACTGTCGCTGTTATTTAAAAATCTGATCTACAAGATTCGCATGAGAAAATCTGCGAAAAAGAATAAGAAGGAGGGCAAATAATGAGTGTAGTATATTTTGTTATTCAACAGACGATGTATTTTGCGATCCCGCTTCTTATTGTAGCAATCGGGGCAATGTATTCTGAGCGAAGCGGTGTCATCAACATCGCAATGGAAGGTATTATGGTCATGGGAGCTTTTGTTGGAATTTTCTTCATCAATATTTTCCAGGACAGAATGAGTGGACAGAAATTATTATTGCTGGCAATCTTGATCGTAGCAGTTGCCGGAGGATTGTTTTCCCTGCTTCATGCGTTTGCTTCTATTAATATGAAAGCAGACCAGACGATCAGTGGTACTGCATTAAACTTATTTGCTCCGGCATTTGCGATTTTTACAGCGCGTATGATTCAGGGGGTACAGCAGATACAGTTTACAGATACATTTCACATTGATAAAGTTCCGGTACTTGGAGATATTCCGGTGATCGGGGATATGTTTTTCCAGAATTGTTATATTACAACATACATCGGAATCGGAATCTTTCTTGTGGCAGCTTATGTGATTAAAAATACAAGATTCGGTCTTCGTCTCCGCGCCTGTGGAGAGCATCCGGGAGCAGCAGATTCTGTCGGTGTAAATGTGGCGAAGATTCGTTATGCCGGGGTTATCATCTCTGGTGTACTGGCTGGAATCGGTGGGTTGATCTTTGTTATTCCGACTTCTACAAACTTTAATGCAAGTGTTGCCGGATATGGTTTCCTTGCAATTGCAGTGTTGATTTTTGGACAGTGGAGAAGTAACAAAATTTTAATGGCAGCATTTTTCTTTGGAATCATGAAGACATTGGCAAGTGCATACTCTGCAATTCCATTTTTGAAATCGTTGCCAATTCCAAACGAATTATATAAGATGATTCCGTACATTGCGACATTGATCGTATTAGCGTTTTCATCTAAGAACTCTCAGGCTCCAAGAGCAGAGGGAATCCCATACGATAAGGGAAGCAGATAATAGAAAGGAGTGGCAGACACCATGAGAATGTATGATCTGATCATGAAGAAAAGAAATGGTGAAGCACTGACAGAGCAGGAGATTCAGTATATGATCCGTGAGTATGTAGCAGGAGAAATTCCGGATTATCAGATGTCAGCGTTTTTGATGGCGGTTTATTTCAAAGGAATGACCGAGGAAGAGACACTTGCGATGACACAGGCTGTGGCGCATTCTGGAGAGATGGTAGATTTATCCGGAATCGAGGGCGTGAAAGTGGATAAGCATTCCACGGGAGGTGTCGGGGACAAGACAACTATGATTATTGCTCCGATTGTTGCGGCTTGCGGTGTGAAGGTTGCAAAAATGTCCGGAAGAGGACTTGGACATACAGGTGGAACAGTGGATAAACTGGAATCCATTCCGGGACTTCATACATCTCTTTCCAGAGAAGACTTTTTCAACGTAGTGAATCAGACCGGATTGAGTGTGATCGGACAGTCAGGAAATCTCGCTCCGGCAGATAAAAAACTGTACGCGCTCCGGGATGTAACAGCGACAGTGGACAGTATTCCACTGATTGCGGTATCGATCATGAGTAAGAAACTTGCAGCAGGAAATGACAGTATCCTTCTTGATGTAAAAACTGGAAGTGGTGCATTTATGAAGAGTATCGATGATTCTATCGCACTTGCAAAAGAAATGGTAGCGATCGGAGAGAATGCCGGAAGAAAGACTGTGGCACTGATCACAGATATGGACATTCCACTTGGACATAATATCGGAAATAGTTTGGAAGTGATTGAGGCGGTAGAGACATTAAAAGGAAATGGTCCGGAGGATCTGACAGAAGTCTGTGTACATCTTGCATCGAACATGCTTTTCCTTGCAGGAAAAGGAACGCTGGAAGAATGCAGATCACTTGTGCGGGAAGTAATCGCAAATGGTGAGGCGTTAAAAAGACTTGCAGCAATGGTGGAAGCACAAGGTGGAGACAGCTCTGTGATCTTTGATACAGATAAGTTTGAAAAAGCGGCATATCAACATGAAGTACTCGCAAAGAAAAGCGGATACATTACATTTATGGATACAGAAAGCTGTGGGATTGCTTCTGCTATGTTGGGGGCAGGCCGTGAGACAAAAGACAGCCAGATTGATTTTGCAGCAGGAATCATCTTAAAGAAAAAAGTGGGAGATTACGTGGAGGCAGGAGAGCCTATGGCAGTCTTCTATGCAGATAAGGAAGAATTATTTACAGCAGCAGAACTGAGATATCAGGCAGCTGTGACGATTGAAGATGAGAAAGCAAACGAGACTCCGCTTGTATATGCGAGAGTAACCAAGGATCAGGTAGAACGCCTTGCATAGCAATGTGTATAAAAAAATTAAGAAAGGAGAACGTGATGACAGAAAAGGAAATCATGAGACATGTGGATCACACACAGCTGAAAGCATTTGCCACATGGGAAGACATTAAGAAACTGTGCGATGAGGCAGTGGAATATCAGACTGCTTCGGTATGCATTCCGCCATGCTACATTCAGAGAGTGAAGGAGGCATACGGAGAACAGATCAATATCTGTACGGTCGTAGGTTTTCCACTCGGTTACAGTGTGACAGAGGCGAAGATCGCAGAGACAAAGAAGGCGCTGGAGGACGGTGCGTCTGAGATCGACATGGTCATCAATATTTCAGATGTGAAAAATGGTGATTATGCGGCGGTAGAAAAAGAAATTGCGGCATTGAAGGAAGTTGTTGGAGATAAGATCTTAAAAGTGATCATCGAAACATGCTATCTGACAGAAGAAGAGAAAATTGCAATGTGTAAAGCAGTAACAGCGGCAGGTGCAGATTACATCAAAACTTCTACTGGATTTGGAACAGCAGGAGCGACTATTTCGGATATTCGTCTGTTCAAAGAAAATATTGGTGAGCATGTGAAGATGAAAGCAGCCGGAGGAGTGAAGACGGTAGAAGATCTGGAAGCATTTCTTCAGGAAGGTTGCGATAGAATCGGAACAAGTTCCGCGGTAAAATTGATTCAAGGTCATAAGACGAATGAATATTAAAAAAGAAAAGGAGAACTTATTATGAAAAAGAAAATTTTAAGTCTGATCTTAGCAGGAGTCATGGTTATGAGCATGGCTGCATGTGCAGTAAAAAAACCGGGTGCAGAGGATACTGCAAAGGACGGTGACAAGAAAGATTCCAAGGGAGGTTATGAGCTGGCGCTGATCACAGACGTAGGAACAATCGATGATAAATCTTTCAACCAGGGATCATGGGAAGGTCTGGAAAAATATGCGAAAGAGCATGATATCACTTACAAATATTACAAACCGGCAGAAAAATCTGATGAGGCATGTTTAAATGCGATCGATCTTGCTGTTAAAGGTGGAGCAAAAGTGGTTGCAACACCAGGATTCCTCTTTGAGGTGCCTGTATACGAAGCACAGACAAAATACCCGGATGTATCTTTCATCATCATCGATGCACAGCCGGTAAAAGATGGGGAAGCAAAACTCGAAGACAATGTACTTTCTATTTTCTATGCAGAAGAGCAGGCAGGATATCTTGCAGGTTATGCAGCAGTAACAGAAGGTTACAGAAATCTTGGATTTATGGGTGGAATCGCAGTGCCGGCAGTTATCCGTTACGGATATGGATTTGTTCAGGGAGCAGATGCAGCAGCAAAAGATTTAGGTCTTGCAGCAGGTGATGTTTCAGTGAAATACACTTATGTAGGAAACTTTGATGCTTCTCCGGAAAACAATGCAAAAGCAGCAGCATGGTACAATGAAGGAACAGAATGTATCTTCGCATGTGGCGGTGGAGTTGGTAACTCTGTTATGAAAGCAGCAGAGACAGCAGGAAAGTAGTGATCGGTGTCGACGTAGACCAGTCAGTAGAGTCTGATACAGTAATCACTTCTGCTATGAAGAATCTTGGAGATTCTGTATATGATGCAGTTGCAAGCTACTATGATGGAAACTTTGCAGGCGGAACAACTCTGAACTTAAGTGCAAAAGATGACGGAATTCAGCTTCCAATGGAAACTTCTAAATTTACAAAATTTACACAGGAAAAATACGATGAACTGTATGGAAAATTAAAAGATGGATCTATCAAAGTAGAAAATGATACTGTTGCAGAAGATGCAACAGGTGTTCCGGCAGAGATCGTAAAGGTAGAGCTGATCAAATAAGCATATGGAATGCAAATATTTATATCAGGTGCTTCCGTTTCTGAATGAGATTGACAAAAAGAAACGGGAGCGGTTTGAAGAGTATTTTTACAGTGCACCGGTGTGGCTGATGGATTCTTTTCAGATTGTAGAACTGGATGCCGGCGTGGTCTTTGTCAAAGAGAACACGCGTTGATACCATCTATATCATTGGTCGTGGAATGATCAAGGCGACAGATTACCGAATCTATGGGATCACTTATGACTTTATGAGATTTGAGGGAGTCTATGCGATGGGCGGGATGGAGGTTATCATGGATCTAGACCGTTATTGTACAACACTTGAGACGGTTACCCCTTGCACTATCGTAAAAATAGCAAAAGAAAAATATGCCCGCTGGCTGAATTCCGATATCCGTGCTCTGAAGCTGGAAGCGAAGATCATGGGACATTACCTGTTTGAACAGGGCAAGAACAGTCGGGCATTTTTATTTTTACAAGGAGCAGACCGGCTGGCATTCTATCTTGTGGAAACTTATACAAAATATGCAAAAAATGGCATTTTGTATGTGGACAGTACCCGTCAGGAACTTTCGGAATCTTCCGGGCTCTGTGTGAAGACGATCAACAGGGCGGTAAAGAAATTCGAGGAGAATGGATGGATCACGAGAAAAGGAAGTAAGTTCTATATAGACAGTGAACAGTACCAGAAAATGAATGCAGTCGTATCGGACTGATAGAGAGGTAGAAGTATGAATCAGATTTATGAAAAATTGTTAAATTGCAGCAATGCAGTAAAAAGTAAAGTGAAATTTCAACCGGAGGTGGCTCTGATTCTCGGATCAGGTCTTGGTGATTATGCAAAAGAAATGCAGGTGAGGAGTCGATTGAGTATTCTGAGATTGAAGGATTCCCAGTTTCCACAGTTGCAGGACATCAGGGAAGATTTCTTTTCGGATATGTAGAAGGGGTCCCGGTAGTGGCAATGCAGGAAGAGTACATTTCTATGAAGGGTATCCGATGTCAGATGTAGTACTTCCGGTACGCCTGATGGGATTGCTTGGAGCAAAGACCGTTATTTTGACAAACGCAGCAGGTGGTGTGAATTTTAACTTCCAGCCGGGTGACCTGATGATGATCACAGATCAGATTACGACCGCAGTGCCGAGTCCGCTGATCGGTGCAAATCTTGATGAACTGGGACCGAGATTCCCGGATATGAGTGAAGTGTATGATAAGGGACTTCGTGAGATCATTAAACAGGCTGCAAGAAATGTAAAAGTTTCTATTCAGAGTGGTGTGTATATGCAGTTTACTGGACCAAGCTATGAGACTCCGGCAGAGATCAGAATGTGTCGTGCGCTCGGTGCGGATGCAGCCGGAATGAGCACTGCATGTGAGGCTATGGCAGCAAGACATATGGGATTGAAGTATGTGGAATCTCCTGCATCACAAATATGGCAGCGGGAATGTCCAACCAGCCTTTGAATCACAAAGAAGTGCAAGAGACAGCAGATCGAGTGGCAAAGGAATTTAAGGCGCTTGTGACCGAGACGATTCGTCTGATAGGAGAACAATAGATGGATGAACGAGAACTGATCGAACATGCATACAGAGCGAGAGAGTATGCATATACCCCATACTCAGATTTTCGCGTAGGGGCTGCGCTTCTTACAAAGTCAGGCAAGTTATATTATGGTTGTAACATTGAGAGCGCATCTTACACGCCGACAAACTGCGCGGAACGAACCGCATTTTTCAAAGCGGTCTCAGAAGGTGAGCGGGAATTTGAAGGGATTGCGATTGTCGGAGGCAAAGGAACAGGGCGCAGCGGAAATGTATGTGCACCGTGTGGAGTGTGCAGGCAGGTCATGCAGGAATTTTGCAGACCGGATGAATTTTACATTGTGCTGGAAGATGGGAAAGGCGGATGGAACAAATATTTGCTGAAAGAATTACTTCCACTTGGATTTGGACCGGAGAATCTCCGATAGAAAACAGAATCAAAGAAAAATAAAACAGAAAGAGGTACAAGAATTTCACGCTTGTATCTCTTTCTGTTTTTGGAAATATTTTTTGATTAGATAAGCTTTTTCATCATCCAAAGCATATCTGTGTAAGAACCGTCGGCATATTTCATGCTATCAGGGAATGTGCCGTAGGTCTGAAAACCTAATTTTTGGTAGAGAGCGATAGCGGAGGTGTTATTTGCGGCTACTTCCAGTTCCGCCTGCTCGTATCCCAGTTCTCTGGCGACAGAAAGTATCGTACTTAACATCATCTGTCCGATCCCGCAGCCCCAATATTTTTGATACAGTGCGATTGCGATCTGACAGCGATGCTGATACCTTTTAAATGGACCAGCGTCGGAAAGAGAGCAGTTTCCGATATGGCAGCCGTCCGCTGTTGCGAGGAGCATCAGTTCCCGGGGATTATCGATCGTATTCTGAATAAAGCATTCTTCCTGCTCTGAGGTGAGATGAAATTCATCGGGCTCCCGGAGCAGAAAAGGAGTTTCAAAACTGGTGATCTTCATATAAGTGATTAGATTATCGGCATCTGAAATCTCGGCATTTCTGAGTGTGATGATCCTTCCGGTCTTATCTTCTTTTTCGATGGGAGTTATTCGCATACAACATTCCTCCTTGTCTGTTATTTGAAAATATTTGAATTATAACCCTAGGGGGATAAATGTGCAATGCAAATTTACAGAAGATTTTCAGATGAAATCCCAGGAATGGAAATATTGATAAAAATAAGAACTGAAAAATCATGAAAAATAGATAAAATAATGATGAAAAATGTCAAAAAGAAATGAAAATTATCAAAAATAAGTAAAAATAAACAAAAGAAACAAAGTTTTTCTTTACAATAAGTGCAAAACATACTAATATAAGGATATTGACAAACGAACTGGAGGGATATGATGAAAGGGAATGTGATCGTAGGACAGTCAGGAGGTCCGACAGCGGCAATTAATTCGAGCCTTGCTGGTGTTTACTGCACTGCAAGAGAGCGTGGGGCAAAGAAAGTGTATGGGATGCTGCATGGCATTCAGGGATTGATGGAAGGCAAGTATGTGGATCTTTCGGATTTTATCAGAAGTGATCTGGATGTAGAACTATTGAGAAGAACACCGGCGGCATTTTTAGGTTCCTGCAGATATAAACTTCCGGAGATTCATGAGAATCAGGAAGTTTACGAGAAGATTTTTGATATTCTTGAAGAATTAGATATTGAATGCTTTATTTATATTGGCGGAAATGATTCGATGGATACGATCAAGAAGCTTTACGATTATTCCATGGTAACGGGGCGTGGACATACGAATTTCTTGGGGTGCCGAAGACGATCGACAATGATCTGGCACTGACCGACCATACACCGGGATATGGAAGTGCAGCAAAATATATCGGAACATCGGTAAAAGAAATTATCCGTGACGGACATAGCCTGCGCTATGAACACGGACTTGTTACCATCGTAGAGATTATGGGAAGAAATGCAGGTTGGCTGACAGGTGCAGCTGCACTGGCAAAAGGAGAGGACTGTGAAGGGCCGGATTTAATCTATCTGCCGGAACTTGTATTTGATGTGGACAAGTTTGTTGCAAAAGTGAGGAAGCTTTTGGAGAAGAAATATTCAGTTGTTTGTGGCAGTTTCCGAGGGAATCAAAACCGCAGATGAAAAATATGTGTGCGAACTCGGTTCTAATGTAGATTTTGTAGATGCATTTGGACATAAGCAGCTGACTGGAACTGCAAACTATCTGGCATCGCTGATCGCAGGAGAGATTGGATGCAAGACAAGAGCTGTAGAACTTAGCACGTTGCAGAGAGCAGCATCGCATTCTGCTTCGAGAGTGGATATCCTTGAAGCGAGTCAGGTAGGTGGTGCGGCAGTAAAAGCCGGAGATGAAGGAGACAGCGGGAAAATGGTTGTCATGCTTCGGTTATCCGATGATCCATATCAATGTACAACCGAGGTAAAAGATGTGCACAAGATTGCGAACGATGAGCGTCTTGTTCCAAGAGAATGGGTAAATAAGGAAGGCACTTATGTGACAGATGAGTTTATCACTTATGTGCGGCCGCTGATTCAGGGGGATGTATCTCCGGTTATGGTAGATGGAATTCCGAGACATCTGTATCGACCGATTGATTAGTGAGAAACAAAGCAATGGAGTCTCTCCTGGTGGGAGACTCCTATAAGGATATTGAAATAAAATCATTCATTTTTTCCATCACTTTCGTGATGATCGACCGTTCTGTAAAAAACAGATTTCAAAATACAATTCGACAAATTCTGAAAAATCCAATAGAAATCATAAAGAAAACAAAGGAATATAAATTACATGGGCATAGGAAACATTCTGTGTACTGGAGAGAAAAGGAGGCATGTGTTTGGAGAAGAAGGAATACGATATTATTAAAATGGTACAGCATGGAAAATATTGTGAGCGGATCCAGGATACAATTTTCGGACAGACGTTGATCTATTGGCTGAAATATCACCCGCAGACAGCGAAAGAGGAATTGTGGAATCTTATGCGAAAGATGCTTCTGCAGATCACATGGTTTCATAAATACGGAGAAAAACAAACTTATGGTTACTTAAGTCCATACAGCGTCATTGTAAAGGAGGACGAAGAGATTTATCTTTTGGATCTGGAGGCCGAAGGAAGCAGAGAAACGGTACGTCAGATTCAAAGCCGGACGGTGCGGAAATACTTCTCAAATCCCGAAATTTACAGGCAGAAAGGAATCTGTGAGGCAGTAGATATTTATAGTTTTGGCAGAACACTTCAATATATGTTGTCCCAAAGTGAGCCGGATCCTCCATTGACAAAAAAGGAAGAATACCAGTTGGAAAAGTTGATCCAGAATTGTCTGAAGGCAGATGGAGAGAAGGGATATATTACTTTTTCTATGGTGGAGAAGCATTTCCCGAAATTAAGATCCAGGCGAAAAAGAGAAATAGAAAAGAAAATGCCAGTGGTTGCCCTTGGCTGTGCAGTGATGGTCATCTTTGGAAGCGCGGTTGGAAAAAGGATGACAGATCAGTCAAAAGAGAAGGGAAAAATCATACAGGCAGATGAGGCAAGGGAGCAAGAGGGAGCGACCTTAGAAAATTTCGGATATACAGAGAAATTAGAAGAGGTTGTTTGGAAAATTTCAGAGCGGGAGCAAACAATAGATGGACAGGTACTTGCGTTAGAAATTTATTTAAAGGAGAGTGGTAGGGGAGCGGAAAAGGAAGAGGCATTTCTCTGTCTGGCACAGCGGTATGCGGAGAATGATCGGATAGATGATGCAGCGGAGATCTGCAGGAGAGGCAGAAAGGTACTTCCACAGTCAAAGTTGCTTGCGCTTACATATTTGGAGATTTTATGGAATGTGGAGGGATTGGAGCCTGAGATGAAAGCACAGGTGACAAAGGGGATCCTAACGGAATTACCAGAAATTCAGGAACAAGAACAGTTTAAAATATTGAAAAGAGCATACGGATTCTAAATTTTATTTTCAGGACAAAGACATAAAAACTCCCTAAAAAGGGAGGATGCCAGATGGTATAAAACGCATCTGGCATGTATTATGAAAAAGTTTTTCTAAAGTATGTGAATTACTGTTAACGTCTGTTTCAAATGTTGTTTCATTTGATAGTCTTAGTATATGACATAGAAATGAAGAAACCGTGTGAATCAAATGAAAAAAATTTGAAAGAAATATGAACAAAATGTGAATGGCAACAAGTTATCGACGGAAAGCAAATGCCGGGAGTCCGTTTTCAAATGGAACTTCAACGTTTCCCTGAATCAGTGGCAGTGCATAGCGGATAAAATCTTCACTGATATCAGAACCATCGTTTGTAATCCAGGAAAGAGGAACTCCTTTTTCTTTGTTGCAGATGTTGTTTACATCGGCGGTTGTGTAGGTGAGTTTATAAGGATTGTCATTTGTTCTCTGGAAAGATACCATTTTTCCTGTTTCCCCTAGAAGTGCAGCCTGTACACCATAAGTTCCTGCGCAGACAGCCTCATCTAGGTCGGCAGCAGAGAGACAAGCAGAAGAGCATCTCTGGCTGACATTGAGTTCTACAGAGCGAACTTTAATACCAAGACGTTCTTTTACGAGGTTTTCAAGATATTTTCCAGAACCTGTGAGCATCTTGTGACCGAAGTTGTCCACTCCGACATCGCTTGCATATTCACACACAAATGTACCATTGCCGTCGTTGATTCCTTCGGAGATACATACAACAAGGTTTGGTGTTGTCTCGAGTGCCTTTGATTACTTTTCAATGAAAGCATCCTGGTCAAAAGCGACTTCTGGAAGGTAGATCAAAACCGGGTTATCTTTTTCAAATTTGCGGGCAAGGACACTGGCAGCAGTCAGCCATCCGGCGTGGCGCCCCATGATTTCCACGATTGTGACGGATTTTTTATTGTCGTAGACCGAAGCGTCGATGGCAATTTCACGGACAGTAGAAGCTACATATTTTGCAGCGCTTCCAAAGCCAGGTGTGTGGTCGGTTTCCACAAGGTCATTATCAATCGTTTTTGGAATCCCGATGAAACGGATATCACTCTGGATAGAGGCGGCATAGCGGGAAAGCTTGCTGACAGTGTCCATGGAGTCATTTCCACCAATATAGAAGAAGCAGCCAATGTTTCTGTCAGAAAATTTCTCAAACAATTGAGGATAAACAGCATCTGTAAGATCTTCCGGCAGCTTATAGCGGCAGGAACCCAAGTATGCTCCCGGTGTTGTGCGGATTCGCTCTAATTCCCCGTTTTCTGAAAGTGGACGCATGTCAATCACCTGATCGTTTAAAAATCCTTCAATCCCATTGATCATTCCAAAGACTGTCTCGATGGCATCTGTCTGACGGAGCCCTTCCGTTACAACACCGTAAAGGCTTCCATTGATTACAGCAGTTGGTCCGCCGGACTGTCCTACAATTATATTTTTCATGTAAATTACCTCCAAAAAATGATTATGCTTCTACTATATCGGAAATATCAGGAATTTACAATATAGCTGTTGGAAAATGTCAGGAAATGGATTATACTATGGAAAGATTGAAAATAGATGAGGTGAACGAAATGAAATATTTATCCATTGCGATTCCATGTTACAATTCGGAGGATTATATGGACCGGGCAATACAGTCTCTTCTTCCGGGGGGAGAAGATGTGGAGATTATTATTGTAAATGACGGATCGACAGACCACACGTTAGAGATTGCAAGAAGGTATGAAAAAGAATATCCGACCATTGTAAAAGTGGTGGACAAAGAAAACGGAGGCCACGGGGATGCAGTGAATGAAGGGCTGAACCATGCATCCGGTATGTATTTTAAAGTGGTAGACAGCGACGACTGGGTAGAAGAGACGGCGCTTGAGAAGATTCTGGATGTATTGAAGGGATGGTATCAGCAGGGAAGTCTGACGGACATGCTCATCTCTAATTATGTATATGAAAAGGTTGGAGTGAAGAATAAGAAAGTGATTCATTACCGGAATGTACTTCCGCAGGATCGCATCATGACATGGGGGGATATCGGAAGATTTCGTCTGTCGCAGTATATTTTGATGCATTCTGTGATTTACCGGACAGAATTATTGCGTAATTGTGGATTGAAGCTGCCAAAGCATACATTTTATGTGGATAACATTTATGTGTACTATCCTTTGCCGCATGTTACATCATTATATTATCTTGATGTTGATTTTTACCGGTACTTTATCGGAAGAGAGGATCAGTCAGTCAATGAGAAAAATATGATCAAACGTATTGATCAGCAGCTTTATGTGACAAGGACTATGATCGACATGTATTCTATGCGGAAAATTTCCAGCAGGAAGCTGAGAAATTACATGATCAACTATCTTGCGATTATGATGACAGTATCTTCGATTATTCTGATCCGCTCTAAGACAGAGGAAAATCTGGAGAAGAAAAAGGCGCTCTGGAAGTATCTGAAAGAAGTAGATTATCGGGTATATTGGAAGATTCGGTACAGTATTCTTGGACAGACAATGAATCTTCCGGGAAATTCCGGAAGAAAAGTATCGGTGCTTGCGTATGAGGTGGCGAGAAGGATTATCGGATTTAATTAACGTGTGGTCATTTTTATTTCTTGCTGTGTTGGAAATATATTCGTTGTGCAAAGAGCATCAGAGAAGAAAATGGAAAAGAATGTATAAAAGACGGTGTCTGGTAACATACTTCTGAGTGTAACGATGGGAGAATCGTGAAATTGTGAGAAGAAAGAGGTAGGAAACTATGGCACAGAGTTTGATAAACAGTAGAACAAAGGAAAATTTGATGAAAGCATTTGCGGGAGAGAGTCAAGCCAGAAATCGCTATACCTTTGGAGCAGAGCTTGCGCGCAGGCAGGGACTATATGCAGTCGAAAAGATATTCTTATTTACAGCGGAGCAGGAACGGGCACATGCAGAGCGTTTCTATGAGCTGTTGAAAGAGATGACAGGGGAGACGATAGAAATTCAGGGGACTTATCCGATTGACGACAACGAACAGATTTTTGGGGCTTTGAAGGCGGCTCAACATAATGAATTCGAGGAAGCAGATGATGTGTATCAGGCTTTTGGAG
>ENA-OQIC01000431-OQIC01000431.1-human-gut-metagenome-genome-assembly--contig:-NODE-431-length-18909-cov-2.820573_pt1 | contig 18909 bp, 22 predicted proteins | sample MGYA00242572_ERZ504736 | MGnify/ENA primary metagenome ERZ504736 (study PRJEB26092, sample SAMD00036201) | human gut metagenome | host: Homo sapiens | study: EMG produced TPA metagenomics assembly of... | reverse complement strand
TCGTGATGCTCAGACTCTAGCTGTACATCGATCGATGCTCAGACGTACGTAGCTGTACATCGATCGATGCTCAGACGTACGTAGCTGTACATCGATCGATGCTCAGACGTACGTAGCTGTACATCGATCGATGCTGGAAAGATTATGACAGTATCGGCGGTGCCATCGGCGTAGCGCCATGGTAGAGCGGCCGGTAAATCCGTTCACGTAGCTGTAAGCGATCAAACTGTGGCTATTAAGAAATTGTCAGATTTATTCCCTACCGAACCGGGTTTTGAAAGTCTGTTAATCACGCCACAAGCGGCTGAAGATTTTGTAACCGATACAACCCTCGTATTTGTAGTGGACGTGCATCGACCGGATATGGTAGCGGCGCCAAAAGCCTTGCAGAAGTCTAAACGTCGCGTTGTTATTGACCATCACCGTCGTGCCTCCGACTTTATTGAAAAACCATTGCTCACTTATTTGGAACCGGCTTCGTCGTCCACCAGTGACTGGTAACAGAATTAATTCAGTATTTCGTAGACCCGATTTCACTCAATGTGGTGGAAGCGAGTGCGTTATATGCCGGTATCGTAGTGGATACGAAGAACTTTGTGGTACAAACGGGATCGCGTACTTTTGATGCGGCGTCTTTCTTGCGCCGTTCCGGTGCGGATTTATCCATTGTGCGCCATTTGTTTATGGAAAGTTTTGACAGCATCCAATTGCGGGCTAAAATGTTGGCCGATGCGGAACGTTTTGACGGCATGGCGATTACCACTTGTCCGGCGGGTATCCAGAACGCGTCCATTCTGTCGGCTCAAACGGCAGATAAGCTTATCACCATTGAAGGTATCGAAGCCAGCTATGTGCTCTATACTTTGTCGGATGGCGGTATCGGCGTAAGTGCCCGTTCGCAAGGGGCTATGAATATTCAGCTTGTTATGGAAGCCCTGGGCGGTGGCGGTCATCGTACCGTAGCCGGCGCCCAGCTATATGATATGACCATGGAAGAAGCGGTGGAAGCTGTAAAAAGTGTAGCTAAAGGCCAGCTTGCTTCTATGAAGAAGGAGGAAAAAGCAGAATGAAAGTAATTTTGTTGGAAGATGTAAAAAAAGTAGGTAAAAAAGGCGAAATCATTGAGGTCAGTGAAGGTTACGGCCGCAATGTGTTGATTAAAAAAGGCCAGGCTTTAGAAGGTACGCCTGCTAACTTGAATAATGCTAAGCAGCAACAAGCTTCGGCAGCTCACAAGAAACAAGTAAATGCTGATGAAGCGAAGATTTTGGCCAGCCAGTTGGCTAAAGTAGAAGTACGCATTCCTGTAAAAATGGGGGATGCGGGCCGTGTATTCGGTTCCGTTACAGGTAAAGATATTTCCGATGCTTTGGCCGCTCAATTCGATGTAGCCGTTGATAAAAAGAAAATTGAACTCAAAGAACCGCTCAAAACTTTGGGCGTCATGATGTGTTGATTCGCGTACATCCTGAAATTACGACTACTATTAAAGTTGAATTAGTGGAGGCATAATATGGCGGAAGCGCGCATTCCACCCCATAGTATTGAGGCGGAGAAGGCTGTTCTCGGGGCTCTTTTAACCGAGAATGATATCTATGATTCCGTCAGCAGTATTGTAGGTCGCAGTGATTTTTATCGCGATGCGCACCGTATTATCTATGAAGCCATTGAAAATATCGTGCGCCGCGGTAATCGTCGCGTCGATATGGTCCTTTTGACAGAAGAATTGACGCGCATGAAAAAACTCGACGAAGTGGGCGGTATTAATTACATTGCGGAACTCACCAATGATGCTATGTCGTCCTTTAATGTAGAAGAGCATGCTCGTATTGTGGCTGAAAAATCAACCTTGCGTCGCCTCATTGACGCGGGTAATCGCATCGTCGGTGAAAGCTACAATGGGGACAAAACAGTGCCGGACATTTTAAATGATGCGGAAAGCAGTATTTTAAATGTAACCGGTGCGGTAAAAGCGGAAACTTCGTTTGTCAGCCTTGGTGACGTAATGACCAATGTTATGAAACGAATCGGTGAATTACAGAACTATGGTGACAGCTTGACCGGTATTTCCACGGGCTTCAAAGATTTGGACAAGATAACTAATGGCTTGCAGCGCTCTGACTTAATCCTTGTGGCCGCTCGCCCTCCATGGGTAAAACAGCGTTCACTTTGAACTTGGCCTATAATGTGGCCGTAAAAGGTAAAGGGTCCGTTGCCTTTTTCTCCTTGGAAATGTCTGCCGAACATTGGTAGGTCGTATTTTGTCATCCGCTACGGAAGTGCCTTCGGACCGTTTGCGTACGGGGCGCCTCTTACAGGAAGATTGGCCGAAACTTATCGGGCAATTGGAACAACTTGGTGAATCCAAGTTATATATTGATGATACGCCGGGCCTTACGGTTCAATGATGCGATCCAAACTGCGTCGTCTGAAAGTTGAACAGGGTTTGGATCTTATTATCGTCGACTATGTGCAGCTCATGACAGGGCGCAATGGCGGTAATAGCGATAACCGTCAGCAGGAGATTTCGGAAATTTCCCGAAACCTTAAATTGATTGCCCGTGAAATGGACGTACCTTTGATTGCTTTGTCGCAGCTTAGCCGCGGTGTTGAATCGCGTACCGATAAACGACCGGTCTTGAGTGACCTTCGTGAATCGGGTTCGTTGGAACAGGATGCGGACATTGTAGTCTTTTTATATCGTGATAAATATTACAGTAAAGATGAAAATCAGGAAGATGTAACGGAAGTTATTATTCGTAAACATCGTAACGGCGCATTGGGCACGGTTAATCTCTTATTCCAAGGGGAATTCACCAGATTCCGCGATATTACTATGCGTACGGATGAGATGTAGGGAGGCACTGTATGAAACGCTGGGGACGAACTGTATTGGCGGCGGCTATTGGCTTAACTTTGGCCGGCGGTAGCGGTTTTACCGGTTTGGCGGGCTTTAAAGCAGAGGCAGCCGGTGTGTTTGATGTATTGTTGGGCGGTACATTGGCATGGTAACGGTCAATACGGAATTATCTCGTATCGATGATACCGATGACGGTCAGCAGCAAATGCTCGAAGAACGTCAGAAAAATACCGGATATTATAATAATTATGCCTATCAGGATCGAGCTAAGCGGATTTTTGAAAGTCTAACCGATACACCTGATGTAAAGCGGACGTATGTAGTATATGTAACACCGGAAGAAGATGCCAATGCGGCTATGAGCCTTGGTCGTGTCATGTCTATCAATAAAGGTCTCATGGATATGATGGATGATGCGGCGATTGCGTCCGTTGTGGGTCATGAAATCGGTCATGGTGAAAACAAGGATGCCATCCGGGGCATTCGCAAAAGCGTAGCCTTGCAGACGGCAGTTGGTGCTGCCACGGCAAATGCGGGCGGTCTTAGTGTGCTCCTCGGCAATGTGGCGGGTAACTATGTTAACCAGCAGGTATTCAGCGTAAGTCAAGAAAAAGCGGCTGATGAATGGGGCTTTAAACTATTGGCCGATGCCGGTTATAATGTGGGCGCTGCGGCTGTGGCATGGCGGTTCTGCGCGATAAATACGGCGATTTGTACACCGATGGTTTGGGGCAAATTGTCAATCCCAATAACCATCCGAAGATGAGTCAGCGTATTCTCGATCATTTGAAACGTATTGAGGACTACTCCGGGAAACATGTAAGTGTTACGGATGATGTAGTCTATGTCAATAAAAAGCCTGTTTATACGGGTGAGGCCAGCGGGCAATATACGGGCGCCATGCGGCTTATTTGGTGGCCGGCAAATTGGCAAGATACTATCATGATAATAATGTGGGAATCCCGGTAGCTCAGGGCAACCAAGTTCTTATGAATGGCACTTCTTTGGTAACGTTAAGTTCCGCCGATAAAGCGGTGACCATGGAACAGGATTTAAAAGCGGCTATTGACTCTAAGAGCAGCAAAAAGGTAAAAGCTGACGATAAGTCAAAAGCAGATAAGAAAGACAAGAAAGCTAAAGTTAAGGCTGATACTAAGGTAAAAACCGACAATACGGCCGCTTCGAAAGCAAACTTTGAATAGTATTAATTAATCTTCTAACCGGAACGCCTGTTAAGCGAATGCTTTGACAGGCGTTTTTTTATGCAATATAGTGCAATAATACACTAAAAAATTTTCCGTGAATCATGAGAAACGCCTTAAAATAGGGTTTTGAATTTTGACTAAAAACATGAAAAATGTTTGATTTATACGTTTTTGTAGTAGACAAATATAGTAATAAAACAGAAAATTTATAGAAAAAATAGCGTAAAATTTTAAAAAATTCATCGTTCCTATTATCAAAACGCATTCATGGATAAAGCTAGTGATAACTAGCAGTTATCGACTCTCATACCGTCAATTATTCGTCAAAAATGCCTTTTCTATGCAGATTTAGTAATGGTTTTTGGACGTTTTTAGGGCTTCGGAGTATTCAACAATCAAAAACCCTGTGCTATAATGAACTTGTCTTTAAAAGGAAATAAGCAATTTGAGAAGGGGACCAAAAAACGTCAGTAATTAGGATTAAGGATTTCTTGAAGAGCTTGTTCCAGGTATATGTTTTCGGAAAAGAGGATTAGACAAATGGGAAACGTAGTAAAATTTAAGTATGAACAACTTGACCAACTTTTATTAGATGCATTCATGAAATTTGGTTTCTCTGAAAAAGATTCTAAAATTATTCGTGACGTATTGTTGATGTCCGATATGTACGGCATTCAGAGTCATGGTATGCAGCGTCTTGTTCGTTACCACAAAGGTATCGAAAAAGGTACAATCAAAGTTGACGCTCAACCTGAAGTTGTTTTCGAAACTCCAGTATCCGCAGTTATCGACGGTCATGACGGCATGGGCCAATTGATTGGTCACTATGCAATGGAATTAGCTATTAAAAAAGCTAAAGAATCCGGTGTAGGTATCGTTTCTGCACGTAACTCCAACCACTACGGTATTGCCGGTTACTACGCTAACATGGCAGTAGAAGAAGGCTTAATCGGTTTCTCCTGCACTAACTCCGAAGCTATCATGGTTCCTACATATGCTCGTAAAGCTATGTTGGGTTCCAACCCACAAGCTTGGGCAGCTCCTGCTGAACCTTACAACTTCTTCTTCGATGCTTCTACTACAGTAGTAACTCGTGGTAAATTGGAAATGTACAATAAATTAGGTAAACAATTACCTGATGGCTGGGCATTGAATAAAGATGGTAACCCATCCACTGACGCAGCTGATGTATTGAAAAATATCTCCGCTCACGTAGGCGGCGGTATCATGCCACTTGGCGGTAACACTGAACAATTAGGTTCCCATAAAGGTTATGGTAACGGTATGGTTGTTGAATTGTTCGCAGCTATCCTTTCCATGGGCGGCACTTCCAACCACTGCATGAAAGACGGCAAATCCAATATTTGCCACGGCTTCATGGCTATTAACCCTGCATTCTTCGGCGATGCTGACGCTATCAAAAAACATTTCTCCACTTTCTTAACTGAACTTCGTGAAGCTCCTAAAGCTGAAGGTGAAGCACGTATTTACACTCATGGTGAAAAAGAAGTTGAAGCAGTTAAAGACCGTGAAGAAAACGGTATCCCTGTAATCGACAAAACTATGACTGAAGTTTATGAACTTTGCCAGTACTTAGGTCTTGACTTCAGCAAATACTTCGGCGACTACAAACCACCTGTAGCCGGCGATATGTTCACCGGTAACTATTAATAGACGGCCATTGAGCCTATTAATAGGAGTCCCTTGACTCTCAGTAAATAATGCACCTAGCACATATAGCGCAATGATGATATTGTGCAGTTTAATAGGAAGGGCAGAGCCTATTAAGCAGTAAGAAGAAGAGCAGCTCGCACGGTAACGTGCGGGCTGTTTTTTGTTGAATCAGGAATCAAAAGAATGCATGCCGGTGATATATGCAACAACTGATACAATATCAGAGGTTTACAATGTTGAGTAGATACATTAAAATAAAACCTTAGCATGAGATTATAGTGGAGAACTATAATTTGAGGTAAAAGAGTTAACTTGAAAAGGAGAGAGCTTTATGAGTAAACGAGAAATCAATGCTGTGTGCCCTTATGACTGCCCCGATGCATGTGGTTTGGTATTAACGGTAGAGAATAACACCGTGTTAAGCGTAAAGGGCAATCCGGATCATGCGTTTACGCGCGGTACTTTATGCCCTAAAATGGTGCATTATGAAGATACAATTCACTCGCCGGAACGCTTGCGGACACCGTTAAAACGTGTCGGTCCGAAAGGCAGCGGTGAGTTTGAACCGATTACTTGGGAAGAAGCAGTGGCAACGATTGCTGCTCGTTTTAAGGACAGTCTACAAAAATACGGTGGCCGGAGTATCATGCCTTATTCTTATGCAGGAACTATGGGGCTGATTCAAAAAGCCGCCGCTTTTCCGCTGTTTGCCCGTCTGGGGCAGTGCGACATAATCGGGGGATATGCTCGCCGGCCAAAACATACGGGTGGAATATGGTTATGGGTGATACATTCGGCACGCGACCACAGGAAATGAGTCACAGTGACCTTGTTATTCTTTGGAGTCTGAACGCGTTGGCTACAGAAATTCACATCATGCATGATGTGAAGGCAGCGAAGGCACGGGGCGCCAAAGTATGGGTCATTGATATTTACAAAACCACCACTTGTGCACAAGCCGATGAAGTAATCATTACCAAACCGGGAACAGACGGTGCCTTGGCGTTGGGGATTCTTCATATTTTAGAACGGGATAACTTGGTAAATCGTGAGTTTATAGCCAATAATGTTATTGGTTATGATGAACTTGTTAAAGAATCATTACCTGAATATACACCTGAAAAGGTATCCGCCATTACGGGCGTGCCGGCAGCACAAATTGAAGCGTTGGCGCATGCTTACGGCCAGGCAAAAGCACCGTTTATCCGCCTGGGCAGCGGTCTGTCCCGCTATGGCAACGGAGCCATGACCGTTCGTGCCATAACCTGTTTACCGGCCGTGGTCGGAGCTTATGAAACGTTGGGCGGTGGCCTTTTGAGCGACGCGAAGGGCAGTTTTTACGTTAATGATAAAGTTATGTCCTGGGATGTTCATGCCGGCAAGGTCGTGCCGATGGTACCGATGGTTAAACTAGGCGAAATTTTGAACCAGGAAGAAGAGCCAATCCGCTGTCTTTATATCTATTCATCCAATCCGGCGATTACGGCACCAGACCAGAATTTGGTGCGCCAAGGGCTAGCTCGCGAAGATTTATTTACCGTCGTGCATGAGCGCTTTTTGACCGATACGGCTAAATATGCGGATATTGTTTTGCCTGCTACTTCGTCAGTAGAAGCGGATGATATTTATAATTCCTATGGTCATTACACCAGTGCTATAGGTTATAAAGCGATTGAACCGATCGGTGAAAGCAAGTCGAACTGGGACACGATTCGTCTTATCGCTAAAGCAATGGGGATTACGGATCCGTTTTTTGATAAAACAGCTTTAGATTTAATCCACGATACGCTTGACGGGGCCGTTAATGTACCGGCGGAATTGAAAGAGAAATTACTACAAGGCGAACCGGTGGAAATGCCGGTTCCAAATAATTACAAAATGACTTTTAAAACGGCGTCCCATAAGATTGAAATCTTAAATCCGATACTGGCTGAGCCGCTTCCGCGCTATGTTGAGTCTCACAGTGATACGGTGGCAAAAGGTGAGTTCGCCCTTATTAATGCACCTGATTTGCGAATTCTTGATTCATCATTTAATGAACGGGTCTTTGATACGTCGAAACCGATGATGGGCGCGTGGCTTAATCCGATTGATGCGGAGAGACTCGGCGTTGTTGAAGGTGATTTGGTACGCCTTTATAATGAGCAAGGAACCCTACAGATGCCCGTATATTTGGATGAAGGAATTAGCCTAAAACGGTAGTTTCTTATGGTGTTTGGTGGCAACGCTACTCTTCGGATCCCCGAAACAGCATTAATGCGTTAACCTCATCAAGACTGACCGATTATGCGGAAGGCAGCACTTTTTATGACGTAAAAGTGGATATTACACCCCTATAGGATTAAACTGTCTCCATTTACAAAATAAAATGATGAGTTTTTAGAAGTTGAATGAGAATTGTCAACTTTATGATAAAATGATGATTACACATATTATTCAGTTAAAATGGGCGTTCCGGGGAATTTATGTTTCGGCTTTTTTGATAAGTATATGATGTTTGTTATAAATTTATGCGAAAAAGTAATGAATAAACCGGTAAAAGTTTTAAAATACATTTGTACAATATGTAAAAACGTTGTATAATCTATTGCAAACCTATTTTAATTGAGAGAGGATGGGGACTTATGAATACAGAAAATGTAAAATTGAGTAATCGAGCTTATATAGCTATAGGCTTGATGTTGTTCGCATTGTTTTTTGGTGCGGGCAATTTAATTTTCCCGGCGTCATTGGGACAACAGGCCGGGGTTAATGTGTGGTGGGCTGTTCTGGGCTTCATTGTGACAGGCGTAGGCTTACCGCTCCTCGGTGTTATGGCTATGGGTTATTCCGGGGCCAAAGACTTACAGGCATTGGCCGGCCGAGTTCATCCGTTATACGGATTTCTTTTCACGGTATTATTATATTTAACTATCGGACCTGCCTTCGCTATTCCGCGTACCGGTACCGTATCTTATGAAATTGCTGTTCGTCCGTTCTTAGCTGGCGGTGGCAGTGATATGTCACAGACGATTTTCTTGGTGGTATTCTTCGTAATATCTCTTTGGTTATCCATTAACCCTGCCAATTGGTAGACCGTATCGGTAAAGTGTTAACGCCATTATTGTTAATCAGTATCTGTGCTTTGATTGTAAAATCTTTGGTTACACCAATGGGTTCTTATATGAATCCGACTGAATCCTATGCTACCGCAGGTGTTGCGGTTGTTCAAGGTATCCTTGACGGTTATAACACAATGGATGCGTTGGCTTCCTTGGTATTTGCGATTCTTGTAATTGACTTTGTAAAATTATCCGGTGCTAAGACGAAAGAAGAAGTTACTAGTGCTACTTTTAAAGCGGGCATCATCGCCGTTGCTTGCCTTGGTTTTGTATACATTTTCGTAGCTAATTTGGGGGCTACCAGTGTGCAGCAACTTGGCATCTTGGAAACAGGTGCACCTGTATTGGCTGAAAGTGCTAAATACCTCTTTGGCAGTATCGGTGCTTTAATCTTGGCCGTTATTGTATTGTTGGCATGTTTGACAACCAGTATCGGTTTGATCACATCTTGTGCTAAATATTTCCAACGTGTATTCCCGGTTATCGGTTATAAATCCTATGCCGTAATTTTCACCGTTGTATCGTTCTTCATCGGTATGTATGGTTTGAAAACTATCATCGTAGCTGCCATTCCGGTATTGATGTTCTTATATCCGTTGACTATTGCCATCATCGCTTTGGCATTCTTGAATAACACATTCCAAGGTCGTCAATGTGTATATGTTTGGACTATCGGTTTGACCTGTGTAGCGGCCTTTGTCAGCGGTGCTGAAACAGCCGGTGTAAGCCTTGGTGCCTTCGGCGAATGGTTCGCTAATTATGTACCGTTCCATAACGTAGGTATGGGCTGGATTCCATTTACTGTGGTAGGTTTTGTGGTAGGCTTTATCAATAAAGCTTTAGTATCTAAATCGGCCGTAAATGGTGAAGAAAAAACTGCATAATCATTGAATAATGCATTAGTCATTGTTTAGAAATAACAACAAAAGGCAGTCCTTGGGGGGGCTGCCTTTTTTGTGTGCCGGTAACGTTTGCAAGAAAATTAGTCAGAGTCGCGTAGGGAATCTTCCGGTGGAATCGTTTTGGTTATCTTCCGGTGGAATCGTTTTGGTTATCTTTGTAAATAGTGTATAATAGTTAGGTAAAGCCTGGGTAATGTGCTGTTTAATAAATTTGATAGTATGTAATGCAATTTGTGTGATATAGATTATCAAAGTGGTAAGGGCCAGTGCCGGGCAAGTAGCGTAAGTAGTATAGGAGGAATTTTGTGATTTCGTTGCGTAGGAAGCCGTTGGCTGATTTGACTGCAGCGGCGGCGGAGAAAAAATTAACCAAAGCATTGAGCGCTTTGGATGTTACCCTATTAGGTTTAGGCGTTATTATCGGGACGGGTATTTTCGTACTTACCGGTATCGGAGCCGCCAATTATGCGGGACCGGGCCTTATGTTATCATTCGTATTGGCAGCTGTTACTTGTGCCTTTGTATGTTTGGCCTATGCGGAGCTGGTGGCCATGTTGCCGGTTTCGGGCAGTGCTTACACCTACACCTATGCGTCCTTGGGCGAATTCTTCGGCTGGTGGGTCGGCTGGGGCTTGGTCCTTGAATACTCGGTCGGAGCCAGTGCGGTAGCCGGCGGCTGGTCGGCATATCTTGTGGGCATCTTGCATGCAGCAGGCATCGATTTGCCGAAGGCTTTAACGGCGGTTCCCTATGAAGGGGGCATTGTGAATTTACCGGCCATGTTGGTGGTGCTGTTCGTTACAGGGCTCTTGGTTCTGGGGATTCGTGAAAGTGCGCGCGTTAATCGCATACTGGTTTTAATCAAAGTGGGTACGATTTTCTTGTTCCTTTTCTTGGCGGCCCCTCATGTGGACCCAATTAATTGGGAGCCGTTTTTACCATACGGTTGGCAAGGCGTCGCAGCGGTACGGGCATTTTATTCTTTGCCTATCTCGGGGTTGACTCCATTGCGACGGCGGCGGAAGAAACAAAGAATCCTAAAGTGGATATGCCGGTGGGCATCATCGCGTCACTGCTTATCTGCACCGTTTTATATATTGCGGTCAGCATTGTCATGACCGGCGTGGTACCGTACCAACAGCTTGATACGGCGGCCCCGGCGTCCTACGTACTTGAATATGTAGGCATGCGAGCCGGTTCGGCTATCGTCGGGACCGGTGCGCTTTGTGGTTTGTCCACGGTGCTCTTGGTTATGATCTATGCACAGACCCGTGCTTTTTATGCCATGAGTCGTGACGGTTTGATTCCGCGCAGCTTATGCCGCATTCATAAAAAGTTTCACACGCCCCACATTATTACGATGATTGTAGGTGTGGTGGTTTCATTGATTGCGGGCTTCACGCCGATTCATATCGTAGCTGAGATGTGTTCGGCCGGTACCTTGTTTGCCTTCATGTGCTCGGCTCTTGGGGTTATGGTGTTACGTCGGGTATATCCGGACGTTAAACGCGATTTCCGTTGCCCTGCCGTGTATGTGGTAGCCCCGCTGGCTATCATTTTCTGCCTCTTTGTATTCTCACAATTATCGGCTCATACTATAGAGCTCTTCGTGGGTTGGAGTGTTTTAGGCTTTTTGGTTTACATGGGCTACGGTCGCAAGCATAGCGTCTTGCTTAACGGTAACCGTGAGGCTGCGGAGTCGCCTCAGGAGGCTCAATAATTTAATAAAAGCTAAGTTATGGTGCGCCATGAGTATGTATGCTCGTGGCGCATTTTTGTGTTGTTTATTAGGTATGGATTTTTGTCTATTATTTTAAAAAATTGAAAATTAGTACTTGCAATTTTAAAAATGAAGTGCTAATATAATGAACAACGATACAAGGTCAGTGGACAGTTGGTCGTTGGGATTTTCAGATATCGATTTAAGTTACGTGCCAAGCACATAAATACTGTGGAAAGGAGGACAATGTTATGTTAGGTTTAGTCGAGCTCATTATTAGCTTGCTCATTATTATCGTCATTAGCCGTGAACAAAACTTAACAGACATCGTCTTAAAAGTTTCCACAAATCATGCCCTGAGCTCCCCTTGATGCAAGGGAAGGCAAGCTAATAAAGAGCTTGGGCCATAAACTGTATACTGTATTTCGTATATTTGTGAGAGACAAGAGAACATTTAGCCGGATATTTTTAAGACGATTCTTCGGAATCGTCTTTTTTTATTACTAACACGACATTTCAAGAAGAGACCAAAAATTGAATGGCAATTATGAAGTGACATCGTTAATTTTTATTAAGTACCAAGAACTTAAACTACAGGCGAAGGCCTTGCAAGTTATTCGATTAGGAAAAGGAGCGAGAAACATGCGAAGTGATAATTTTTCAAAAGGGGTGGCAAGAGCACCACATCGGTCGCTACTAAAAGCGTTGGGTTTTGTGAATGAAGAAATCGGCAAACCGGTCATTGGTATCGCCAATTCGTTCAATGAAATTATCCCGGGCCATATGCACTTACGTAATTTGGTGCAGGCCGTGAAAGACGGGATTCGCGAAGCCGGCGGCATTCCCATGGAGTTCAACACTATCGGGATTTGCGATGGCACGGCTATGAATCACATCGGCATGAAGTATTCGCTGGTGACGCGGCAAATCGTAGCCGACTCGATTGAAGCAACGGCCATGGCTACACCGTTTGACGGGCTCGTGTTCATTCCGAACTGCGACAAAATCGTACCGGGCATGTTGATGGCGGCGGCCAGATTGAATCTGCCAAGTGTTTTCGTCAGCGGCGGAGCGATGCTCGCCGGGCGGCATCAAGGCAAACGGGTAGGCCTCAGCGATGTGTTCGAAGCGGTAGGCGAAGGTAGAAGCGGGCTCATGAGCGAGGCGGAATTAGCGCAGCTCGAAGATACAGCTTGTCCGACTTGCGGTTCCTGCTCCGGGATGTACACGGCGAACACCATGAACTGCCTCACCGAAGCTTTGGGCATGGCTCTTCCGGGGAACGGTACGATACCGGCGGTATACTCGGAACGACTAAGATTGGCTAAGCGGGCAGGCCTTCAAGTGATGGAGGTTTTGAAAGCGGATTTAAGACCACGGGATGTACTCACCAAAGACGCTTTTGAAATGCCGTAGCCGTAGACATGGTGCTTGGCGGTTCGACGAACACAGCCTTGCATTTACCGGCAGTAGCCCATGAGGCGGGTGTAAAGCTAAGCTTGGATGATTTTAACCGACTCGCTGAAGTTACACCGCAGCTGGCAAAATTATCACCATCCGGTTCGTACTTCATTGAAGACTTGTATGCAGCGGGCGCATTCCTGCCGTACTTCATCGTTTACAGGAAGCGGGCAAGTTACACGAAGATGCCAAATCCGTAACCTTGGTTACGCAAGGGGAGCTTGCCAAAGTAGCTAAAGTGCTGGATGAAGATGTAGTTCATCCGTGGTCCAATCCGGTGTATGAAACCGGTGGTATCGCGGTTCTGAAAGGTAATTTGGCGCCGGACGGTTCGGTAGTTAAAGCCGGTGCGGTGGATCCGGAAATGTTGGTACACAGTGGTCCGGCCAGGGTATTTGATTCGGAAGAAGCGGCTTGCGAAGCCATTACATCGAATCAAATTAAGAAAGGCGATGTGGTGGTTATCCGTTACGCCGGTCCGAAAGGTGGACCGGGGATGCCGGAAATGTTGACCCCAACATCCACGATTACCGGCATGGGCCTTGGTAAGGATGTGGCACTTATTACGGACGGACGCTTCTCGGGCGCTACCCGAGGTGCTTCCATCGGTCATATTTCACCGGAAGCAGCGGCCGGGGGGCCGTTGGCACTGGTGCAGGAAGGCGATGTGATTGACATCGACATTCCAAACCGTAGCTTGTCGGTGCGTTTGACGGAAGAAGAAATGGCAAAACGAAGAGCCAATCTAAAGCCTCATGATTCCGGTGCTACGGGCTACTTAAAAAAATATGCTACATTCGTATCGTCGGCAGCCGAAGGAGCTATTGAAAAATATTAAGCGTTTAATAACCGGGGAGGTTGCTAAAAAGGCGCGTTAATCGGCAAGACCTGAGAGACCCGGCCGATACAGAGAAAAGAAGAGAGAACATTTTATAAGGTGTGAGAAACCTTTTATATAGAGACATTGAGAGAGTTTTGACTAAGACCTGAGAAATCTTAGCCATAGCGAGAAAAATCGAGAGAGAACATTAATTGAGGCGTGAGAAACCTTAACATAGAGAGAATTGAGCGAAAAAGGATGGGTAGGATGTTAACACTGTATGATTTTATAGAAGCAAGAGAGCGTTTGCAGACGGTAACGGTCAAAACAAAGCTAATACACAGCACGGTATTTTCAGATGAATCGGGCAATGATGTGTATATTAAACCGGAGAATTTACAACGGACCGGCTCCTTCAAATTAAGAGGGGCGTACAACAAGATTGCTAAGCTTACGAAGGATGAAAAAGCGCGTGGCGTTATTGCTTCCTCCGCCGGCAATCACGCACAAGGCGTGGCGCTCGGGGCTCAGCGCTTGGGGACTAAAGCGGTTATCGTAATGCCAAAGCCAAGCCCGCTTATCAAGATTGAAGCAACCCGGCAATATGGTGCCGAAGTTGTGCTGGCCGGTGAAGTATATGATGAAGCCTATGCCGAAGCGGTTCGCTTGCAAGAGGAAAACGGCTATGTGTTTGTACATCCTTTCAATGATGAAGATGTCATCGAAGGTCAGGGGACCATTGCTCTTGAAGTGCTTGAAGAATTGCCTGATGCGGATATCTTGCTGGTGCCAATCGGTGGCGGCGGCTTAGTTGCCGGCGTAGCGGCAGCGGCCAAATTAAAGAATCCGTCTATTAAAGTGGTCGGAGTCGAACCGGAAGGAGCGGCCAGTGCGGTGGCGGCGTTAAAAGCCGATAAAGCGGTGGTGCTTGACAGTGTCAGCACGATTGCCGACGGGGCAGCGGTTAAGCAGATCGGCGATGTGACCTTGAAGTATATTAAAGAGTATGTCGATGAAATCGTCACCGTATCCGATTACGAATTGATGGAAGCCTTCTTGTTGCTTGCGGAAAAACATAAAATTGTCGGTGAAAATGCAGGACTTTTATCCGTTGCGGGGTTAAAGAAACTGAAAGAAAAAGGCAAAAAGGTAGTATCTATATTAAGCGGCGGGAACATCGATGTATTGACTATCGCTTCCATGATTAATAAAGGTTTGGTATTGCGGGGCCGTATTTTTACCTTCTCCGTAAACTTACCGGATAAACCGGGCCAACTGGTAGCCGTATCGGAAATCCTGGCCGGTCAAAATGCCAATGTTATTAAATTGGAGCATAATCAGTTCAAAAACTTGGATCGTTTCCACGAAGTAGAATTACAAGTAACGGTAGAAACTAACGGTGAAGAACATATTCGCCGCATTACCGAAGAATTTGCTAAACAGGGCTACACTATTCGTCGTATCAATACGAGCGAAATAAACGAACGTTAACAGATTTTATTATTTTTAAAGAATCAGTTATGAAAAATTAGTTATACGAAACAATTAAAATAGGTTGCAGTAAATCAAAAGAGAATTAAACAGTATTAGATAAAATCTGAGAAAACGTTCGAAGTGATGGCTTGCAAAAAAAGCAAACGATGATAAAAAATTGAGAGAAATATTTTAGAAATCTAAAAGAAAAAGTACTGTTTTGAGAAAACAGAGAGAGGATGTGAGCGAATGGGGGACGCCATGATAAACGGGGCGCGCATCGTATTGGAAACGCTGCATCGCATGGGAGTGACCGATTTCTTCGGTTATCCCGGCGGCGCCGTTATCCCGATTTACGATGAAATCTATAAATACCCGAAGCTGAACCATTATTTTGCCCGCCACGAACAAGGGGCGGCACATGAGGCCGATGGTTATGCCAGAGCTACCGGTAAATGCGGTGTATGCCTCGCAACATCGGGGCCGGGGGCGACTAATTTGGTGACCGGCCTCATGACGGCACATATGGATTCCGTGCCGGTGCTGGCCATTACGGGTCAGGTCGGTTGTGCTTTACTCGGTAAAGATGCGTTCCAAGAGTCCGATATCGTGGGCATAACGATGCCGATTACTAAAAATAACTACCTCGTAAAATCCATTTACGATTTGCCCCGCATCTTGCGCGAAGCCTATTATATCGCGACGACGGGGCGGCCGGGGCCGGTGCTCGTCGATATTCCGAAAGACGTGCAGCTAAAAGAGATTACGCGGGACGAATTCGATAAGCTTTATGAAGAGCCCTTTGCTCTTGAAGGCTATGAGCCGAATTATAAAGGTCATCCGAAGCAGATTAAAAAAGCGGCCAAGGTTTTGAAAAATGCGAAGCGCCCGTTAATTATTGCCGGCGCCGGTGTGTTGAAAGGTCGTGCTTCGGCAGAACTTTTTGAACTGGCTGAAAAAGCTCGTATTCCGGTGACGAATACATTGCTTGGTTTGGGATCCTTCCCGGGCGATCATGAGTTATTCTTGGGGATGCTCGGCATGCACGGCACGGCAGCGGCCAACTTCGCTACCGATGAAGCTGATGTAGTATTGGCTGCAGGCATTCGCTTCGATGACCGCATTGCCGGTAATCCGGAAGCGTTTTGTAAAAATGCCACCATTATTCACATCGATATCGATCCGGCGGAAATTGAGAAAAACCGCAAGGTAGATGTACCGATTGTAGGTGATGTAAAGCAGGTTTTACAGGCCTTGAATAAAGAACTGAAAATCGGCGAAGAGGAAGCTAAGGTGGCCGCCCATGAGGCTTGGCTCACACAGATTAGCGCTTGGCAAGAACAATATGCGTTGCGTTATAATAAGCAGCCTGACGGTACTTTACCTCCGCAGCAAGTGTTAAAAACACTTAATGAATTGCTTCAAGGTGATGCGGTTATCGTCACTGATGTAGGGCAACATCAAATGTGGGCCGCTCAGTATTTTACCTATCGAAAACCGAACAGTATCGTTACATCCGGCGGCGCCGGTACGATGGGTTTTGGCTTGCCGGCCGCCATCGGGGCGCAAGTGGGGATGTCAAAGAGCAAAGTAGTCCTTGTTGTAGGCGATGGCGGTTTTCAGATGACGGCTCATGAATTAATGCTCATTAATCAGTATAAATTGCCGGTGAAAATCGTACTCCTTAACAATTCATACTTGGGCATGGTACGGCAGTGGCAAGAGCTATTTAACGATAAGCGTTATTCCTATGTAGACTTATCCTGTAATCCGGATTTTCAAACATTGGCGTCGGCGTATGGCGTACGCAGTGTGAAAATCGAAGGAGAAACAGATTTAAAAGCAAAGTTAAAAGCGGCGCTTGATGCGGACGATGGCGTGCTCATCGAATGCGTCGTAGCGCGCGAAGAAAATGTGTATCCTATGATTCCGGCCGGTATGACGGTAGCGGATATGCGCGGTAAGGAAGGGGGGGCTGACGATGTCGAATGAGCATCAAATTCTGGTGATAACTAAAAACACATCCGGCATCGGCGCTCGCGTGCTGGCGCTTTTTAACCGGCGCGGCTATTCCGTGAAAAAAATGACCTCCGGCGTGACGGTTCAACCGGGCTATGCCCGTATGACTCTTACGGTGGATGCCGATTCGGATACACTGGATCAAATCCAAAAACAGATTTATAAAATTATCGACGTAGTTAAAGTGAAAGTATTCCCCAAGACCGATGTGGTACGGCGTGAGTTGATGCTGATTAAAGTGAAAGCTGACGACCAGACCCGCTCACAAATCGTGCAGATTGCCAATATTTATCGCGGCAATGTGCTCGATGTGGCACCAACGTCGCTCATCATTGAACTGACGGGGGATGAAGAAAAACTACGCGGCTTTATTGTTATTATGAAACCCTACGGGGTACTTGAAATGGCTAAAACGGGCGTGACGGCAATGAGCGGGGCGAACGATTATAAGCGATAGATTAGGTTAGCCGGGCAGCCGGCAGAGAGAGAGGAACAATTATGGCAGGAACAATCTATGGAGCAACAGTTTATTATGATGCAGATTGCAATTTGGATGCGTTGAAAGGTAAAAAATCACCGTATTGGGGTATGGTTCACAAGGCCATGCGCATGCGCTTAATTTAAAAGAAAACGGCATGGATGTTACCGTAGGTCTTCGTGAAGGCTCTAAATCTTGGCAGGTAGCTGAAAAAGACGGTTTGCCGGTTAAAGTTACGGCTGATGCGGTAAAAGACGCAGACGTAGTTATGGTGCTTATCCCTGATGAATTGCAGGCGGAAACCTATAAAAAAGACGTAGAACCGAATCTTAAAAAAGGTGCCTATCTCGGTTTTGCTCACGGTTTTAACGTTCATTTCAAAAAATCGTACCACCGGCTGATGTGAATGTATTTATGGTAGCCCCTAAAGGACCGGGCCATCTCGTTCGTCGTACCTTCCAAGAAGGCAGCGGTGTACCGAGCCTTTATGCGGTAGAAAAAGATCCGTCCGGTGATACTAAAGAATTGGCTTTGGCGTGGGCGGCCGGTATCGGCGCCGGTCGTGCGGGCATCTTGGGCACAACCTTCCGCGAAGAAACAGAAACCGATTTGTTCGGTGAACAAGCCGTTCTTTGCGGCGGTATCTGCGAATTGATGCAAGCCGGTTTTGAAACCTTGACGAAAGCTGGTTACCATCCGGTTAACGCTTATTTTGAATGCGTTCACGAAATGAAACTTATCGTAGACCTCATCTACGAAGGTGGTTTCCATACTATGCGTAATTCCATTTCCAACACCGCCGAATACGGTGACTATGCAACCGGTACCAAATTAATCACCGCTGAAACACGTAAAAAGATGGAAGAAATCTTGAAAGATATTCAATCCGGTGCGTTTGCCGATGAATTCTTGGCCGATTATAATGACGGCTTCAAGAAATTGTATGCTCGTCGTGAAAAAGCGGCTAATCATGAATCTGAAAAAGTGGGCGCCGAACTTCGCGGCTTGATGAGCTGGATTAAAAATAAGAATTAAGAATTTAATACTCCTTTAGAGCATATAAAATCCTATGAAGGGGCTGTAACGAAATACACCCCTAAAAACAAGAATGCGGTTTGAAGATACGAAAGTGTCTTCAAGCCGCATTCTTGCTATATTTGTATAAGAAAAAAGGCCCCGAAGGGCCTTCTTTGTTG
>ENA-OQIC01000430-OQIC01000430.1-human-gut-metagenome-genome-assembly--contig:-NODE-430-length-18926-cov-5.713708_pt1 | contig 18926 bp, 21 predicted proteins | sample MGYA00242572_ERZ504736 | MGnify/ENA primary metagenome ERZ504736 (study PRJEB26092, sample SAMD00036201) | human gut metagenome | host: Homo sapiens | study: EMG produced TPA metagenomics assembly of... | reverse complement strand
TGATGATAGTTTCTTGATAAGAAAGAGTTGTTTCAAAGGCTTGGACTTGATTTGATAAGTTTGCGACTACTAAATAAGTTTTATCTGCTGTTTTTCTAAGATAAGCAAAAACCTTATCTTCTGTATCCAAAAGTTCAAAATCCGCATCAATCAACCAATCGTTTTCTTTGCGAAGTTTGATGAGTTTTTGGTAAGTGTAGAAAATAGAATCTGGATTGTCTAGAGCTGCTTGTACATTAATTTCTGTGTAATTGGGATTAACTGGTAACCAAGTTTTATCAGCTGTTGAAAATCCTGCATTCTTGCCATTATCCCATTGCATCGGTGTTCTAGCATTGTCACGTCCAATCATGCGAATGCTATCCATGACTTCTTCTGGTGTCTTATCATTTTCAAGGGCTTCTTTGGCAAAATTTAGTGACTCGATATCATCAATTTCTCCCAAATCTTTGAAAGGATAGTTAGTCATGCCGATTTCTTCTCCTTGGTAGATGTAAGGCGTTCCTCGCATCAAGTGTAAGGAAATGGCTAGCGCCTTGGCTGATTTTTCACGATAATCGTCAGTGTCACCCCAGATAGAAAGCACGCGCGGCAAATCATGATTGTCCCAGAAAAGGGAATTCCAGCCTTGACCAAGCTCCAGTTCTGTCTGCCATTTGTTGAAAATAGCTTTGAGAGCAGGAACATTTAGCTCTTTTTCGTATTCCCATTTTGAAGCGTTTGGCTTGTGTTGAAGACCGATATGCTCAAATTGAAATACCATGGACAATTCTTTCTCAGCTGGCGATGAATACTTCTTAGCAATTTCCGGAGTTGCTCCCCAAGTTTCACCAACCGTTAACAAATCTTTTCCGGCTAAGTTTTTGGTGCATTTCTTTAAGGTAGTCGTGCAATTTTGGACCATTATTTGAGATTAAGCGGTCAGGAATCTTCCCAATCATGTCAATCACGTCCATACGAAAACCAGAAATACCTTTGTCAATCCAGCGATTCATCATATCATAAACAGACTGGCGTAACAGCGGATTTTCCCAATTCAAATCAGGTTGTTTCTTGCTGAAAAAGTGCAAATAATATTGCCCAGTTTTGCCATCATATTCCCAAGCAGAGCCACCAAAAATAGAATCGAGCTCATTAGGTTTATCACGCCAAATGTAAAAATCACGATACTTACTATCAGGATTTTCATGCGCTTCAACAAACCAAGCGTGCTCATCTGACGTGTGATTAACCACTAAGTCCATAATGATGCGGATACCACGCGCTTTTGCCTCTTCTAGCAATTCTTCCATATCAGACATATCGCCAAAAATATCAGCAATCGCCTCATAATTTGAAATGTCATAGCCATTATCATCCATTGGAGACTGGTAAACTGGAGAGAGCCAGATCGCTGTAATTCCGAGCTTTTGCAGGTAATCAAGCTTACTGATAATTCCTTTTAAATCACCAACTCCATCACCGTTTGAGTCCTTAAAAGATTTTGGATAAATTTGATAAATCGTTGCTTTGTGCCACCAATGTTTTTCCATAACGCACCTCATTTTAGAATTCTTTGTCTCTATTTTAGCTTTTTCTTTTGTTTCACGCAAGCGTTTGCATTTCTCAAACCCAGATGCAGAGAAAAGCAAGGATAATCCCTTGCTTTTAGCTTTATAGAAAGGTAATTTCTTGACCGTTTTCTGTGATATGATAAGTCAAATCTTTTAGATTAATCTTTGCTTGTGCGACAACACTACTGCCTTGATTACGGCGTGTAATAAGAATTGTGTGACTATCAAGTTCATCAACTTCAATACTGCCATCCAGGGCAAAAGCAGCCGATTGATTACGGAAAGTAAATAATTTTAGCAAAGCTTGAACAACTGGACGTTTGACTTCTTCTGCAATTTCGCTACTGCTATAATAATGACGATTAATATTGCGACCTTCTTTTGTTTTTTCTAACAATTCAAGATCATTTTTACCAGCTAAAAAGCCAACATAATACACTTGTGGAATGCCTGGCGCGAAAGCTTGAATCAAACGAGCTAAGAAATATTTCTTGTCATCATCCCCAAGCGCAGAATAGTAAGTTGAATTGATTTGGTAGATATCAAGATTATTATACTCGGCTGTTGAATATTTTCGGTTGACGTTGGCACCTACTTTATAAAGTTCATTTGACGTGTAATCAATTTCCTCATCCGTCAAGATATCTTTGACATCAACAACTCCAATACCATCGTGCGTATCAAGTGTCGTAAATTGTTTCATGGGAGACATTTTAAGCCATTTCGCCAAACGATTAACATTTCCGCTGTAAAGGCTATAAAGAACCACCATCGGAAGGGCAAAATCATAAACATAGTAATCGTGCTCAGCGATCTTAAACTGGATTGAATAGTGCTCATGAATTTCTGGAAGCAACTCTGTACCAGATTCCGCAGCAATGCTGCGGACTTTATCAAGCAATTCCCAGATTTCTGGTTCTACAAAGAAATCATTAGTATCTAATTTTTTAACTGCATAAGCAAAAGCATCTAATCGAATAAGGTCGCAACCATTTTCAGCTAAATGCGCGATGGTCTTTCGAATGAAATCCATGGTCACGTCTTTTGTCACATCAAGGTCAATCTGCTCTTCACCAAATGTGTTCCAGAGATGCTCAACTGAACCGTCCGCAAAGTGAATTCCTTGTTTTGGTGCGCGGTCTTTACGCTTGTAAATCAAATCCACATCAGCTTGTGTCGGACGATTTTCTGGCCAAAATTTATCCCAGTTAAGAAACATATCCTTGTAAGCACTAGCTTCGTGCTTTTCCTGATAATCTTTGTAATATTTTGATTGACGAGAAATATGGTTAATCATGAAATCAAACATGAGATAATACTTCTCACCCAATGCCTTCACGTCATCCCAATCCCCAAATGCAGCATCAACCTCATCATAATCGACTGGCGCAAAACCACGGTCACCTGTTGACGGGAAAAATGGCAAAAGATGAACCCCGCCGACAGCTTCTCCAAAATACTTGCCAAGATTTTCATTTAATTCTTTCAAATTCTTTCCCAGACTATCTGAGTAAGTAATAAGCATTGTTTTATTTTGTATTGTCATAGTTACTCCTTTACCCTTTTGGATTTTAGCACCCAGCAAAAGTTGAACTCGGGCTACAGCTGGGTGAAAAAGATGAGCCTCCTTGTGTCTTAATGACACTGCGTCGACTCCTTATTTCACTGCGCCGTTGCTCATTCCTGAAATGATATGTTTTTGGAAAATGAGGTAAACGATTGTGATAGTAATAATACCAACGACGTATGATGCAAAGCTTGGTCCGTAGTCGCTGAGGTATTGTCCTGTGTAGTTGTATTGAAAAAGTGGCAATGACCAAGAGTCTGATGATTTATTCAGCATCAAGAGTGGAAGCATGAAGTCATTCCAAAACCAAAGTGCATTGATAATCAAAGTTGTAGCGTGCATTGGTTTTAACATTGGAAAGACGATTTTGCGATAAGTTGTGAATTTATCAGCACCATCAATCTCAGCTGCTTCATCCAAACTGTCAGGAACACTTAACTTGATGTATCCGACATACAAGAATAAGGTTTGTGGTACAGCATATGTTAAGTACAAGATAATCAAACCCCAAATATTAGTCAAGCCAAGTCGACTCATCATCACTGTGATTGGAATCATGATAACTTGAAATGGCACAAAAATTCCCAAAATCAACAAACTGTACATGATATTGAAAGCTCGTTTTTTGCTCATATTACGAGCAATTGAATAAGCAGCCGCAGGAATAAATAAAGTCACCAAAATCACTGATACAACGGTGATAATCGTTGAATTTAAGAAATAATGTCCGATGCCATCAGCAAGCAAGCGTGTGTAGTTGCTTAGAGTGACAGGATTTGGAAAAGCAAAGAAATGTTGCATGATATCCTTAGTTGTCTTAAACGAACTAAAGACAGTTGCTAATAAAGGAATCAAAATCAGAATTGAACCCGCAATTAAGAGCACATATTTCCAAAAAGTATTATAACGTTCTTCTTTTTTCATCTCTCACTCCTATACTTCAAAACGACTTGATAATTTAAGTTGCAACACTGAAACAAGAACAATGATGGCAAAAAGAATCAAGGCAATTGCGTTAGCATAACCGTATTGGTTACTTGAAAAGGCATAATTGTAAACCAAAAGTCCGATTGATGTTGTTGAATTACTTGGTCCACCACCAGTCAAAGCAAAGATTTGGTCAAAAGCTGTTAAGCCACCTTTTAGTGCCATGATAAAGACCATAGAAATACTTGGTAACAGATATGGTAATTCAATGTTCCAGAACGTTTGTTTGCTATTTGCGCCATCGATTGCTGCCGCTTCTGTGATTTCACTTGGAATGGTTTGAAGACCAGATAGGAAGAGAATAATCGGCATGGCAACACCTTGCCACAACATAACAAAGATTGCTGCAAAAACAGCACCGCCAGTTGTTCCTAAAAGACTTGTTTTTAAACATTCAATATTCAAAGCTTCGCCGATAGCAGGCAAACCATAGTTAAAAACTTGTTTAAAAATCAAAGACACTGTCAACCCTGACAAAACAGCTGGGAAAAAAGAACCAAGCTCTAAAGAACGTTTGACCTTTGATTTTAGTATTCAAAGCACGCGCCACCCAGATACCAATCACAATTTCACCGACAATTAACGCAATGGTCAAAATCAAAGTAAAGCCAAGAGCTTTAAAGAATTTGGTATCCGTTAGCAAGATTTTATAATTGTTGACACCAACAAAATCAAAATTGTAAGTCAATCCAGTCCAGTTTGTAAAACTGTAGAAAGCACCTTGAATCATTGGGAAATAGAAGAAAATTGCTTGTAAAATCAAGGGAACAATCAAGAACACCCAGCCCCAATATTTATTTAAAAATTTTCGCATTCTAGTTTCCTCCTACTTCGTCACATCGGCTTTCATCGGATTGAAAAAGGCATTTAATTCATCTGTATATTGCTTAGCATCTTCGCTCATCAAATAATTGGCTGTCAAACTCCAGAAGTCTTCTTCGCTTGTCCAATTTTCACCCAGCCAAACATAGTGCTTATCTGTAAAAGCTAATCGATAAAGCGGAGCAGGGGAGAGTTCTCATCTTCAACCACACCATTTACAGATACTGGTGAGCCATCGACGTCATAATATTTTTGCATTGCTTTAGCTGAAGCCATATAAGAAATGAATTTTTCGCACTCTTTTTTGTGTTTGCTTGCTGATGAGATAGACAAAGCCAAATCACCTGCACCAACAGTCACTTCTTGACCAACTTCATTCCCAGGAAAGGCAAAGGTTGAGATGTCAAATTTAGGGTTTTGTTGCTTAATGCTGCTAATACCCATGAACCGCCAGGTAACATTAAAGCTTTTTCAGTCGCAAAGGCTACAACAGAATCATTATAAGAAGCCCCTTCCCAGTTAGTTTGTTGATTTCCTTTTTCAGCCAATAAATCAAGACGTTTCAAGACATTTTTTACTTCTTTGTCATCTGTTGAAATAGAATTCACCGGAGAAAAACGAAGATAATCATTTGCCTTATCACCGCTGCCAGTCACACTGATATAAGCTAGTTGGTGATAGCCATTTAAAGTCCAACCTTCACTACCAGCAAGCGCAAACGGGGTTTCGCCGTCAGCTTTAATCTGTTTAACAAGTGTTTCAAATTCATCCCAAGTTTCTGGAACTTTGAGGCCTAATTCTTCAAATTTTGTCTTGTTAAAATAAATCCCTGAAACGTTGGCTGATAGCGGGACGCTATAAATTTTGCCGTTGACAGCATAATTTTTTTCGTAATGATTTTTGATGTTTTTAAGATATGATTTTCCAGTCATATTCTCAAAGTAACCTGCTTTTGCCCACTCTTTAAAATCAACGTTCTGAGGGTAAATGTTAATGACATCCGGAGCATCACCTGCAAGCATACGTGTTTTTAGAACAGTACCAGCACTTGGCACACTGGTCATTTTGACATGGATTTTTGGATTTTCTTTTTCAAAATCCTTAATGATTTCTTTTAGCGTATCAACCATTTCTGTTTTTTGGTTGAAATATTCGATAGTTACCTTGCCATCATTAGAGGAATCACTGTTTTTTGAACAAGCTGTCAATGTCAAAGCAGCTGCCGCTGTCAACATTGCCACTCCAGTCACTATTAATCGTTTAGGCCATTTCATGGAAAACCTCCTTATTGTTTCACGAAATAGTATTGTTTGCTGAGGTAATCACCTTGTGGGAGAATCGCTATGAGCCCGCGTACATGAGCTCTGCTCCTGAGTAAACTTGGTCTGTTCCTTGCAAGCAGTAAAGAGCTTCTTCTTCCAAACCTTTCAGCTTAAGTGTTGTTTCAATTGTTTCAATCGTTGAAAGTGTACGAACGTAAGTCACGACAACCTTATCTTCATAAACAAATTGAACCGCTGCTTCGTTTGAACCTGCTTCTGGATTGATGAGGCGATATTGTTTTCCAAATTGGACAACTGGTCGAATGTCTTTGTAGTGTGCAACCTGAGCAGCAATCACTTCTTTGTCACTTTCTGGTAGGCTTGTCAAATCAAGTTCGTAGCCAAGATTTCCCATCATAGCAACATTTCCACGTGTTTCAATTGGTGTTGTGCGTCCCATTTGGTGATTTGGGCTTGCTGAAACATGGGAACCCATAGAGATAGTTGGGTACAGATAGCTTGAACCATATTGAATTTGCAAACGAGAAATGGCATCTGTATTATCACTAGCCCAAACTTGTGGGAAATAGCGCATCATACCAAGGTCATTTCGACCACCGCCACCTGAGCAAGATTCAAAGAGAATGTTACTATGCTTTTCTGTCAAATAAGACACCAAATCATACAAGCCTAGCATGTAAGCATGAGATTGCATTTGGGTCGCAAGATAAGTATCACCATTTCCGATATTTGTGATGTTACGGTTATAATCCCATTTAACATAATCAATAGCATTTTCTGTCAAGATTTCATCGATAGCTAATTTAATATAAGCTACCACATCAGGGTTGGCAAGGTTAAGTACTAATTGATTACGAGAATAAGTATGAGCACGACCCTCAGCTTGAATAGCCCAATCTGGATGCGCACGATAAAGGTCACTATCAACAGAAATCATTTCTGGTTCAAACCACAAACCAAATTTCAAACCTTTGGCATGCACTTCAGCAATCAAGTCATTCAAAGGTCCACCGAGTTTTTCTTCGTTGACAACCCAGTCACCAAGCGCACGATTATCATCAAATCGATTACCAAACCAACCGTCATCAAGAACAAAAAGCTCGATACCAAGTTTGCTTGCTTCGTCAGCTAAATCAAGCAATTTTTCTTTTTTGAAATTAAAATAAGTCGCTTCCCAATTATTGATAAGAATCGGACGCTCAACATGAGCAAATTGTTTTGGCATGATATGATTTTGCACAAACAATTGACTTTCTTGGCTCAAGTGTGTCAAACCTTTTGCCGAATAAGTCATCAAAGCCACTGGCGTTTCAAAACTATCACCTGCTGCTAATTGCCAAGCAAAGTTATCATCATTAATACCAATCCCTAAGCGAACTTCATTCAATTGATTTTTTTGAACAAAAGCTTGAAAATTACCACTATAAAGCAGTTGCAAAGCAAGGGCACTGCCAGCATCCTCCGTCGCTGTCCTATCACACAAAATCACAGCTGGAGTCTGAGCATGACCTGAAGCACCGCGATTTGAAGCAACTGTGAAAATACCTTGTTCAACTTTTTGACGACGAACCGTTTTTTCACGTGCATAAGCACCTTGCAATGTCACCACATCATAATCAGAAGCTGGCACATCAAGCATGGTTGACAAAGCACGATTGATAACAACTGCTTTATCTGATAAATTTCGAACCTCAGCATGAGTTGAAATAGTGCTGCAATCAGCATAAGCAGTGTAGTAAAGTTTTAATTCTAGCGAAGCGACTTTGTCTTCAAGTGTCAAAACTAAAGTTTCGGCATCTTCTGTTGAATGTGGATTAGGTAATCCTGTTGCTTCTTTTGCACCATGTAAAATCTCACTAGATGTTAACTTAAATTGTGTCAATTCGTTATTAGCGTGTGCTATTTTTAGAGATGGTTGTCGGAAATCTCCGAACCCGTGAACGCCAAAAACTTGGCGTTGGGTATCATAACTAAAGGTGCGGTTATCTGGAGTTGGATTTCCTGAAAAAGCGTGGTCCTTCTCCAAAATAGCGTTTGAGCCGTGGTATTTGGCGATTTTGCCTCCAATATGACGAAGAAGCAAATCCCCTTCTTTATTTTCTATAATCATTGACATCTCTTTACTTTGAATGTAAAAAAGATTTCCTTCGATGCGAATTCCCATGATAATTCCTCCCTTTGTTTACTAAAATTTTACCATCATTTATTTACCTCTTGAATGGTATCATGTTGGGCAAATATGGTAAATGTTGTTTATAAAGGAGTTGATACTTTGAATATTCTAAATACCTACAACGAATTTGGCACGAATAATTTTGACCTGAACGTCGACCATTATGGTGCTGAGATTTGTGATAAAACTACTCTTTTGGACCTACTGTTAGGGATAACTACGTCCTTCATTTCATTGTTGATGGCAAGGGAACTTTCAAAATTGATGGCACAACGACCGAACTTAAAACAGGTGATATGTTCATTTTGCCAAAAGGAAAAGTGACCTTCTACCAAGCTGATAGCAAGCACCCTTGGACTTATCTTTGGGTTGGATTTAGTGGCTCAAAGGCTGAAAGTATTTTAAGTAAAACTCAGCTACTAGAGCAATACTTCTGTCATTCAACACTTAAGTCCAGGGTTCTTGATCAAATCGTCAAATTAACTCAATTTCGCGATCAAAAACTTGATGACGTGACTGAACTCCAACTGATTGCTGAACTTTACAAACTACTTGCTTACCTAATAGAAGAATCTCCCAGTAAAGCAATTTCTGATGGTAGTATTCTTATTCAAAATTATATTAGACAAACTAAAAAAATAATTCATTCACAATATGGAACTTCTTTAAAAGTGGGAGAAATTGCTGATAAACTCAATCTCAACCGCAGCTACCTCTACAAGATTTTCAAAGAAGAAACTGGCTATTCGATCAAAGATTATATCATCCAAGTCCGCATGAAAAAAAGTGCTGATTTACTTACCAACACTACTTTTCATATCTCAGAAGTCGCAAACGCCGTAGGCTTCACGGATGGTCTCACATTCAGCAAAGCCTTCAAAAAATACTTCAACCAAAGCCCAAGCAATTACCGCAAAACACTAAAAAATTAAGCAAAAAGCGTTAGGATTTTCTTACCTAACGTTTTTTACAACACCCAAAATCCCCAAGGGACTAAGCTCTTGGGGGTGAAATGAAATATATAACTAATCGACTTTAACAAGTCTGACGTTATCGATGTTTAACCATTTGTTAGCAGAGGCATTGACGTAAATGCCGATTTCACATTGTCCGTTTGTGATTTGGATGTTATCAATCGTGTACGTTTTCCATGTGCTCGAGTCTTTAAGGGAGAGGTTTTGCTCACTGCCGCCATAATTTTTGATATAAAGCTGAGCAGTCTCAAGGCTAGTGTCCCCCATAGCATCAATACTTAATTTGTAAGTACCTGAGCCGAGGTTGCTAATCATTTGATAAATGGAACTTTCAAAAGCTGTGTCTGACCAGAAAGTGAGCTTGTAACGTGTATCGTCGTAAACTTCTGTCTTGATACCTGCATTTTGACTGTTGGTCCATTTGTTCCAAGAAGATGGGGTTTCGGTATAACCGTCCCATTCAAACTGTTATTAGCAACAACGTTTGTTAGGTTAGCGTAATTAAAGGCTTTGATGGCACGTAGAGCATTACCTGAGAAATCAAAGACCGCTTGATTTTCCCATTCATTACCCGTCACATCTGAAACGCCAAGATATGACATACCCACTTGCGTAGCCCATGAGACGTTACCGTTATACCAGAGTGGTTCCCAATAGAAGAAACCAAGTCCATTGTTATTTTTGACATCTTTAATCTTATCAACTAAATCTGTCAAAAATTCGTACTAACCATCTTGGCTAGCTTTGTAACCAGCTGCTGCTTCTTCTGTTGCTGTGACAGCATTTGTCTTTTGGTCAAGATTGCCAAGAGTATTGGCATAAGCTGTTTCAACCACAACAACTTTTTTAATGTTTGAGAAATAGTACCAGGTACTTCTTTTGGCATCTTGATGGTGATGTCATGAAGCACACAGAATTTATAAACATTAACAGTGATAAAGGCTACTAGGATACCTTTTACTCGTGGTGCTAGTTCATTTCAAAATAGCGTAAGTTATGAAACATATAGGAGGTTAGTCCAAATGAGCCACTTGCAGTATACTGCTAAATCTCATCATTTACAATGGAATGTACAGCAATTATCACAAATTTGTCATCACTTCTACCAAAACTACTGTCCAAATTCCTTCAAACATCGGCGTAATGTTAGTTTAGCCAAAGTTTCAGATGAATCAATTCTTATCTTGCTCTTGTTACAGGCTGAACTAGGCATAACGTCACAGCGTCATTTCTACAGCATCTGCCACCTCTTTCCTTGTGGACAGCTACTAGAAAGAGGTCATTTCAATCGTCGGTCAAAACAATTGATTTGGCTCGTCCAATTAATCCGAAAAGCTATGAGTGAAATGCTTCCATCTGATAAACTAGCCATTATAGATAGTTTTCCTTTGCCACTTTGCCAACCTGTCCGCAATCATAGAGCTACCGTTTTTAAAGGCTTAGCCGATATTGGCTACAATGCCTCTAAACATCTTTAGTTCTACGACTTCAAAGTTCAGCTCTTTGTCAACTGTAGTGGGTGGCAAAGAGCCACCTTTTCTAGAATATCTGATAACAAAATAGAATACGTTCAAGTGAGGTTATTCAATCACTTGAGTTTCAGCTAATTTCTTGTACCAATGTGCAGATTTCTTAGGATAACGTTCTTGTGTATCGAAATCAACGTAGAAGAGTCCGTAACGTTTTTCATAACCATTAGACCAGGAGAAGACGTCCATCAATGACCAGATGAAGTATCCTTTTACGTTTGCACCATCGGCAATCGCATCAGACAATACTTCCAAGTGTTGTTTCACATAATCAATACGGCCATCATCGTAAACAGTGTTGTCCACAAATTCATCTTTGTATCCAAGTCCATTTTCAGTGATGTAGATCTTCTTGTAGTTTGGATAATCTTTCTTGACACGCATTATTTGGTCATATAAACCTTGAGGTAGATAATCCAGTCCCAATCCGTCCGAGGGACATAGTCAGGAGCCACACGACGTCCAACACCTTTGATTTGGTATTTAGAGCTTCCTTTTTCACCTTTACCGTTGTGGATGATTTCAGTTTCACCATCAAAGGCTTCCATCCAATCACTCATGTAGTAGTTAATTCCAAGGAAGTCGTTCAAATCTTTAGCTGCTTCAAGGACTGCAAAGTCTTCCTCACGAAGATCCAAGCTACCACCATTTACTGATAAGATGTGGTTTACCCCTTCCATGGTTGCATCTGAGTAGTGTCCAAGGTAAGTCGCATCCAAGATAAATTTGTTGTGGATGATATCTTCCAATTCAGCAGCACGAACGTCTGCAGGATTTTTAGGATCCAAAGGATACTTAGTTGGAAGGGCGTGAACAACCCCAATTTCACCTGTATAACCTTTGCCTTTGTACAATTTCACAGCACGTGCATGAGAAACCATCATATTGTGGTGAGATTGGAAGACTTTGGCAAGGTCATATTGAATACCTGGTGGGAATTTACCTACCAAGTATTGACCATCACCGATTGGGCCAATTTCATTGAAGGTTGTCCAGTAGTTGACTTCTGGGAACTCTTCAAAACAGAAGGCAGCATAATCTACAAAGTGTTCGATGTTTTCACGATTCAAGAAGTCTCCCTTTGAGTGAAGAGCTTCAGGTGTATCAAAGTGGTGAAGAGTTACAAACGGTTCTACATGACGTTTATGACATTCTGCAAATAACTTATGATAGAATTCTACCCCTTTTGGATTGACTTCACCATAGCCAGTTGGGAAAATACGTGACCAAGCAATAGAAATACGGATTCCGTTTACGCCATATTCTTCAGCCAACTGTATGTCTACTGGATATTTATGGTAGAAATCACTCGCTGGTTCAGCAGTATACCAATAGTTATCTGCTAGGTATTTGTCCCAAGCAACAGGACCTTTTCCATCTGTATGTGTAGCACCTTCTGCCTGATAAGCTGCTGTTGCGCCACCGAAAATAAAATCTTTAGGTAATGTTTTTGACATAAATTTCCCCTTCTCAATCATAAAATAGAAACAAAGCAAGATGGAGAGGAGTCAGTGATCAATCCTTCTCCATCTCACTTCAATCAACAGTAAATCTATTTATTATTGAAATTGTTCTTGAACGAATGCAAGAGCGCCTTTACCATCACGAGTCAACTTGATGTATTGAGCTCCTTCAGTCTTAGCCAATTTGATTCCAAGTTTATCTGTTTCAGCCTTCATATCTTCATAGTTTGAAGCTACTTGAGGTGCAAGGATAACAAGGTCAAATTCTGGCAACATTTCACGGTGAGCACCGTAGCCACCAGCAGCAGCCTTCACAGGAACATCATATTCTTCAGCAGCTTTATTCAAAGCGTTGGCAAGAAGTCCACTAGTTCCACCACCGGCACAAAGAACCAATACGTTTGTTTCTTTTGTGATATTGTTTTGAACTGGTTCGCCTTCCACACCAGCTTTTTCAAGAATAACATCTGCTTTAGCAGTGTTAAAGTTTGCAGCAACTTTTTCTTTCAAGCTATCGTTTGATTTACCTGAACGTTCTTCTTCAAGAATTTGTTCATCGTAAACTTTAACGAATGGATAGTAAATGATCACGTCAACTACTACTAATAGCGCAGCAAGGATGAATGAAAGTACTTGGAAGTTCGTACCAAGAACAATACCAAGAGGTCCAGGAGTTACCCATGGAAGGTTAGCAGAGAATGAGTTCATTCCCAAGGTATCAACGAAGAATTTGAAGATCCACACGTTTGCAATTGGAGCAAAGACAAATGGAACAAAGAAGATTGGGTTCAATACAATTGGAGCACCGAACAAGAGTGGTTCGTTTACACCGAAGAATGTAGGAACAACAGATGCACGTCCGATTGCACGGTTACGCTCTGATTTACACAACCACATGAAGAGGAATGGAACAATCAAGGTTGCACCAGTACCACCCATGGTAACGATAAACATTTGAGTACCAGATGTGATGACTTTATCGGCATGTTGTCCAGCTTGAATCAAATGCAAGTTGTTATCAATATTTGCGTAAGTAATTGCAGCGATTGCTGGTTCTACGATTGAAGGACCATGGATACCTACAAACCAGAAGAAGGCAAAAGCACCAAAGATGATAGTAATACCAAGGTATCCGTCTGCAGCTGAGAATAGTGGAGCAAGAAGAGTACCAATGATTCAGCAACTGTTACATGAAGGCTTGCTTTCACAACTAATTCAAGTGCATACAAGAGTACAACTGACAATGTAAATGGAATCAAGTCTTTAAATACTTGTGAAATATTTGGTGGAACCTCGTCCGGCATGCGGATAGTCACATTGTTTTTCACACAGACTTTGTAAACATTAACAGTAACGAATGCAGCAATAAAGGCTGTTAGCAACCCCTTTGTCCCCATGAATGCTGTTAAGAATCCACCTTCTTTAGCGGGTTCGGCAGCCATGAGCAAGAATCCAACCATAGAAGCCAACATTGTAGAAATGAAGTTGATTTGGTTGGTTGCTGGAAGGTCGCGGTTCATTGAATCAGTCAAAGCCTTAGCCGTTGTACCACCAACGAAGAAGGCCAAGATGCCCATAGAATAGTTATATGGAGTCATCAAGAGTGTTTCAATATCTTTAGACCAGTGGAATCCCCAAGCATTTGGCACATACGCAATTAGGATGAAGATAGATGAGAATAAGATTACAGGCATCCCTGCAATGAAACCATCACGAATCGCTCGCAAATATTTATTACGAGAAATCCTCTCAAAGAATGGTTTCCCTTTTTCAATAAGCTCAATGAGTTTGTTCATTATTTAGCTCCCCTTTTGTATAATTCAATAAGATGATGAATCACATCTTTTAACAAAATGGTTGTCATCAAGTGATCCTGTCCGTGCATCATTGTGATGCTGTATGGAATTTCTTCGCCCGCAGCTTCTTGAGCAAGCATAGATGTTTGCGCTTTGTGAGCTTCCGCAATGCAATTTGCTGCTTCTTCAACAAGAGCTTCTGCTTTAGCAAAATCGCTAGCTTCAGCAGCTTTTAATGCTTCTAGAAGTTTAGAACGAGCATCACCAGCATAAGCGACAATTTCAAAGCCAAGTAATTGGACTTCTTCTCTATTCATAATAGTTCCTCCTTATAATTTTAATGATATAGAGCAAATTAAATTTTTACAAGAGACGTTAAACATGAAGAACGATATAAATTCGCTCACTGTGGAATAAATCCACTTCTGTTTCTCTTGCAATGACATTATAGATTCTGTTTCCTATTTCAAAAGCCTTAGGATACGAAACCTCTAGATGTTCTTCCATTCCCAGCAAGGACGTATTATCTTTCCTAGATCGATCAATATAATCCAAAAAATAACTTAGATGAACCATGAAACGATCATAGAAATTACTATTCTGTGGAGTTCGTTCAATATTGTCTCGAGACAATTCCTGCTTAACTAATTCAAGAATATGCTTCGTTCGACTAATCTGAAACGATGGAGTCACTTCCCCTTCTCTCTTGGCATTTATAAAATGAATAGCAATTCTTCCAAGTTCGTCCTCAGGAAAACCATCAAATAATTTTGATTTGAAAATGGAAAGAGCTTCTTCACCAATTTGATATTCAATTGGATATTCAATTGGATACTCATTGGAAACATCTGACAACTTACTACTTTGGTAGTTACCTGCTTGAATAGACTGGTAAGCACAATAAATGTGATCAGTTAAAGTTACATCATTGATTAAACATAAAATTCCTCAGTTTTTCCATGATTAATATAGAAATTAGAATCCTAAACATACTTTTTACATTTGCAATTCTTTTTTATCCATTTTCTAAATCCCCTATTCTACAATTTTTGTATCGCTGATGTGTTTGTACCAGTAAGCTGATGCTTTTGGATAACGTTTTTGTGTTTCAAAATCCACATAGAACAAACCATAGCGTTTATTATATCCATTTGACCATGAGAAGCAATCCATCAATGACCATAGGAAATATCCTTTAACATTAACTCCAGCCTCAATTGCCTTAGCAAGAGATTGAAGGTAAACTTTCAAATAATCAATACGAGCTGTGTCCATAACAACGCCATCATCAAATTCATCTTTGTAACCCATACCATTTTCTGTGATGTAAATCTTGTTATAGTGTGGGTAATCTGCTTTGATGCGAAGAAGCAAATCATACAAGCCTTCTGGGTAAATGAGCCAGTCCCAATCAGTTCGTGGAATACCTTCTTTGTAAATGCGTTCGCCGATACCTTTAACTTTGTAAACAGATGTTCCTTTATCGCCTGTACCGTTGTGATGAATAGCATTTTCACCATTGTAGGCTTTGACAAAGTGACATTGATAATGGTTAATACCAAGATAATCGTTACGGTGACTAGCTTTTTTCATTTCTTCAAAGTCGCTGTCAAGGAATTCATAGCTAGCATTATTCGCTGCGCAAATTTCGTTAAGCGCTTCCATTGTTTCGTTTGAATAATAACCTAGATAAGTTGCATCAAGTAAGAAACGAATTGAAAGAGCATCATCTAGGAAAGCGGCATGTTTATCTTCTTCACTATCAGTTGCAGGGTATTTTGTTTCAAGAGAGTGAACCACACCAATTTCGCCTTGGTAGCCACCGTCTTTGAACAAATTAACCACACGCGCATGCGCATACATCATATTGTGCAGACATTGAATGACTTTTGACAGGTCATATTTGATTGCTGGTGGGAAAATTCCAAGTAGATATTGGTTAGTTGCGACTGGATAGATTTCATTGAAAGTACTCCAGTGACGAACTTCTGTAAATTCTTCAAAACAGAATTTTGCATAATCAACAAAAGCTTCAATCGTGTCACGGTTTAAGAAATCACCGTTATCAAACAACACTTTTGGTGTATCAAAGTGATGAAGAGTTACAAATGCTGTAATGCCACGTTTTTGACATTCTGCAAAAACCTTGTGATAGAAATCCACACCTTCTTGATTGACTTCACCAGTTCCATTTGGGAAAATACGGCTCCAAGCAATTGATAAGCGAAGCCCATTGACACCAAATTTTTCACAAAGTTCGATATCTTGTGGGTATTGGTGATAAAAATCACTTGCAGGGTCTGGACTAAAGCGACCTTGTTCAGCTAGAAAATCATCCCAAGCAACTGCTCCTTTACCACCTTCTTTTGTTGAACCTTCAACTTGGTAAGCTGCTGTTGCGCCACCAAAAATAAAATCTTCTGGTAATTTGTACATTTTTCTCTCCTTATTTCAATAAACGTTGAATATGTATAACTAGATAAACACGTTCACTGCGTGATAAATCTATGTCTAATTCTTTTTCAATCACATCGTAAATAGCTTGTCCGATTTGATAAGCTTGTGGATAATCTGATTTAACAAATTCCTCCATATTGATTAACGACGTTTCATCTTGTTGATTTGTCTGCAATCGATTAATCAGATAGGTGAGATGAATCATCAAACGGTTGTAAAGATTACTGTTTTCTGCGCTCCGCTTGATGTTATTTTTAGCCAATTCGTTCTCAATCAAAGCTAGCACTTTTTTAGTTGCATCCTCTTTGTTATTATCAGAAACTTCGTAATCACCTTTGGCATTAATGAAATGCAGAGCCATTCGTCCGACTTCATCATCTGGAAAAGTTACTGACAACTTTTGACTTAAAATAGCAACAGCTTCTCGCGCCATTTGAAACTCAGTAACATACGCCGCTGAAATATCTGGTAAATGACTATCCTGATAAGCTCCCTTTAAAAGCTTTTGATATACCAAATAAACGTGGTCGGTAAGGCTTACATATAGGTATTCCTGAACAGGAAAATAATATTTGGCTACCAAATCATCAATCATGTTATAAGTCACCGTTAGAATATCAAGCGGAATATTTTTCAAAAGGGTTAAAAAGTTTTCTTTGGATTCCTCTGTTTTCAAAAGGAAAACTTTCTCGACTTTGCTTGGAGTGATTAAATCACCTTTTTTCTTTTGAAAGACTATCCCTAGCCCCATGACAACGGCTTGGTCATCCTGCTCATTTTTTACCAGAGCGACATTATTGTTGAGCGCTTGTACAATCCGAAACATTCTACTCTCCTCACGTGGTTTCTAGATAAAAAAACCACAAACAAACTAGAATCCTCCCTTCTAGGTCATTTGCGGTCTTGCCTAATGTCTTAGTTACAATCCACTCTATTAATTTCTACGATTATAATATAACACATAATTTTAATTTTGTAAACCCTTTTTTGTGTTTTTTTGATTTTTTTTGTTTATTTTAAACAAATTCAAAAAATCGTAATATCAAAGGATTTTTTACTCGTTTCCCCACTCGCTACAAAAGTTACTTGACGTTTATCTTCTAAAATATCACTTTCATCAAGCGACGTTGACAAGCCGCTCCACGGCTCTAGAGCAATAAAAGGACTCTTATTGACGGTTGACCATAAAATCAAATTTGGAAAATCTTCAAAATCCAAACGCAATCCTTTATCGTGTTTATGAGATTTCAAAGAAACGCTGCGTGAAGCTAATTTATCCAAAGTAATGGCATCTTTGGCAAACAAAGCATAATCCAAATTTAGAATATTTTGCTTTTCTAAAAATGGCGTGCGCTTATTGACATCAAGAAGCCCAGTTTCAGGAAAAGTTTCCGGCACAGTACAAGTCTCCTCTTTTTCAAATTCGAGATAATAATCTTCATAACGCTCATCAAAAAGCAAAGGGCAATTAAAACCTGGGTGTCCTCCAATAAAATAAGGCATAGCCTTAGCTTTTTCATGATTAGTCACTTGATAAGTCACAGAAATCGTCTTATCAACCAAAGTATAAACAATTCTTAATTCAAAATCATAAGGATAATTAGCCAAAGTCTCATCAGTTGCTCGAATAGAAAATGCTAGGCTATTATCAGATATCTGCTCATACGTAAAATTTTTCTTGCGCACTAAGCCATGACGTGGAATGATTCCTGTAAAATGTGGGTGCGTACAAGGACGATAAATGGCTTCATCATCACGTAAGCTCCCACAAATCGGAAATAATACTGGTGCTTGTGAACTCCAATACTCTGGATTTCCTTGCCACAAATATTCGACACCGTCTTTATCTTTTATGGATGACAAAGCGCCACCAAATTCCTTAAATTGAACTGTTAAGAAATCATTTTTTAATTCAATAACCATTACTTTCTCCTAAATAAAATGAGAATGAACAGCCTCATAACTGCCATTCTCATCACGCGTAAAAACAAAATAATAAAAGAAGTTTTAGTGAGTTAGATTAGGCAAGTGCTGGTTCTACAACTTTCTCACTCCATGAGCTGGCTGTTTTGGCAAGGACTTCATTAAGTTCTTCAATGTTTTTACGTCCTTGTGTTCTTAACCAATCACGGGCTGCTGCTTCGCCTTCTTCGATATACACTTGTACAGAGCCAGCCCAAGTAGCACGTCCACAAAGGACACCGTTGAATTTTGCACCTGACTCAGCCGCAAATACCAACGTTTCTTGGAAAAGTTTTGCTGAAACACCCGCGCTAAGATAGATATATGGCAAATGACTTGCTGCTTCTTGATCTTTGAAAG
>ENA-OQIC01000429-OQIC01000429.1-human-gut-metagenome-genome-assembly--contig:-NODE-429-length-18980-cov-2.485652_pt1 | contig 18980 bp, 35 predicted proteins | sample MGYA00242572_ERZ504736 | MGnify/ENA primary metagenome ERZ504736 (study PRJEB26092, sample SAMD00036201) | human gut metagenome | host: Homo sapiens | study: EMG produced TPA metagenomics assembly of... | reverse complement strand
GGTCAGTCGGGTGATCAGATTTTGCAAGTACCAAGCTCCATATGGTGATATTCGTTCAGCTAATCTTTTTTCTGTTTCATTTGAAATAGCGCATTGGAATTCCTCCGTAACGATAGATTTTCTTTTATCTTACTATATTTTTAATATCTGTAACAACATTGAGAGGTGAAACAGCATGGCCAATAATGTCATCGATGCCGCCATCCGGCTGCGGGATTTGTTCACGCCGACCGTGCATAGCGTCAATGCCAGCCTGGGGACCATGAAGACCCAGATGCGGCGGCGAAACAATCGGTCAGCGGACTGTCGGACAAGCTGACGGAGCATGAGCGCATCCAGAAACGGACGGCGAAGAGCATCGAGCAGACGGGAAGCAAGATTTCCGGCTTATCAGACAAGATAGCCCTGCTGTCAGCCCCCATCCTGGCAGCCGCAACGGCAGGCTTCAAGCTGCACAGCGACTTTGCCAACGGTATCGCCAAGATTTCGACTTTGGTCGACACGACGGTTGTTTCCATGCAGAAGGTCAGTGATGAGATTCGTGCTGTCAGCGATGAAACGGGCGCAGGTGTCGCTGATCTTTCGGAATCGGTCTACCAGGCCATTTCCGCTGGTGTCGATGCGGCCCATGCCGTGGGCTTTGTCAAAGACATGACAATTGCTGCGAAAGCCGGCTTCACCGACACGACGACTGCCGTTAACGGTGTGACCACGGTCCTCAATGCCTATGGAAAATCGGCAGAAGAAGCCACGGCGGTGACGGACCAGATGCTCCTGGCACAGAACTTCGGCAAGACATCCTTTGGCGAGATGGCCCAGTCCATGGGCAATGTCATCCCCATTGCGGCACAGCTCAATGTCAGTACCCAGGAACTGTTCGGTTCCATCGCCGTCCTGACCAAGAACGGTATCCGGACCAGCGAGGCCATTACCGGACTCAAGGCGGCTTACAGCAACATCCTGAAGCCGTCTGCCGAAGCGGCGAAACTGGCTCAGTCCCTTGGCCTTGAGTTCAATGCGGCTCATCTGCAGAGCGTGGGCTGGGTGAAGTTCCTGGACGAAGTGAAGCGGGCGACAGGCGGCGATGCCGAACAGATGGCCCAGCTCTTTGGCTCTGTCGAGGGCCTGAACAGCATCCTGGTCCTGACGGGCAAGGGAGCCGGGGACTTCGATAAGGTCATGGACCAGATGGCCCAGTCTGCCGGCATGACCCGGGAAGCCTATGAGAAGATGCTGACCCCGTCGGAGCAGATGCAAATTACCATGAACCAGCTGAAGAATGCGGCATGGATTTAGCAGTGTCGTTTACGCCGTACTTCAAGGCCATGTCGATGCGCGTCAAGGAACTGGCTGCCTGGTTTCGTGCGCTTACACCGGAACAGAAAACGCTGATTGGCCAGGTGGCTTTTGGCATCGTGACCTTCCAGCTCTTCGGTTCCACCCTGGGGCGGGTGCTGACGGTCGGCGGCAGGGCTTTTGGTACTTTCAACTCTATTGCCACGGGCATTAGCAAAGCCGGCAGTGTCTCGAAGTATCTCTCGACCCAGTTCAAAGGACTCATTCCGGTCTGCCGGGGCATTGCCATCGTGGCCAGGGGCATGGGCAGTACCTTTCTGACTGCCGGACGCATGATGATCACCATCATCCGTGCCGTAGGCGCCGCAGCCATGGCCAATCCCATCATTATCATCATTGCCGCGATTATTGCTGCCTTGTACCTTCTGTGGAGGAACTGGGATACCGTGTCGCATTATATCGAACAGGCTATACAGGCTGTATCGGACGCCGTCGATGCAGGGATGAACTGGATCAGTTCTGCCTGGGACGGAGCCATGAACGGCATCAGCGAGACGGCCTCCAGTATCTGGGAAAGCATCAAGGACACCTTTCGCAGCGGTGTGAACTGGGTCATCGACCAGGTGAACGGCCTGATTTCCAGCATCAACGGCCTGTCTATCGACATTCCGTCCCTGACGGGAGGGGCGCCGACCCATGTGGGATTTGATATCCCAAGTATCAGCCACTTTGAAAGCGGTGTCGAGAACTTTCGTGGCGGCTTTGCCGTCATCAATGAAGACCGCCGGGGCGAGCTGGTACACCTGCCCAACGGCAGTACGGTCATACCTCATGATGAAAGCATCCGTCAGGCCATGAACGCCGGCAGCGGCGGCATCACCATCTGCATTGATACGATGAACGTCCGCAGCGAGCAGGACATCGACGCCGTCGCTGAAAAACTCGTCGAAAAATGAGACTGTACGGCATGAACCGCATGAAAGGAGCGACCCTCTGATGAGTTCTTTCTTAGCATCTCTGTTGAACGCCATCGGCCAGGCTGCATCTTCCCTCACGATTTCTCTCTCTTCTGAATCGCAGCGGTGGTCTTTCCCGTCCTGCCTTCGGAGCTGATGGTATCTGTCAATACGAATCATGCACGGTGAACATCAATAACTTCGGCGACTACCTCATGATGGGAAAGACGGGACTCAGGACACTGACCCTTTCCGGATTTTTCCCAGCACAGGATTATCCTTTGCCATGATGGGCCTTGCGCCTTATACATACATCGCCCAACTGGAAACGATGCGTACCGGTGACAGCGTCTGTCAGCTGACGGTGTCGGATACGCCGCTTTCCATGCCCTGCCTGATTTCGTCCTTCAAGTTTGGTGAAAAGGACGCAGCGGCGATGTCTATTACGAGCTGGGCCTGACGGAGTACCGCTACGTCACAGCACCAGAGACGGGAAAGACCGATGCTGCGACAGGGCTGAAGAAGCGGCCGGAATCGTTCTGGTCGAAGATGAAGAAGAACATCACCTATTATCGGTGACAGCATCGGCAACGTCATCGGCCGGGCCGTGGGGAAATCGGTGACGCTCAACAATGAGCAGTTCTCGAAGTTCCAGATCTATCGCAGCATCGTCCGTAACGGCGGTCTTTCGCCCGGGGATATCATCCGCCTGACGACGATGAACCTCAAAAGGAATGATGAAAATGTTCCAGTTGCAAAGAATCAATAAGAAAAGCAATACCGAGGATGCTCAGACGGAAGGCCAGAAAAAGCCCGAGAACGCAGACCTTACGGGCTGGCTGATTTGTGCAACTTGGTCCGGGGACGTCGAGCAGGCCGGACGCAGGCTGGAATTCGACCTGGCCTATACGACACGGGATAAATCTTGGCAGAATCCGGAACTGGAACTGGGGGACGAGGTGCTGTTTATCCACATTGACGATAAGACGCAGCAGACTGTCCACCTGTTCCAGGGACGTATTTTTGGCCGCAGCCGGGAGAGCGGCTCTTCCGTGATGCATTTTACAGCCTTTGACAATATCGTCTATCTGGCCAAGTCCCGCATGACCAAGAAGTACACGAACGTCACAGTGGCCGACGCCATCCGCCAGACCATCAATGACTTTTCTATTCCGGCCGGGACTATTCCCGACCTGCCCGTCACCTGCAATTTCATTGCCGATGATATCTCGGCTACGGAGGCTATCAAGCAGGCATTATCCTATCAGTCTGCACAGGATGGAAAGGGATACCATATCTACATGACCGAAGGGAAGCTCAACGTGGTCTGCATGAATGACCAGGTGGTGGGGGACTTCCTGATCAGCGATGTGACGAATCTGACGGGCGCGTCTGTTTCTGAATCGGTGGAAGACATGGTATCGAAAGTGGTCGTCGTTGACAGTACGGGACAGACGAAGGGGGAGCTGCCCAATACTACAGACATCCAGAAATTTGGTCTCATCCAGCCATTTGCAAGGCCGACCCTAAGCAGGACGATGCCTCGCAGGCAAGGGCCATGCTGAAGACCGTCGCCCATGACATGTCCATCCGGGCCATCGGTCATATCCAGTGCATCGCTGGGCTTTCTGTCTCAGTCCAGGAAGAACAGCTCAAGGGCCAGTTCTTCATCAAGTCGGACAGCCATAAAATCGAAGGCAACAAGCACCTGATGGAGCTGCATCTGGTATTCAACAAACTGCTGGATGAGCAGAAACAGGAACTGGACAGTACATCGTACAATGCCAACCAGACTATGTGCCGCCAGCGGAAACGGAATCGACATCTTCTGTTCCTGCAGGTGGCGCTATCGCTGGCAGCAGTGTGGTCGATGCGTGCATGGCCAATTTCGAGGGTACCGTTTCTCCCTATGGCTCAGAAGGCTGTGTCGACCGGGCGACCATCGCTGCGGCGGGCTATTCCCCTTTTGTAGCGCAGGAATATAACAATGGCGTGAAAGGCTGCGACCAGCTGCGCGCCGATGCCGAAGCGCAGGGTATGGCTATCCCTTATGACCCGTCGCAGCTCGAAAAGGGCGACATCATCATGTACAACCGCTACAGCAAGCCGGACCCGAACTGGCATGTCGTCGTCTATGACGGAAGCGGCGGCTGCTGGGGCAACAGCTCCAATGTCTATGGCTGTTTTCATCACTACGAAGGCAGCATCGATATGGGGAGCGACTATTATCCGGCGACCATCATCAAGACATCGAGGGGTGACAGGAGATGCAGAAAAATCCGTATATCAGCCTGCTGAATCTGATGGAGCAGGTCAGCCGCAGCAGCAATAGCCCGGACATTCAAATCGGGCAGATCCTGCTTCGCCGCCAGAGATTAAAGTCCGTTACAACGGCATCATCCTGACGAAAGAGGAGCTGTGGATTTCCCATTATCTCCTGGCAGGTTATGGCCGCACGGCTAAAGGCCATCTGGTATCGGCGACACAGAACCGTGCGGCGGCAGCGGCGATGCGGCTTACCAGTCCATAATCATGATATCGATAATGCCTACACCGATTCCGTCATCTATACGGATACGCTGAAGCCCGGCATGTACGTGGCCATCATGCCCATGCTCATCAACGACCGGATTCAGCAGTACATTATTTTGGATGAGATTGTGAGGATTGATGGCCATGGCTGATCCTTTTGTAGCAATGAACAGCATCCAGGCAGCGAACCGGAATGAGTCGCTGCCTCTTTTCGTAGAATACGGCTATGACTTTGATAAGCAGTGCTTCCGCTACGATGAAAAAGGCCAGAACCTGATGGTGACAGAAAATGAAGCCCTCAAGGTCTGGATTTATAAGGCAATCCTCACCGAGCGGTATCGCTACTTGGCCTATGATGACAGCTATGGCATTACCATCGAGCCGTATCAGGGGAGAGCGCCAAACAGCCAGTATACGGCAGACAGGATTTGCCAGAATATCCGTGAGGGATTGATGGTGAATCCGTACATTGCCCGCATTAACCATATCGAGGTGGAGAAGCGGGAACGGGATGACTTGGCCATTACGGTTGACGTCACTTCCATTTACAGTGACGAATCATTGACCGTGACGGCAGGAAGGAGCGAGGCATGAGCAATTTATTTGATGCACAGACCAAAGATGTGATTGAGAGCCGCATGGCCCAGACCCTGCACACCATTACGGAAAAAGAGCAAAGTACCATGGAAGGCACCTTTGCCCGCGACCTGATCGACGCCAATGCTGTGGAATTTGAGAGCAGCTATGCCGAGCTGGCCATGTTGCGCGACGCGGCCTTTGCCGAAACGTCCTGGGGCGACTACCTGACGCTGCGGGCAGCGGAATTTGGCGTCGATCGCAAGAAAGCCGTCAAGGCCAAAGGAGAAGTTACGGTGACGGGATGGCAGATACATCATTCGCAGCAGTCTCTTCCAGACAAAAGACGGCCAGCGATTTTATACCCTGGAGTCGGCCACCATTCCTGCCGATGCCGCTGAGGTTACGATTCCCGTGGAAGCTGCCGATGCCGGGGCGAGTGGCAATGTGGCCGAAGGAACGATTACAGAAATCCCCTATTCCATCCCGAATATCTCGGCAGTCGTTAACCATAAGAAATGCACCGATGGGGCGGATGAAGAAACGGATGACGCACTCCTTGCCCGGCTCCTGTTCCGGGTGCGCCAGCCTATCACCTCGGGCAATGCGAATCATTATCGTGACTGGGCCATGTCTGTCGATGGCGTCGAGAACTGCAAAGTCATCCCGCTCTGGCAGGGCAATGGCACGGTGAAGGTCATTATCGTCACGGCAGAGAATGAATCGGCATCGGCTGAACTGATCCAGGAGTCTATAACTACATCGAAAGCCAGCGGCCTATCGGTGCGACCGTGACCGTCGTTTCGCCGGCACCATTATCCATTGATTTGACGGCAGATGTCTATGGCACAGCCAGCCTGATGCCGTAAAGGCAGCCATGACAGCCTATCTCAAGCAGACGGGCTTCACGCTTTCTTATGTCAGCCTGGCCCAGATGGGGAAACTCCTCCTTTCCATCAGCGGCATTACGGATTATAAGGATTTGAAGCTTAATGGAAAAGCGGCCAACGTGGAACTGACGAACGAGCAGATCCCCGTGGCAGGGAAGGTGGTGCTGAACCTTGTCAGCCAATGACTGGATGCGGCAGAGCCGGATGGATATCCTGAAGTATTTGCCGAATTTCTTATCCAAAGACCCGATGTTCCACTGCGCGGCAGAAACCTGCAATGAGGAGCATGACCGTCTGCGCCTGGCTCTGCAGGACCTGGCGGACAACTTCTTCGTGAACACCGCCACCTGGGCGCTGCCGCTTTATGAATCGTTCCTGGGCATCAAGCCCGGTGACGGAGATAGCGACGAATTCCGCAGCAGCGGATCCTTTCAAGCTGCAGCACGTGGATGTGTCTACGAAAGATTTCATGAACTCCATCATTAATCTCTACAGTGCCGGCCATATCGAGGAAGTCAATGAGGAGTATTACTTCAAGGTGTACTGCATCATGAACGACAAAGATACCACGACCTTGCAGAAGCTCATCACGCAGCTCAACATCTACAAGCCGGCCCATCTGGATACGCCATCTACCTGGGTTATTCCTGGAATGGCAAGATTCACTGGAACGGAGAAGCCACCTTCTCGACGGCAACCATCGTATCCCAAAAAGGAGTGATGACAAATGGATGATTACAGCAAAGAGAAATGGTCTGCCGACTTCCCGGACCGTGCCGGACAGGAAGTCCGGCCCACAGAAGCTGTGGAGAATACGCTGGATTATGACGTGCTTTTCCCTCAATATCTTTCAGAAGACCCGGTCGTCTTCAATCAGCAGAACAAGACCGTGTCCCAGCTGGTCAGTAATGATGCCCGGCTCTATGAGCGGATTTCCGCTACGGCAGCCGACATCAATGCCCATCTGACCGATGCCAAGGCCCATGCCAGCGGCATCAGCGGCAATGCGGCCAGTGCGTCGAAGCTGCAGACGGGGCGGAAGATTCACCGGGTTGTCTTTGATGGCACGAAGGATATCACCCTGCCAGATTTCAGCGGTTGCGGCGAAAAGACGGCAGGCCAGAGCGGCATGGTCCCGTCACCTTCAGCCGGGAAGCTGAATACCGTCCTGCACAGCAATGGCAGCTGGGGCAAGGTCACCTACGCCGATATGGACGAGGAAGCCGTGGCTAAGATTCAGGCCTGTCCGTTCCCTGTCAATGCCATCTATATTTCCGCAGACGGGAAGAATCCGGCAACGTACTGGCCGGGTACGACTGGGTGGCCTTTGCCATGGGCCGCTGCCTGATTGGTGCCGGTACGGCAGACAGCGGAACCATGTACAAGGCCGGGGACAAGCTGGGTGAGGAGAAGCACAACCTTACGATTCCAGAAACTCCGGCTCATGGCCATACAGTCGGAGACAGCGGAAATCATCGTCACTGGTCCTGCGGGTCATTGCCGCGCAACTTCCAGTGGGATGCCTGTGAAGGCAATGATGCACCTGTTGCCGTAGGTTATGGCGACGGTTGCTGGCATGGGAATCAGGTGGACGGGCATACCTCCTGGGATGGGAATCATTCCCACAGCCTTTCCCGGACGGGTGGTGGCCAGCCGCACAACAACATGCAGCCGTCCATCGTCGTGTACATGTTCCAGCGGACAGGCTAGGAGGTGAGGAATATGGCTGAATGGTTACAGATGGCCGCATCCTTGGTATCGGTCCTGATGCTCTGCGGCGTCATCTTTAATTTCAGCGTCATCAAGCCGCTGAATGAATCGGTGCGGAGCCTCCGGGACTGTATCGCAGAACTTCGCCGCCAGCTGTCGGATACGGAACCAAGCGGCAGAAGATGGCGGAACGGCTGTCCCGGGTGGAAGCCCTGGCAGAACATGCCCACCGCAGACTGGATGCCATGGAACAGCGGCAGCCGGAACAGGGGGGATGGAAATGAGCTTCTCGTGTAGTGCAGAACCGGATCCGCCTTGTGAGGGGTGATTCGGCAGAAATCCGCCTGGTCATTTGCGACCGTGTGACGGGGGAACCTTTCATCCCTGGAAAGCACGATGAGCTGGCGTTCACGCTGAAACAAAACTTTGCCGATGAAAAGCCTGTCCTGACCAAGACACTGGAACAGGGCATCCGGCAGGAAGGGGCGGCGTGCTTCCTGGTTTTCTGGCCGGACGATACCCGGAACCTTCCCTGCGGCCGTTATATCTATGATGTGGAGCTGGTGCGGGAGAACGGATACACCGATACCCTTATTCCGCCCCGGCCTTTTTTCCTGGAAAGGGGCGTGACGGACAATGGCACATAAGGGGAACAACCTTGTCGGCATTCTTTCCATGCCCCAGGCCCCTTCCGGGGACTTTCAGGAAAGATGCATCGTCCCATCCGACGAGGAACAGGTCGTCACCGCTGACAGCGGTCATGCGGCCCTTTCCCGGGTGACGGTAGCTGCCATCCCGTCGAACTATGGCAGAATCAGCTTTAATGGCTATGAGTTGAAAGTCGAGTAAAGGAGCAATCAACATGGCGAAAAACGTAAAAATCAATTCGGTCGTGTATGCGGAAGTGCCGCAGGTTTCCATCCCTTTGGCAGAAGGGCAGGGGACAGCTGTCTTTTATGATACGACCGGGGCTGCGGCGGCATCGGGCGATATCCTGACGGGAAAATCCGCTTTTATCGGGAACGGCTTCGTCGCGGGTTCCATGCCCAATAACGGAGCCATCAGCGGCAGTATCAGCAAGGCCGATGGCACGTATACCATCCGGCCGGGTTCCATAACGGCAAAGGGGCAGTCCGCATCAGCAGCGAGGAACAGGCCAAGCTGGTCAGCGGGAACATCAAGTCCGGGGTGACGGTCCTCGGCATCAGCGGCAAGTCCAGCGTAGTCGATACCAGTGATGCCACCGCCGCCGCGGGGACGATTGTCAGCGGTAAGACGGCTACATCAATGGTACCAAGGTGACGGGCAGTCTGACGACCGTTTCCGTTTCCCAGGACAGCCTGACGAAAATCCTGACTGTCGAGTAAGGAGGGAAGGCCATGAAGGTAAATGTGACGATAGCCGGAGCCAGTTACAGCGAAGTGCCATCCATCCTGATTCCCCTAAAAAAAGGCGGCAGGGCACGGTTCTGCGAAGTGTCTGACACAACGGCGAAAGCCGCCGATGTGGCTAAGGGGAAAAAGTTTTATACTTCAGAGGGTGAACTGGTGACGGGGACGGCTGACCTGTCACAGGCAGATGCACGAAAGACGATAACCCTGATTCAAAAAGAGCATCAGACCATTACGCTTACCTGCAACCATCCGGAGTTATCCTCACAAACAGACTCAGATGGAAATACCGTATATGCTACAACGTATCAGGATACCTTGAGCATCAACTTGAAAGCAGATACCGATTATTATGCGGGGAAAATCACTATCAACGGGGAAGAGCAGGAAAACAGCAGTACCAATCCTCAACTTGCTTATATATCGGCACCCATCAGTAATGGCATGATTGTCAGTGCAACCGACGCCGCCCCGATTCCCACTGTTCCTTTTACAGATGTAAGCCTTACGATGACGGGACAGGGCACGCAGTGGCTGACTGGCCATATGCTTATGACGACGAAGCAATCCCCGGAAAGCCCTAAGATAGTCGGCGTGGGGGCTCTGGAAAATGGAAGCCGTAAAGGGCTGCTGTTCCTGTTGGATGAAGAAAAACGATATGCAGGTTGCAAAGTTGAACTTACGACAGGGACAGGAATATCGGATACCACAGAATTGTTCTATGAGAAAGATAATGATCTGGGGGTCATAATGATTGGGGAAATATCAGATGCTTTATATTCTTATCTGGCAGAATCTTCAGAGACAAATGCAGAAGTCATACTGACAGTTAAGGTGGTGGGATGAGTTTGTTTGAGAAAGTGAATATCCCCGACTGTATCGTCATTATCGGTCTGGTCACAGCACTAATCCTGGCGATTTTTTATGCCTGAACGAACTGGCTATGTCCATTGCGTCAGGGCTTCTCGGTTACATCGGCGGCACCGTGAAGTCCGCCGTTCATCAGAAAGGAGAAGAAAAACATGAAAGTATTCCTGAATCCCGGCCATGCGCCGGGCGGCCATCCCGATCCGGGGGCCGTCAATAGTGAAAGCGGTCTGCGTGAGTGCGATGTCGCTTTGGCAGTCGGTCAATCTGCGGAAAGTTACCTGAATGCGGCAGGAGTAGCAACAGAACTGCTCCAGTCTGACAGCCTGGAGGAAATCTGCGAGGCCACCAATGCCAGTGATGCGGACATCTTCGTGTCCATCCACTGCAATGCCGCTGAATCCGAAGAAGCCAACGGCACGGAAACCTGGGCCTGTGCCGGCAGTTACCGTGGCAGCATGCTGGCTAGTTGCATCCAGAACCAGATTGTCGATGCCCTGGATACGACAGACCGGGGCGTGAAGATTGCCACGCCCGGCGTCAACGGCCTGTATGTCCTCACGAACACGGACATGCCCGCTGTCCTGGTCGAACTGGCCTTCATCACCAATCCTAGTGATGAAGAAATCCTGGCCAATGCTCAGGATGCCTTGGCCAGAGCAGTGGCACGGGGCATCACCGATTACGAACAGCTGATTCTAGGAGGTAAGTGACTATGAATCGTGATGAAATCAAGAAAGCCGTCGCCGATGCCGTCGTATCCTTTGCCAGGAGCGAAGCCGAAGCGGCCATCAAGTCCATCGACCTGGATGATGTCCAGAAGCTGGTGGAAGCGCAGATGAAGAACCTCACAGACCCGCTGGAAGCCGAAATCCAGACCACCACAAGCTGGTGGGTGAAGATCCGGAACAGGCTGTATATCACCTTGATGCAGCAGGCGGTCAAAGCCATCGTGGCTGATGTAAAACAGAAGATTGCATGAAAAGAGCCGGTATGGGACATCGGGAAGGATGTTCTGTACTGGCTTTTTATGTTACAATGAAAAATAAGAACTTTCAATGTCTGGACTGTAAATGGCTGATTGAGAGGAAAGCAACATGTGAAGGTACTCACCGAAGAATTAAATCAAATCGGCTCTGAAGGCGGCAAGATTCTAAAAGATGAAGAATATAAAGGACAATGCCGTATTACCTTAGAACGATGCATTCGTTACGATGCCATCACCTGTGGTGTGTACGGCGAAATGGTTCACACTGCTTATTCTGATGCCAAAGATTCATCTTCTCTGTATGAATCAATGAAGAAAGAACTGCAGATGTTCATTGATGCAGATTTCGATGATGAAGAGAAACGTAGTGACTTTTATGAAGTCTTTGTAAATCGGTATTAAGAATAGCCGTAAGCCCTGTTTTTACTTGAATATTGTTCGCTTAATGGTATAAAATCAGACATACGTAAATTCTGGAGATAAGTAATCATGGAATATATGACGGTTAAGGAAGCTTCTAAGAAGTGGAATATTACTATGCGACGTATTCAAGTGTTATGCAGCGAAGGAAGAATTGAAGGCGCTTTTCGTTTCAGTAGAGTGTGGGCAATTCCGATTGATGCACTTAAACCTATCGATGCAAGAATACATACAGGAAAATATATAAAAGCCAATAAATAAAGAAAGTAGAGTTGTTCATATGGATAAGAAAAAAACTGCGATTTCATTGTTTTCAGGTGCGGGAGGAATGGATGTTGGCTTTGAAAAAGCGGGAATCCAAGTTCTTGTTGCAAACGAAATTATGCCAGAAGCATCAGAAACTTATAAAGCCAATCATCAGGAAAGCAGAATGATTAATGATGACATCAACAATGTCATTAATGAGCTTGATAAGTATTCTGGAGTAGATTTTGTTTTTGGGGGGCCGCCTTGCCAAGGGTTTTCTGTAGCGGGTAAAATGGACCCTGATGATAGTCGAAGTAAATTGATTTTTACATTTCTGGATGTTATAAAAAAGTACGGCCCAAGGCATTCGTGATGGAAAATGTAAAAGCTTTGGCAAAGTTAGAAAAGTGGGGGACGTCAGAAAACGATATTTAGATACAGCCGCAATGTTAGGTACCAATGCTTACCCTTTGTTTTGAATGCAACTGAGTTTAATGTTTCGCAAAAAAGGGAACGTGTATTTTTTGTTGGGGTTAGGGATAATTCAGACATCTTTTTCGAGTACCATATGAATGAGCTTTTAGATGAGGAAAAAGAAAAAAAGCCCCTATCATTAGAGACTTATTAAAAGATTTAGGAAAGGCTGGTACGGATAAAAACCCAAATACATGTACGGCCAAAATTACATTCGCAACTCATCCAATTATGAGAAAATCACCATATGCAGGAATGTACTTCAATGGCCAGGGAAGACCAATCAATATCGATGGATATGCAAATACGCTGCCAGCTTCTATGGGAGGAAACAAAACTCCTTTTGTAGATGAAGAATATTTGTACGGAAAGGCTGATGAAGATGGGTAGTAAAATACCATAAAGGATTACTTGATGGATCAATAACTCCCCAATTCGAAGAAGCTCCAAAACGATTACGTCGTTTGACAATCAATGAAGCTATTCGTATACAGACTTTCCCTGATGACTATATTTTTTGTGGAAATAAAGGGAAAATATATACACAAATTGGTAATGCTGTACCTTGCAATCTAGCCGAGGCTGTAGCTAAAGCTACATTGAAGTACATGGAGAAGTATGAGTAAGGAACTCATATTTCTCCATCTTTATTAGTCAAATATGCTTCAACCCAAAAATTTGTTGACCTAAGGCGTCTAGGTATGCGATGACTTCTTCTTTGAATTTAGTGTCATGCGCAACTTTTAGAATGAACTTCATAAATTCTTTAGTGTCTGGTTCGGCGATACAGTTCAGTAAGCTAGAAAAGAATTCGTTATAGGGTACTACACGTAAGAAAAAATTTTTACTTAGATATTCTTGCTGAATATCATTAATGAAATCTGATTCAGGACATGCTCGAGGACCAAAAATAAATAACATATGATTTCCGCCTGCAGTAATAACTTTATCTGCAGCATGTCGAACATCTGGTTCAGAGAAATTTTTATCTTTTAATTCGTTAGAAGAAATTAACTCATTATCGACGTAGATATCTAAATCGCTGACTTCTCGTCCTGACGCACCGCTTTGATTAACGGGATGGACTTCGACTCTTGCACCAGGACGGTCTTTATAAATTAAATGATACGTTCCTGCAACCATTAAAGTAAGAATTTCACCTTCGAAGCTTTCTTTCAGCGCTTTTATGATGTATGTCCATAACAAAGCTGGGGTATTCGAAGTTTCACGTACATAGAAATTCAAAGATTTTTTTTGTGCATCTCGTAATTTGATTAATTTACAGAGTAAGTACACCAAACAATCAAATGCATCTTGTGATGTTTTTATTGTAGGTAAATTATCACATAATGCATTTAATATATTTTGGTCATTTCCTCTGCGAACTGCGTTGGTTTTGCTTAGTTCAGGGAACCGGGCCGGTTTGTTTAAAAAAGGTTCATTAGAGCCACCCATCGCTTTTTTAAGACTTCCATCTCAAAAGGCACAATTACTTTATGACAAATTGTTCTTGCGTCATAGGCTCCTGGAAGCGTTGATTTTTTTGAAGACAAAGAGGATTTATTTTTTCATCAGTAGCTTTAGATAAAAGAGCTGTAAACAGTACATATTTATAAGTCAGATGGGTGTTGTCAATAACATAATCAATTAACTCTTCATGTGTACAAGTTGACTCTGGATTATAACTCGCAACAGCATATGCTTTTTTAGTATTTTTTCTGCTTCTTCTCGCATTCCCATAATTAATCATTCCTTTTAAATAGATGAAATCCTTTTTTTGTAAATCCCATGTCCAAAGCCCGGTAAAGAAACCGGGCAGCAATGGAGGAGTAGGGCTTCCACTTTTTACATTTCTTTTCTATGGATGCTCTCGACACATCTTCTGTTTTATAAAGCCATTTGTAGCTTTGTAAAAAAGCAACGTCTTCGAATGGCAGGATATCCTGTCTGTCCAGGACGAAGATCAAATACATCTTTGCAGTCCAAGTACCAATGCCGCGAAGACTGACTAATTCTTTGAGCGCAGCTTCATCTGTCATATCAGGAAACTTCGTAAAATCAAGTTCTCCTGTCAAGACGGCTGAAGCTGCGTTTTTTATATAGTTAGCCTTCGCAGTAGAAGTACCGATTGCCTTGATTTCCTCAACGGAGAGCTTTGAAATAGACTCCGGGGTTATCTGACCAGCACATAATTCTTCAAACCGCCCATAGATTTTGGCTCCGGCTTTTATCGACAGCATCTGCTCGATGATTTCATGGATCAGAAAAGGAAAGGGATTATCAGTGTGTGGTTCATAGGTAATCGGGCCAACCATGCTGATGACTTTTGTCAGTCGTTTATCTTTTTTGCATAAATATTGGACAGAAGGGCTGTCTTGATTCAAGGTGACGATAGCGGCCATAGAAGCTCCTTGTGTACACACCGTCTGTAAATTTTCTAAGCCGTGGTGTGTTTATATTGAGTTTCTTTAATTATAACACACTGAAACGACAGCTACTATAGGTACAGCACAGCCGTACTTATTATTTAGTACGAGTAATGAAAAATCGGATGCTCACATGGGCATCCGTATTTTTTGCCATCAAAGTACTTAACGATAGCTGTTCTGTCCTATTACTCCTAAAAGCTAAATTTTCAGGAGGTGTCCTCGATGACGGACGAACAGAAACAACAGATCATTGCCCTGCGCCGGGATGGGGCGGGGTATGGCAGGATTGCGGCGCGGCTCCAGATTTCCATCAACACGGTGAAGTCGTTCTGCCGACGGCACAGTCTTGCTGCCAGTACAGCGGGGGCAGTCTGTGAGCAGTGTGGAAAGCCGATTGAACAGAATCCGGGACGGAAGCGGAAAAGGTTCTGCTGCGATGTCTGCCGGAATAAGTGGTGGAATGCACATCTGGAGCTGGTGAAGCGGAAAGCAGTCTACACCTATACCTGTCCGGCTTGCGGGAAGAAATTCACTGTCTACGGCAACAGCCATCGGAAGTTCTGCTCCCATGCCTGCTATATTGCATACCGGTTCGGAGGTGTCCGCCATGGATAAGAGGTCGTTTCAAAATGAAACAGCCTTCCAGGTGGTGATGCATCTGGCAAGGCGGATGCTGGCCGAAAAGCTCATCACCGGGAAGGAGTACCGGGACTTCGTGCAGGAGATGATCCGCCGCTATCCGCCGTTTTCCGGGGACTTATACACTTGATAATTGTATCAAACAGAGTGATATATAGTGTCGAAAGGAGCTGATTCTATGCGGACTATCCGTAAGATTGAACGACGCATACCAAATTTGAAGCAGCGAAAGAAAGTCGCAGCCTATGCCCGCGTATCCATGGAATCGGAGCGGATGCACCATTCCCTTTCGGCGCAGGTCAGTTATTACAGCAGCCTCATCCAGAAGAACCCGGACTGGGAATACGCCGGGGTCTATGCCGACTATGGCATCTCTGGGACGGGGATGAAGAAGAGGCAGGAATTCCTGCGGATGCTGGAAGATGCCGAAGCCGGGAAGATAGACATCATCCTGACCAAGTCCATCCAGCGCTTCGCACGCAACACCGTAGACCTTCTGCGTACCGTCCGGCATTTGAAAGAGCTAGGCGTCGAAGTCTGGTTTGAAAAAGAGAATATCCATACCATGAGCGGGGACGGCGAGCTGATGATGACCATCCTGGCCTCCTTCGCCCAGGAAGAGAGCCGTTCCATCAGCGAAAATGTCAGATGGAGAGTGAAGAAACGATTTGAGCAGGGGAATCCTAACGGGCGGTTCCGTGTTTACGGGTATCGTTGGGAAGGGGATACCCTGGTGATAGTCCCCAAGGAAGCGGCTGTTGTCAGACGCATCTTCCAGAATTTCCTGGATGGCAAGTCACGTCTTGAAACCGAACGGGAATTTGCTGCCGAAGGCATCAGACCCGGAATGGCCGCCGCTGGATGGATTCCAACATCAGGGTTGTCCTGACCAATGTTACCTATACCGGCAATATGCTTTTCCAGAAGGAATATGTGACGGATCCAATCCTCAAGAAGCGGAAGAAGAACCGGGGAGAACTTCCTAGGTATTATGTTGAAAATACGCATGAGCCTATCATCGACAAGGAAACCTTTGATTACGTGCAGCAGGAGATGGCGCGGCGAAAGGAACTGGGGCGCTGGCCAATAAGTCCTTGAATACGACCTGCTTCACGGGGAAAATCAAATGCGGCATCTGCGGTCGGAGTTATATGCACAATCGCCGCACAGACCGGGGCTTTGAAGAATTCTGGGATTGTGGCTCCCATAAGCTGAAAGGCCGGAATTGCGGCGCAAAAGGAAGTATCCCGCATGCAGTCCTTGTAAAGGAGAGTACAGAAGTCCTAGGCCTGGATGATTTCGATGAGCAGGCCTTCCTTGACCAGGTCGAAAAGATAGTAGTGCCAGAATACCACGTGATGGTTTTCTGTATGAAAAACGGACAGAAGCTTATCCGGCACTGGGTATCAACGGCGAAAAAGGATTGCTGGACCGATGAGTATAAGGATCGCCAGAGGGCATGGATGAAAAACTACATGGCCAATGGCAAGGGAACACGGTTCTCCGCCTTTACGACACGTGTCCGGTGCGCCTTGTGCGGATCCTCTTTCCGGAGGTGCAAAACGAAGCATGACAGGCCTGTTTATTGGCGATGCAGCAAAGGCGGCAAATGTGAATCGGTCAGCATCCGGGAAGATGACCTGAAGCGTGTGGCCGCAGAGGCCATGGGGTTAGAGGACTTTGATGAGGATAGATTCCGGGGAAAAGTGGAATCTATCGAAGCCGGAAAGCCAGACTGCTTGACTGTCCATTTCAAGAGTGGGAGAACAGAAGAGATTTCTTATACGCCTACGCCATCCAAGCGGCGTCCCAAGGCACGGAGAAAGGAGAGCGGAGAAAAGTGGCAAAGACAGTAAGGGCCATCCCGGCCACCATCAGCCGTTATACGGCGGCTCCGATTAACAGCCGGAAGAAGCGGAGAGTAGCGGGCTATGCCAGGGTTTCCACGGACCATGATGACCAGATCAGCAGCTATGAAGCACAGGTCGATTATTATACGAACTATATCAGGGAACGGGATGACTGGGAATTTGTCGGCATCTACACCGATGAAGCATCTCGCTACCAACACGCGTCACCGCGATGCTTCAAGCGGATGGTCAGGGATGCCATGGATGGGAAAATCGACCTCATCGTCACAAAATCAGTCAGCCGCTTCGCCAGAAATACCGTAGACAGCCTGACAACGGTACGCAAGCTCAAGGACAAGGGCATCGAGATATATTTCGAGAAGGAAAATATCTGGACGCTCGATGCCAAGGGCGAACTCCTCATCACCATCATGAGTTCCCTGGCGCAGGAAGAAAGCAGGAGCATCTCGGAAAACGTCACCTGGGGCCATCGGAAGCGATTCGCTGACGGGAAGGTGTGTGTGCCGTTCGGCCATTTCCTTGGCTATGACCGGGGACCGGACGGGAATCTGGTCGTCAACCGGGAACAGGCCAAGACGGTGAAACTGATTTACCGCTTGTTCCTGGACGGGTATACCTTCCACTCCATTGCCAGGGAGCTGACTTCCAGAGGGCTGGAAACTCCGGCAAGAAAGAAACGCTGGTATCCGGGGACGGTAGAGAGCATCCTGACAAATGAGAAATACAAGGGCGATGCCCTGCTGCAGAAGCGGTTCACCGTCAACTTCCTGACCAAAGAAACGAAAGCGAATGAAGGGGAAGTGCCGCAGTACTATGTGGAAAATAACCACGAAGCCATCATCAGCCCGCAGGTCTTCGACTGGGTACAGGAAGAATCAAGCGGCGGCGTGAAGGCAGGGGACGTTACAGCGGCGTATCCATCTTCTCCAGCAAAATCAAGTGCGGCCAGTGCGGAGGCTGGTACGGGGCCAAGGTCTGGCATTCGACCGACAAGTACCGCAGAACCATCTACCGATGCAACGATAAGTTCAAGAGCCATTGCAAGACACCACATCTGACAGAGGATGATATCAAGGAAGCCTTCGTCCGGGCCGTCAATCAGCTCATCGAAAACAAAGCGGACGTACTTGACAGCATCACACTGCTGAAGGAACGGCTCACTGACACAGAAGACTTGGAAGAGGAGCGGGACAGGATAAGCACAGATTTGAACCTGCTGGCCGACAAGATACAGCAGCTCATAGCCGAGAACGCCAGGGTCGCGCAGAACCAGGATGATTATGACCGGAACTACAACGAACTGGTCAGTCGGTATGAAGCAGCGAAGACGCAGTACGACAAGACCTGTGAAGCCATCCAGTATCGCAAGGCCCGGAGCCGTCAGATGGACAGCTTCATCAAGGAGCTTAGGAATCAGGATCTCATTAAGGAGTTCGATGCCCGGCTGTGGGGCAGCCTGGTGGATTTCATCACAGTGTACAGCAAAGACGATATCCGGGTGACCTTCAAGGACGGGACGGAAATCAGAGCATAAGCAAGGAAAAAGGTATACGGCAGAGAATCCAAGAGGAAACGTCAGGATTCTCTGTCCGTATTTTGTACGCCGAATAGGCATGACAAAACCCCCAGTTAAACTGGGGTCGGTAAAAAATTCTTATAGAAAAGGAAAGAACCTCCTAATGATACAATGAAGTT
>ENA-OQIC01000428-OQIC01000428.1-human-gut-metagenome-genome-assembly--contig:-NODE-428-length-18990-cov-2.752319_pt1 | contig 18990 bp, 26 predicted proteins | sample MGYA00242572_ERZ504736 | MGnify/ENA primary metagenome ERZ504736 (study PRJEB26092, sample SAMD00036201) | human gut metagenome | host: Homo sapiens | study: EMG produced TPA metagenomics assembly of... | reverse complement strand
CCCAACAAAAAGCCGCTTTCAAAGGAAAGCGGCTTCATACATATCTTCTTTTATTCTTTGAAGAAATCTTCTAAATCTTCTTCCATCATTGCTTCATCTTCTTCACTTAAAAGCTTTGAAATCTGCATAGCAAGCTTGCTGTCTTCATCCTCTTCATCAAATTCTTCCAAGTCTGAAATATCATCCACAGCATCAAGAATATCTAATTCCTGTGTATCTCCTAAATGAATTTCTTCCTCTGTATCTAAGATTTCATCGGAAGAATTCCCTTCTAATTTTTGAATTTCCAAATCTACTACATCCTCAATATCATTCAAGGAGGTTGGCATACTATTGATAATCTGGTGTACTTCTTTATAGGAGGACATAAATCTTTTCTGTGCCTGATTGATAAGCTCTACAATACCATTCATTTCTTCCTGAACAGCCAGATATTTCTTTTTCCCTTCTAAAAGCTTATCATCAATTTCTGACTGAACAGACTCAACACGGCGTTTTGCCTCTGCTTCTGCTTCCTCAATCATCTTACTGCATTTTTCTTCTGCTTCCTTCTGCATGCTGTCAGATTTTAACTGTGCTTCAAAAACCAGCTTTCCGATGCTTTCATAATTATCAATATACTTCTGATATTTTTCTTTAATATCCTCTTCCATACGTGCCTGATATGCGTCTTTTAGTTCAATACGTTTCTGAAGCTCGGCAATCCTCTCATCTCGTTCTGCAAGCTGTTTTCTGTAATTCACCTGCACTTCTGCCATTTCATCCTTCATTTTCTGGATTAATTCCTGTACTTCTTCCTTATCATATCCGCCCATCAGGGTTGTTTTAAACATTTCATGTTCTCCCATAATACTCCACCTCTATCTTTTCTTATTGTAAATATTGACTGATTACATTCCAGACATCTGCCCTTTCAAATCCCAGCTTCCATGAAGCCACACCGGCAAGCTCATACTGACTAATCAGCTTCATCTTTTCTTCAATAGACTGCTCGTCCTCCAGCCATATTTTTTGTGTACCGTTATCAGTAAGCAGCTCCCCATAATTCTGAGCTGTTTCTTTCTCCCAGTATACTTCAATACCGTTTTCCTGTATATATTGACTTGCAGCATCCATGGTCATTACCTCGCTGGACAGTGTTCCATTATTAGACTCTGTCCAAAGTCTGGTATAGAAAGGTATTCCGTTAATCACTTTTTCCTTCGGTACTTCCTGTAATGTTTTTTCAATTCCTTCTTTTACAAAGGGCAGGGATGCAACAGAACCTGCTTCTTCTGAACCTGTCGTATGCTCGTCATATCCCATAATAATAACATAATCTGCTACAATTCCCTGTTCCTTTCTATTATAAAATCCTGTGAACTGAGGAACCGGATTGTCTACGGACAATACCAGATTATTGGCTCTGCAAACAACAGAAAGTTCTCTGACAAACTGAATAAAATGCGGCGCTTCTTCTTCTGTAAGAGCTTCAAAATCCACATTGATACCGTCAAGTCCTACTCTTTGGGCTTCTTCTAAGAGCTTCTGAATAATATGTTCTCTGGAGCTTCTGCTTGACAAGGTCTCCAATGTACTGACATCCGGATTAAAATTGTCAATCAGTCCCCAGACTTCCATTCCTCTGCTATGCGCCTCATTTACATAATCTGCACTTGCCAGAGAGGATATCGTGCCTTCGTTTGCTGTAACAGAAAACCATGTAGGAGAAATCACATTGACTCCTGCCATATTTTGAATGGTTTCTCCAAGGGCTGCATTCGCTGCCTCGGAGGTAACTTGGTGCCATGCCAAATTTATTTTATGTTCTCTCGTAAGACTGCTGTAATCCTCTTTGTATTCTCCTGTATAAGACAGCTCTGTGGTCTGCGGTTTTTCTAAATTTTTCTTTTCTACATATCCATCAATACCGTCTGTCGTCATAACTCTGGACCAGTTTTCCATCTCTTCCAGCAATATTAAAGTATCACCTTTTTTCACATCAGAAAGAATTGGGCTTTTAATACCTCCCTGATATCGGACTTCCGTATCTTTTGAAACAGATACTGTATTGATATCTCCCCATTTATAGGATACCACAATTCTGTCCGGTTTGTCGTATACTTCGCCCTGAATTGGCATATACTGTTCTGCAAAATCAAGAGCTATATAAAATTCTTCGCCTATTTCCTTTACAAGAATATAATCCTGCTGTTTTGTCTGACCCGCAATTGTGTATGCAGTATCTTCCGGTTTTATCTCTAAAGTGTCTGTTGCTGTTGTATACAGCATTTTTTCACTCTCTTTATCCCAATAAAACCTTCCTCCCAGCTCATTTGCTATAACGCTGTAAGGCAAATAAGCCCTCCCGTCTACTATTTTTCCTTTTGCTTCACTGATTGTATCCTGCAAAATCAAAGCAGCTTCGCCTTCACCTGTATGATAATAATCTGCTAACTCCATCCTTACGTCTGATGGTGTATATTTTTTTATGAAACCTGTGACAATACCCGCAACAGCAACGAGTATAATCAGAAGCATTGCAACCAATATAGGAACTAATTGATTTCTACGCCGTCTTCTCCTCCTTCGTTTCGCCATTTTTAACTCCTTTTATTTTCATTTGTTTCTACGTTATAGTACATACGTATAATTATTATACCATATTTTTTCCCTTCGTCACCAATTTCTTCAGGATTTCATGTTTTTTTCAGATTTTATCTTTTCTTTATATTTCTTGCCTCATTCTTCTTCTCTTACAAAATCAAAGGACAAGCCTTTTAATTTTCCTGTATCATCTTGTATGTAATCTCTCATATAGACACCTTCTTCTGCAATTCTATATGCTTTCTCTATGCGTTTTGGTGTACTCTTTTTCCATTTAGGTAAAGAGGAATTCCCATTTCACGATAAATCTCCAGTTCTTGATGGAGTACGTTTACTTCTCTTTTATTCATGCTTCCTCCCGCAGGATTTATTTCGTGATATATTATTACCCTGCTTCTTTTTCAACACAAACACACATATTCAGATACAAATGATAGAGAAGTCCCCCAATTTTTCCTTTTATATCATGGATTTTCTGTTCATACAGAATGTATCGAACAATTACAGCAGAAAACTGTAAAATGAATTTTAGAAAATATTGAAATCTAAACGGATGTTGAAGCTTTGCCTCCTTTCTTTTTCCTAATCTGAGGAGAGCTTCTCTATCTGGATTTGATTATAACATTCTCACTGTCTGAATTCAAGTGAAAAAATGACTAAAAATAAGGGAGCTTACTCTATTCGCAATACTCCCTTAAAAATATAGATTTCTATTATTTATCCTCCTCGTTTACGACTTTCCCATTCTCTATGGTCACAATTTTATCGCTAAACTCAAAAATATATTGATAGGGATTTTCCTTATCGACTTCTCCTTCCCAGCTTGATTTAGAACTCTCTGAATTTCCTATTTTCTTTTTTCCAAAAACTTTTAAATAGGATTTATTTTTATCTGAGCTTCCTGTAAACCATAATTCATATCCTGCCTGAGACTGCATTTCGATATAAGTCCTATTTCCTTTTACTCTGCACTGAAGCTCTACATCCTTATATTTTGCATCCTTATATGTAAGAGGAAAAAGTAAAATCACTGCTGCCAATACTGCCAGCGCCGTTCCCAGAACTGCTATTATTAACTTTTTTCTACTTCTTTTCTTTATCTTTTTTATTACTTTTACCTCTTCTGCCTCTTCTTTCGGTATTTCGGCTAAAACTCCTATTTCTCCCATCATTTCCTGATATATTGATAACATTCTTTACAATTTTTCAAATGTTTTTCTATTTCTTTATTACTCTCTTCGCTTGTCAGCTTATCAATATATAATGGTAATAATCACGAACAACTTCACATTTCATGATGACTCTCCTTTCTGACCCTTTGCTTTCCTCTATAAAAGGTAACTCTCGCCCAGTTTTCGTCTTTCCCCATAATTTCTCCGATTTCCTTAAAAGTAAAATTTCCATTCAACCGTAAATACATCACTTCTCGTAAGGTTCTTCAAACGTATGAAGTATTTTATAAATTTCTAACACCTCTGCCTTTTCAAAAACAGCATTCTCAAACTCTGTTTCATCTTCTTCGCCTTGCTGTGACAGCTTTAATGTTTTTTCCCGTTCTCTTTTTTTAAGCTCCTGATACCATAACTGTTTGGCAATAGAGCATAACCATACATAAATTCTGCAATCCCCACGAAATTTATCAATAGATTTCATTGCCTGAAAAAATGTTTCCTGTGTTAGTTCTTCTGCTAAATATTTATCGTGACAAAGGCTGAATAAAAATTTATATACCTGAGGTGTATATTTCCTGTAAATCTGTTCTATTTCTTCCATTTTCCGCCTCCTTCACATATATGTGTTTTTTATCACAAATTCGTTACCCGAAGAAAAGATTTTTTCTTAAATATAATTGTGTATATATTCTATCACGCCACTATACACAATGTGTATTTCAAAACTCAAAACAACCTGTTATAATAATTCTAAAACAACAACCCAAAGGACTGAATTTTAACATGTATTATCAAATAGCAATTTGCGATGACAGCAAAATAGATACCCAATACATCAGAAATTTTGTAAAGTGTTGGGCGCAGGAAGCGGATATTTCCGTACATATTGACCCATTTCCCTCCGCAGAGGCATTTCTGTTTCATTATGAAGAAAAGAAGGATTACGATATTCTTCTTTTAGATGTTGAAATGGAAGCTATGGACGGCGTCACCTTAGCCAAAACCCTCAGAAAAGAAAACGATACCATCCAGATTGTTTTTCTTACGGGCTATTCTGACTATATTTCCGAAGGCTATGAGGTTGCCGCCCTTCATTATCTCTTAAAACCGGTACAAAAAGAAAAGCTGTTTTCTGTACTTTATCGTGCTCTTGATAAGGTAAAAAAGAATGAAAAAATCCTGAATTTAGAAACCGGAAGTGAGATGCTGCGAATTCCCATTTATGAAATCCGTTATGCCGATGTAACAGGAAATTATGTCACCATTCATGCCAAAAAAGATTACACATTAAAAATGACTTTAGGTAAATTAGAAAAACTTCTTGACGAACGTTTTTATCGTGCAGGGCGTTCTGTAATCGTAAATATAACCAATATCAGCCGAGTAACAAAATCAGAAATTAAGCTCCGTGACGGAACTGTTATCGCACTTCCCAGAGGCGCTTATGAAGGTATAAATCGGGCAATTATTAACATGAGGTAAGACAAAATATGAAACTTTTTTCAAAAAGAATGGATAAAGAACTGGCAATCTATCAGCAAGAACTTATAGAAACTCACTATCAGGAAGTGGACAATATGTACCGGCAAATACGAGGCTGGCGGCATGATTATCGCAATCATATTCAAACTATGAAAGCCTATGCTGCCACTGAAAATTGGGAAGCGCTCAGCCATTATCTGGATTTATTGGATGAAGATTTAACTACGGTAGATACCGTTATTAAAACCGGAAATCCTATGACAGATGCCATCCTGAATTCCAAAATTTCTCTTGCAAAGTCAAAAAATATTCAGGTAATTGCAGACGCCCATATTCCTGTAAAATTAACATCTTCAGAAATTGATTTATGCTGTATTATCGGAAATCTTTTTGACAATGCCATTGATGCCAGTCTGAAGCTTCCTGAAGAACATCGTCTCATTCGCATCTATATGGATATGAAAAATACGCAGCTTTATATTTCTTTTACAAACTTTACTGCCGAAAAAAAGATGAAAAAAGAGGGTAATCTCTTTCGCAGTACAAAAGGAGCCGGACATGGCTTTGGTCTGGCACGAATTGATGCCATTGTTGAACGTCAGGAGGGCTACATCAGCAGAAACAGTGAAGACGGAGCTTTTACCACAGAAATTTTACTGCCTCAGCTATAATTTTTTACAATTCATCACCGTCACAAAACAATTCGTCCCCAAAGTATATGGCGGACGAATTTTTATGTTAAAGTAACCTTGGAGGTGAAACACAAATGGAAGAACAACAAAAACCAAAATATAATATGTGGCAAAATACCGGATTTATGGTGAAAAATGCTTGGAAAAACTGCAAAAGTGTTTTGTTTTTATGTGTCGCTCTTGCAGTTACAACTGCTGCAAAATCAGCCGCAGAGCTTTTTCTTGCTCCTACAATTCTGGAAAAAGTAGAAACAACTGCCCCGCTTTCAGAATTACTTTTTACCATTGCCGTATTTAGCTGTGGATTGCTTTTTCTATCCGGATTAAAACAATATATTGATACCAATACACAGTTTGGGCGTATTTCCGTCCGCACATCTATTCTGGTACAAATTTCCGACAAAATAGCCAAAACTTCCTATCCAAATCTGATGGATGCAAAGTTTAACGATATGGAAAGCAAGGCTTCCAATGCCTGTTCCAGTAACGTAGAAGCAACAGAATATGTCTGGACAATCTGGACTTCTATCCTTACAAATGTTCTGGGATTTTCCATCTATCTGGCGCTTTTGTCTCATCTTAATCCCCTGCTGGTCTGTATCGCAATTTTCACTACGCTTCTGGGCTATCTGATAAATAAAAGAACGAGCAGATGGGGATATGAACATCGGGAAGAAGAAGGAGAATACGCAAAGCAGCTTGATTATCTTCATGATGTTGCCACAAAGCGTTCTTATGCAAAAGACATCCGTATCTTTGGTCTGGATACATGGATAAATGATGTGTGGACGAGTATTTTAAGACTATATCAGGGATTTCTTCGCAAACGTGAGTCTGTGTATATCTGGGCAGACATTGCCGATTTACTCCTGACGCTTCTGCGAAACGGAGCTGCTTATGCTTACCTGTTATGGCTTACCTTGACACAGGGACTAAATGCTTCAGAATTTCTGCTTTATTTCACAGCAATAAGCGGTTTTACTCAGTGGATAGGGGGAATTTTGGAAATGTTTGCACAATTACACAAATGCAGCCTTGATTTATCCACGGTAAGGGAATTTTTAGAATATCCGGAGCCCTTCCTTTTTGAAGAAGGAAAACCTGTTTCCAAAGACGATTTTTCCGCTTACGAGCTTTGCTTGAAAAACGTATCTTTCCGCTATCCTGAGGCGAAACAGGACACTATTCACTGTCTCAATCTTACGATACATGCCGGAGAAAAGCTTGCAGTGGTAGGTCTAAACGGCGCCGGAAAAACCACTCTGGTGAAACTGATTTGCGGATTTTTAGACCCAACAGAAGGAGAAATTCTACTGAACGGAAAGGATATTCGACAATACAATCGGCAAAATTATTATGCCTTATTTTCCGCTGTATTTCAGGATTTTTCTGTATTAGAGGCAAGTGTTGCCGAAAATATTGCCCAGCACACAACACCTATTGATGAGAAAAAAGTTTGGAATTGTTTGAAACAGGCAGGACTTTTTGAAAAGATTTCTTCTTTTTCTAAAAATATAAATACCATTATCGGAAGACAGGTTTATGATAACGGCATTGAGCTTTCCGGAGGGCAGATACAGCGTTTAATGCTGGCAAGAGCGCTTTATAAAAATGCTCCTGTTCTCATCTTAGACGAGCCTACTGCTGCTCTTGATCCGATTGCCGAGAATGATATTTATCTCAAATATAATGAAATGACTGCCCATAAAACATCTGTTTTTATTTCTCACCGCCTTGCCTCTACCCGCTTTTGTCACCGCATTCTGTTTCTGGAAAAAGGCCGCATTGCAGAGCAGGGAACTCATGAAGAATTAATTGCATTACAGGGCAAATATGCCAAACTTTTTGATATACAAAGCCAATATTATAAGGAGGGAGGAATTCAAAGTGACCGGTGAAAAACAACTATACAATCTGCTTGGAAAATGAATATAAGAGCTTGGAAAATCTGGTGGAAGCTCTGTCCCCGCTTCTTTTTTCGGCAGGCATTTCCTCCATGGTAAAAGCATTAACTCCTTATGTAACCATCTTTCTGTCCGCTCAAATCATCAATGAGCTTTCCGGAAATCGAGATGTGGACGTCCTTGCAAATGGGTAATTCTGACTCTGACCTGCACCTCACTCTGCGCTCTGTTAAACAGCATTTTAAAGCATTGGCTCAATTATGAAAAAAGCTCTGCTCAGTCCATTGACCGACAGGTTACATGAAAAAAATGCTGGATTTAGATTATGAGGACATAGAACGGCAACCTATTTTTGATTTATATTCTCAGATTATTCAGACGAAATATTGGTCCGGATGGGGAATTTATAAAACCCTCCTTTTTTTCGAAGAACTGGTTACTGCATTTTTCCAAATCCTTGGGGGAATTAGCCTGTCTGTCAGTTTGTTTGCAGCCAAAGTCCCTAAAGGAAGTGAACTGGAACCCATCAATCATCCTCTTTTTGCCGTGGGAATTCTCATGCTTTTACTGCTTATTGCAGTTCTTTCCCCTATGTGCAAAACCATGGGAGACAAATATATGACCAATTACGCCAAGGAGGCACGTCTTGGCAATCGCTTTTCTATTTCTTTGGTTTTATGAGCCATGATAAAAAAAGAGCGGCAGACCTTCGTATGTATCAGCAGCAGGAAAATATCTGTCATCCTCGAATGGCGGAATGTACCATGTTCAGCGCACATTCCGATATCGCAAAATCTGCCATGGGACCTATGGGACTTTTGCACGCACTTTCACAAGGTATGTCTGTTATTTTAACCGGTGTTGTATATTTGTATGTGTGTCTAAAAGCATGGGCAGGCGCTTTCGGAGTAGGCTCTGTCACACAATATATCGGAGCAATTACTCAGCTTTTTGGCGGTGTTTCTGCCTTCCTTACCACAGTAGGCGCTATGCAAAGCAACGGTGAATTTTTAGTCTCCTGTTTTCATTTTCTGGATATTCCAAACCGCATGTATCAAGCAGTCTTACCACGGAAAAACGGTCGGACAGACAATATGAAGTGGAATTTCGAGATGTTTCTTTTCGCTATCCGGATACAGAACAATGGGCTCTGCGGCACATTAATTTAAAATTCCAAATAGGCAAACGCCTTGCCGTAGTCGGTATGAACGGCAGTGGAAAAACTACATTTATCAAACTTTTATGTCGCCTGTATGATCCCACAGAAGGACAGATTTTCTTAAATGGAATTGACATTCGAAAGTATAAATATGACGATTATATCAACATTTTTTCCGTTGTTTTTCAAGATTTTCAGCTACTGTCGCTGCCTCTGGGAGAAAATGTTGCCGGCGCTGCACGCTATGACTCTGAACTGGCAAAATCCTGCTTAAAAAATGCCGGATTTGAAACACGCTTTCAATCTATGCCAAAAGGTTTAAATACCTATCTTTATAAAGATTTAGATGAAAAAGGTATTCAGATATCCGGAGGCGAAGCAGAAAATTGCCATTGCAAGAGCCCTTTATAAAGATGCTCCTTTTATTATTTTAGATGAACCAACTGCTGCTTTAGATCCTGTTGCAGAAGCAGAAATTTACAGTAATTTTAATGACATTGTAACGGATAAAACAACCGTTTATATTTCCCATCGTTTATCATCCTGTAAATTTTGTGATGAAATTGCCGTATTTCATGAGGGAAATGTAGTTCAGAAAGGAACACATGAGGAATTGATCAGCGATAAAACTGGAAAATATTATGAACTTTGGAATGCACAGGCACAGTATTATAATGAATAAAAATACCGAGCATTTGGAATACTTTTTATCGTTCCAATCGGGTAGGAGGTAAATGATTATTCTATTTACCGTCCTCCCACACCACCTAGCATACCGTTCGGTACTAGGCGGTTCCTTAGTTTTCACAAACTGTTATAAGATTTAAATTATCCATTTTCAAAACAAGCCACCGAGCATTATCCTATGTGGCTTGTTTCATCTATGATTATTTCCATTATAAAGTTTAGGTTTCATGTACAATCGACAGCCCAACTTAACTATCTGCTTTCTACTATTGTATATGTTCCTGATTCAAAATTTACATATAATGTTGCAAATGCACTATTATATTCCCAGCGGATTTCCAGAGACCTCTCCCCTCCGGAGATTGCTACCTCTGCGCCTTCCGAAAATGCCTTATGGGTATTTCGCATGCGGATTAACGCAAGCTGTTTTTGAACCACATCTTTTTCAACCCTTCCGTAATCTGATCAGTGGAAAGATTTGTCCGGTTGATTTCCTTATGTCCGGATTCTCCCGCGCGCCGCACCGCTTCATGGTCATTTTTTCCGGCAAACAAATCCAGATACCAGACCTGCGGTTTGCCCGGCATAAACATCTGTATAGCACGCGCCAGAAGCATTTTTTCGTCCGACGCCCCAATGCACTGTAATATGTGGCATTTACCTGATAATACAGATTCTTTTGTCCATGTAAATTTTTGACCATGCCTCCGCGGGATACAATCCGTTCAATCAACGACTGGATTTCCTCTTCCGGAAGCAGCCCCTTTAAGTCCAGAAGCGGGATGCCATCATGACAGCCGAGCATGTTGACCGTGGAGATCTTCTTTTCCACAATCTCCTTCGCCCATGCCGCAAGGTACGTTCCCCGCCGGTTCTCGATCGCATCAATGACCAGTCCCGGCAGGAAAAAGTCATAGGTTGCATAGCCTTTTTCTGCAAGTGTCTCATATATTTTTTCATCATACGCTGCGTGTATCTCCGGCAAAAGCGTAAGTCCCAAAGGTTCTGCCAGCGCATGGATCTTCTGTAAAAGTTCCCACGTTTCCGGATCATTGAGAAAGTTTTTCTTTCCCGGTGCTTTCGGCGCATAGGCAAAGGCATCCAGCCGCACAATCGCCGCGCCGTAAGAGGCTATTTTTCCAGGGTTTCACGATAAAACTCCCACACTTTTGGTGACTGGATGTTTACATCCATCTGTCCGAGATACTGTCTGCCATGCACTTCCTGATAAAAGGTATTCCAGTACGGCACTTTTTTCCATTCGGAAATTCCACCATCAGGATCGGCAGCCCGGGTTTGCGGAAAAACATCTGCTTCAGGCAGCTTTCATCCGGCTGGATATAGCCTTCCTCCGTCATGGTTCCATGCCCTTCCCAGAAATGGTTCCAATCGATGAAAAAATCACGGAACACAGAAGCCTCCCCTTTTTCCACAAGATCCTGAAACTGCGGGGACTGTGCGGAAGCATGGTTTAAAATAAAATCGAGTTTCAGATCGATTCCCATATTCTTTAACTGGTCAAGCCTTCCCGGTCGGCAAGCTGCTCATTCAGGTCATAGTCGATCACGGAAAATCCCCGGTCGAGATCGGAATGGTACAGGCTCGGCAGAATGTAAAAAGAAGAAAATACATTCTGCAAAGCTCCGTTTTCAGCAATGTTACGATATCCCCAAGATTTCTTCCAAGACTGTCTGGATATGCATTGAGCATCGGTTTACTGTTCATAAATACTTCCGTCCTTTCCCACGATCAATCCTGCATTTTTGCGCTGCACTTCGAGTTTTTCCTGTTCCAGTTCCACCACACGACAGATAAACGGGCTTGCGGCATTCTCGTCGCGGTTTCTGCGGATGCGCCGCTCCTTTGTCTCCTCCGGGGAACTTCCAGAAAGACGGATAGATCCACACCATGTAAATCGTCACTGCCTCCGTGCGTCCACTCCAGAAGCAATACAGATATTCCGGAAAAATCGGTTTCTTCTGATGAAATCTCGCCATCTTCCCGTCCCAAATGCCGCAACGTGATCGTATCTTTTCCCTCATGAAATGCCGCAAGCACTTCATTGATCCGGGCGAAATCAATCTCTTTCTTTGTTCCGAGATATCCACGCAGTCCGTCTTCCCCTGCTTCTTTATACACACGCAGCCGTTCTTCGTCGTTGCGTTTTGGAATCCGGTGTGGATAATCATCGCCCGAGAGCAGATAACATCCGGTTCCGTCATTTAAAAAGTACTGCTGCAATGCCGTTGCAAGCGTTGTTTTTCCGGAACCGGAGCCACCGTAAATGCTGATGACCACCCGGTTTTCGGCATTCCCGTCACACCATTTCTGCACTTTTTCATATAATCTTCCCGCCTCTTTCAGTTCGGTAAAGGCAAACTGATACGCCTCATATTCCTCGGTAAACGGCGGAAGCGGAATTCCCGCATGCATCAGTGCCGCACCGGAATACTGTCTGCCGCTTTGTTCTTCCAGATACACAGCATCCGGTTTTAACCCACGCAGGCGGACATAAACGGTCGCCTGATTTGCCTCAGCCATAAGACGCACCACACTTACCAGTGCATGATCCTGTTCCTCTGATACCGACATCCATGCCGCAATTTCATCTGTAAACGGATCAGACAGCCGCCAGTAGGTTCCCTCGTTAATGAGCATTTCGTACTTCTTATACGTTTTGATCTGCTCCCGGATCTGCTGCTTTTCCTCATCGGATAAAAGCGCTGGGTTTAATTCGTAACCGAAGGTTCCCGCCATCGCCGTCACCCCGCGGGTGTGGAAACTTGTCACCCGTCCGGTCTGGTGGTTCGGCACCGCCGAAACGTGCGCTCCCATCGCGGAAACCGGATAGAAAAACGACGTTCCGTACTGGATTCTTGTGCGGTTGATCGCATCGGTATTGTCACTGCACCAGATCTGTTGGGAATAATAAAGTATTCCTGCGTCAAATCTGCCGCCGCCACCGCTGCATCCTTCCAGCAAAAGATCCGGATACCGGCTGCACAAACGCTCCATAAAATCATAGACACCAAGGACGTAATCATGGGAAAGATTTCCGGCATAGACATCTGCCATACTGCGGTTCATATCCCACTTGACATAATCAATTTTTCCCTGATCCAGCACGGCACAAATCTGATCAAATACACAGTCGCGCACTTCTTTTCTGGAAAAATCAAGCAGTAACTGGTTTCTCGAGCGCACCGGCTTTTTCCCCGGAATCTGAATTGCCCAGTCTGGATGTGCCCGGTAAAGGTCGCTGTCTTCATTGACCATCTCCGGCTCAATCCAAATACCAAATTTCACCCCCTGATTATGCACACGGGTAATAAGCTCTGCCAGGCTTCCCCCCAGTTTCTTTTCATTGACCTGCCAGTCCCCAAGGGAAGAATTATCATCGTTTCTTTTCCCAAACCAGCCGTCATCCATCACTACCATATCAATTCCAAGGGAAGCAGCTTCTTTTGCCAGATCCACGATCGTATCTCCCGTAAAATCGAAATATGCTGCCTCCCAGCTGTTAATCAGCACCGGACGCTGCATATGGACATATTTGCTGCGGCACACATGGTTGCGGATGCAGTTATGATATTGCTGCGACAGTGCAGACAATCCGTCTGCCGAATAAGACAAAATGACTTCCGGTACCGTAAAGGTTTCTCCTTCCGCAAGCGGATAGGAAAACAGTTCTTCATTTAATCCGAGAAGCAGGCGCGTCTGGTTGAACTGATCTTTTTCTGCCTCACAGGAGAAATTTCCGCTGTATACAAACAGCATTCCATAGCAGCTGCCTGCGGTCTCTGTTGTTCCTTTTTCTGCCAAAATCACTGCCGGATTATACTGATGGCTGGACGTTCCCCTGCGGCTGCCAAACGCAATGGTTCCATGCCCCAGCGGCGTACGCTCCAGATTGCGCTCCATGGCATGCTTTCCATAAAACCGCAGGACATCAAAATCTCCCTGTACAAAATCCAGACAGGCTGCCGCTGCCTTTTCGATCGTAATCTGCCCAGTTCCCGTATTTTTAATCTGGACGCTCCTTGTAATGACATCGTTTTCTTCCAAAACACCATACAGCAGATGAACTTCAACCTGTGCGTTTCATCTGCAAGGACAATTTCCAGTGTCTGCGCTTCCTTTTCGTCTGCCCAGACAGCCGGAAGTCCCTGTAACCGGTATTTACCGTTTCGGATTTCATAGCTTTTAAAAAGCAGATCTGCACTTTCCACCCCTTTTTCATTTTTGATATTCAGTGCAATATTGCGGTAATCTCCGGTGCCAAGGGACGGATACTCCTGTGGCAGCGCATCCAGCGAATAGGTGCGGTCCATACCGGCTGCATAAGGATTTCCGGAAAATCCGCGGTCTGCATAGGTTAGGACATAGTCCATGGAACTGTTTGTTTTTCTCCGTAGTATAAATGCAGCAGATATCCCAGTGGATCAACCTGCATCTGATAAGTTGTATGCGCCGTATGCAGGGTAAATATTTTTTTATTTGGATTGTATATAATTGCCATAGAAGTCACCTCATTTATTCTTTATCCTTTGACTGCACCGTTTGCCACACCGTTTAAAATCTGTTTCTGGCAGATCACATAAAAGATCAAGATCGGGATCAGTGCCAGAATATAGGAGCAAACGCCAGATTGTAGTTGGTTCCAAACTGTGTCTGGAAGTTAAGCTGTGCAAGTGGCAGCGTATTCTGTCCGGTTCCGGACATGATTACAAGTGGTGTCATAACATCGTTCCAGGTTCCAAGAGCTGTCAGGATTGCAACTGTTGCATGCATTGGCATCATCATTGGAAAGACCACTTTCCAGTAAGTAGTCCATGTGCTTGCTCCGTCAATATCTGCCGCCTCTTCCAGCGCTATCGGAATATTTTTTAAGTACCCACTGTAAAGAAGGACGTTCATTGGCATGTAAAATACCAGATACAGCAGGATGACACCCGCGCGGTTTCCAAGTCCCATATGCGCCGTCTGCTTTACCAGAGGCATCATTAAGATGGAAAACGGAACAAACATTCCGCTGACAATATACAGATAGATAAATCGGAAACTTTTTTTTCTTGCCATGCCGCGTCCGAGCACGTAGCCTGCAATCGAGTGGATCAGAATCGCCAGCACGATCGTTACCATAGTGATCAGTAAACTGTTTCCAAGAGAGTGCCAGAAATCGGTCACTTCCATTGCCTGACGGAAGTTTTCAAAACTCCACTGTTTCGGGAAAGAAAGTGCCCCCGCCACATCGTTTGTCATCTCACTTGGTTTCTTAAATGCAATGATCACTGCCATATACAGAGGGAAAAATACCGTAACCGTCCCCAAAATCAAAACAATCGTAAGTACCCAGTTTGTTTTCTGTTTTTCTTTCATCATAACTGCTCCTCCTTCTTATTCATGACTGTCATCTGGAAAACTGAAATTGCCACAATCACAATAAAGAAAATGACTGCATTTGCACTCTGGAATCCAAACTGTCCGCCATCCATACCATTTTTATAAATCAGGTAAGAGATCGATTCGGTGCTCTGTGCCGGACCTCCCTTGGTCAAGGACATGATCTGGTCGAATACCATGAGAAAATTCTTTGTGCTCAATACCAGATTGATTGTTACAAACGGCATCACCAATGGAAATGTTACTTTCCAGAACTGTTTCCATTTACTTGCTCCATCAAGCATACTCGCCTCATAAACTTCCTCCGGGACAGTCTGCAGACCGGAAATATAAATAATGGTATTCATGGCAACTGCCTGCCATACACCAACAATCAGCACACCAATCCATGCGTATTTTTCACTTGCAAGAATACTGTTCTGTAAAATCCAATGTGGAACACATTTCCCACCGTTGGGAGAATATAAGTAAAAATAAAACTGAAAATATAGCCGATGACAAGTCCGCCTAAAATATTCGGTACAAAATAAATACCGCGCAGTGCACTTTTAAAACGGATTGCACTGTTTAATCCAACTGCCATGATCAGACTCAGCACATTTACCAGTATCGTTCCCACCAGTGCATATTTAAACGTAAACAAATAGCTTTTTCCCACTCGGGAATCCGTAAACAGATCTGCATAGTTCCGGAATCCGACATAATCGTACGTTCCGTATCCTTTATAATTGGTAAAGCTGTAAATCACACCTTTGATCATTGGAAGTGTATTGAATGCAAAAAATAAAATTACAACCGGTATGATAACCGCCCAGAATGTTTTGTCTCTGTTTGACATTTTCTTTTTCATTGTGCATCCCCCTGTTCTTTCTGATAATCCTGTACTTTCCGAATCAGATCCCGGTTATAGCGCTTCCAGTCGGAATCAAATTTTTCAAAAACTTTTCCTGTGCATTGTCGCTTGTATCCAGCAGGAACGTCTGGATCATGGCATCCACACTCATCTCACTCGGATAATGGTGATCCTGATAATCTGCCATGCGGTTGTTTTCAATGTAAGGACGCATATCCTCGAGTGTTTCCGGAATTGCGAAATCCCCATCCTTGCAGGCAATTCCGCCCTGATCATCCAGATAAATCTGAATGGTTTCATCTTCATACAGATATTTTAAAACTTCATATGCTGCTTCTTTGTTTTTGCATGCTTTCATCACAGAAAACTGTAAATCAATTCCTGAATTTAATACATTGTCTGATTCCTCATCATTTGCAGGAAATGTAAAAGAGCCGATATTCATATCCGGATTGACCGATTTGATCTGCGGGATTGCATAGCTTCCGATTGGATACATGGCAGATTCCCCGCGGGCAAATGCTGTACAGGCATCGTTATAACCATATGCATACGGATTTTTTTCGGCGTAATCCAAAAGCGCACGCATCTTTTCTGCTACCGGTCCATACGTATCGGAAAATGTGGTATTTCCCATATTTACCTGATTGCAGGTATCCGAATCGGTAAGTCCGACTGCCAGCGCATTCCACGGAGCCAGACAGGTCCAGGTATCTTTAAAGCCCAGATACAGCGGAAGTGTTCCGCTCTGTTTTATTTCATCACACAGTGTGGTAAATTCCTGCCAGGTGGTCGGAACTTTCCAGGCATTTTCCTCAAACAGATCTTTGTTATATAAAATTCCTGCCGCGTTTGCCACATATGGAAGTGCATACGTGCCATCCTTTGGAATAAACTCCAGTTCCTTATCCATATCCAGATATGCCTGTTTTACGGTCTGGACTTCATCCAGATCGGAAATATCATCAAACAGATCTGCATCTAAAAAGTTGGAATAGTTGATGTCTCCTCCGATTGCGATGATATCCGGATAATCCTCCCGGATAAAACGTGTCTTTAAAATGGTCATTGCTTCGTTTGGAGATGAAATCGTCAGATGGATGTCATCATGTGTTTCATTGAACCGCTTTTCAATCTTTTCAAATGCCTTAACTGCTTCCGGTTTGTAGGAAACCACTTCGATTTCTGTTTTCCCGTCTGCCCTTTTTTCACTTCCGCATCCAGCAAGACCCGTCATACACATGCCAAATGCAAGCACCGCCGCAACACTGCGGAAAATATTTCTTTTTGCCATATTCCTCTCTCCTTTTTTTGCAATATATCCGTTTACCTTTTTGATAATCTGATTATAACATACCTTTATGCATCCTTAAATATCTATATTTTTTCAGTTTTATACCGAAATGCAATATTTTATGCTATAATAGATATTGATATCGCATTTTGATATATAAGGAGTATTTTATGAGCAATACATTTTTTAATATTTTTCCAAATGAAAATTTTATCGATCTGTGCATGTATCAGTTGGATATGAACAGTGTGATCCCGGCCATTCATTCGGGCCTGCAACACGCAACCACTACCTGTTTCACTACGTTCTTTCCGGAACCGGAACACTCATGGCAAACAATTCCAAAGGAGAAACACGGACCTATTCTGTAAAAAGCGGACAGGGGTTTATGATTTTTCCCGGCCAGATCAACACTTACATTGCCGATGAACAGCTTCCGTGGAAATATATGTGGATTGAATTTGACGGATTACGTGTAAAAGAGGCTTTAAGTGTCACAGATTTGTGCAAAGACGCGCCCGTTTATCATTCCCACTCCAAAGAATTGCGGGAAAAACTTGCCGATGAAATGCTTTATATTGTCAATCATCCACAGGAATCTTCCTTCCATCTCATCGGGCATCTGTATCTGTTTTTAGACTATCTGCTGCAGTCAGCAAAATCGACAAAGCTGGTCTCCAGCGGACGCATGAGTGATTATTACATAAAAGAAGCAATCAATTATATTGAACAGAATTTTCAGAATAATATTTCGATTGAAGATATCGCTGCGGTATGCGGCATCAACCGGAGTTATTTCGGAAAAATCTTCCGCAACTCGATCGGCCGCTCCCCGCAGGAATTTCTTATGAACTACCGCATGGTAAAGGCTACGGAATTATTAAAGCTGACTTCCTTATCCATTGCAGATGTCGGCTCTGCTGTCGGATACGAAAATCAGCTTCATTTTTCCCGTGCTTTTAAAAATATTTATGGTGTTTCTCCGCGAGAATGGAAAAACCAGAACAAGTAACAATAGATAGGATAAAGTAAACGCAAAATAGCGAGTACCTGTTCAAAATCATCCGATGTGAGATAATAGACTCATCACTACAAAGTCCAAATAGTTTAGTACTCAACTTTTTTGACTTTGCTACAAGAGGTGAGTTATGAAATCTCATACAAGTTTAGTTGCACAGCAAACCCGTTTGAGTGAATGGACTGACATGGTCAGGGACTGCAAAAACCGTCCGCAAGGAATGAAAATCGATAAATGGTGTCAGCAAAAGCAAGTTATTACTGGAGACTCCGGAAAGTTCGTGAGGCTTATCTGAAAACAGCGGATCATACACAAACATTTGTAGAAGTTCCCTCTTCTGCAGTCCAGCCGGTAAATATGGCAGCGGAGTATAAAATCATTGCCTTGATTAGAGGCAGAAACAATCTCACTCCGGAAATTACCGAACAGGCATCTGATTCATTTCTAAAAACACTTTTGGGAGTGCTCGGCAATGCTCAATGATGGCTCCGGGTTCAAAAAAGTATATCTGGCGACTGGATTTACGGATCTGCGCAAAGGGATCGATGGCTTTGCCATAGGCTTGTCCTCCTTTCGAATTCATGCGAAAACGAAGGACAAGCGGCGGACTCCGGCAGCGGCATAAAGTTCTGGCGGAACGCAAAAAGCGCCTGCATAGACATAAAAGTCTACACAGACGCTTAATTCGTATTTTCATGTTCTAATTGTTCCTCTTGTTGTCCGGAATATCCCAATTGCAG
>ENA-OQIC01000424-OQIC01000424.1-human-gut-metagenome-genome-assembly--contig:-NODE-424-length-19084-cov-2.883051_pt1 | contig 19084 bp, 22 predicted proteins | sample MGYA00242572_ERZ504736 | MGnify/ENA primary metagenome ERZ504736 (study PRJEB26092, sample SAMD00036201) | human gut metagenome | host: Homo sapiens | study: EMG produced TPA metagenomics assembly of... | reverse complement strand
GTAAAAACATATTGGCAGTCGAAGTGTATCGCTGGAGGTGACGGCAGCTATCTGGAAGACCAGGATATGTTCCGCCTGAGCGGTATTCACCGGGATGTCTATCTGGTGGCGACTCCGAAACTTCGCCTGCGCGACGTGCATCTTACTTCTGTCATCAGTGACCGTTTCGACAAGGCTGACTTATGTGTCAAAGCAGACGTGAAGAACTATGGCAAGTCTGCTGTGAATGCCTCCGTGCGCATAGCTCTGCTGGATGCCGGTGGCAAAACTTTGCGTACGTTTACAACTGCGGCCGGTAACCTGGCTGCCGGAAAAGAGATCTGTCTGCCTGCAAAAGCAAGTATTCGTGATCCCCAACTCTGGAGCGCCGAAACACCTTATCTGTATACTGTGAATCTGGAATTGCTGGATGCTTCCGGCAAGGTGCTCGAGGCAACTACCCAGCAATATGGTTTCCGCAAAATTGAAATACGTGACAATAAAGTGTATATCAATGATGCATTGGTGTTGTTCAAGGGTGCCAATCGTCACGATATTCATCCCCGTTTCGGTAAAGCGGTACCTGTAGAAAGCATGATAGAGGATATTCTTCTCTTTAAGCGTTTCAACCTGAATACCATTCGTACCAGTCATTATCCGAATGATCCGAAGATGTATGCTCTGTTTGACTACTATGGACTTTACGTAATGGACGAAGCGGATCTGGAATGTCATGGCAACATGATGCTGACCAAGCGGGAAAGTTGGAAAGAAGCCTTTGTCGACCGGGTGGTACGTATGGTGGAACGGGACAAGAACCATCCTTCCGTAATCTTCTGGTCGATGGGGAATGAATCGGGCGGAGGACCCAATTTCGAGGCCGCTTATCAGGCTGCCAGAGAGATTGACGCACGGTTCATCCATTATGAAGGAATGAATGATGTTGCCGATATGGACTCACGGATGTATCCATCCATCGAAAGTATGATAGCTCAGGACAAACGAGCCGCGCAATAAACCTTTCTTTCTATGTGAGTATGCACATGCCATGGGAAATGCTGTCGGTAACCTGGAAGAATATTGGGACTATATTGCCAATCAGTCTAAACGCATGATCGGAGGTTGTATCTGGGACTGGGTGGATCAAGGCATCAATAAACCCGGAGAAGCGCCGGACCGTTATTATTTCGGGGGCAGCTTCGGTGATCGTCCCAACGACAATGATTTTTGTTGTAACGGACTGGTGACACCCGACCGTAGAGTTACTCCTAAGTTATGGGAAGTGAAAAAGGTATACCAATATATGACTTTTGAAGAAGTGGGAGAGAACAATGTGGGGTTACGCAATCATTATTCATTCCTGAATATGCGTCATTTCAACCTGCGTTATGTCATCCTCAAAGACGGGGTGCCTGTTGCGGAAGAGGAGTTCGGGTTGCCTGACGGCAAGCCGGGTGAACACCGTACGATCCATATCCCTTATCTCCGTCACTTGACGGAAGATGCCGATTACCACATCAACTTGGAAGTGAAGTTGAAGCATGACTGCGTCTGGGCTAAAGCCGGACATGTAGTGGCAACGGAGCAGTTCTTACTAAGAGAAAGAAAACAGAAAACGGAGGTTCCGGAACTCTCTGCTTCCCTGCAGGTGGTAGAAGAACGTCAGTACATCCGTTTCCGTGCTCCGGGTACCGAGATCTCATTTGATTCAAAGACAGGCATGATGATTGGTCTCCGATATGACGGACAAAACATGATACACGGTCAGCAAGGACCGGCGTTGAACTGGTATCGTTCCATCAGTAATGATCCTCGCGAATGGATTCAGCCTGTGGTTGCATTGCGTGGTTTTGACTGGAAACTGGCGGAAGACGGAAAGTCGGCGTCTGTTCAGTCTCAGATAGAGGTCAAAGTTGGGCAAGTCAATATACCGTATACAGTCAGATACCGGGTTTACAGTAACGGCAGGGTCGATGTGGCAGCCGACTTTACGACAGAAAATAATTTCGATCTACCTCGTCTGGGCTTGCAAATGTTCCTCAATCCTTCACTGGAACAAGTCGAATGGTATGGCCGCGGTCCGATGGAGAACTATCGTGACCGGAAGAACGCAGCCTACATGGGACGCTACAAAACGACTGTTACGGATATGGCCGAGCATTATGCGCGGGCGCAAACAATGGGCGGACGCACAGATACACACTGGCTGGCGTTGACAGACGGACAAGGGAAAGGACTCAGGATCACCGCAACGGATACGTTGGATTTCAGTGCCCAACATTACACGGATAAAGATTTATGGCAGGTAAAATATGGACATGATTTGTCTGATATCCGCCGTGCGGAGGTTGTTCTCAATTTAGATTGCATTCAGCGTGGATTGGGCAATGCCAGTTGCGGACCGGGACCGCGTCCCCATTATGAAATCCGGAAGGATACGGTTTATAGTTATTCTTTCCGAATGGAACCATTGAGATAAGGATTGTTATCCGGACAAGGAGACCGATGGTCGTTGCGGATGTTGAATCTGTTTGAAGTTTTGCGCCTGCTCCTCAAAGTCGGAACTTTGAGAGAGCAGGGCGCAATATCTTTCGAAGTGTGTCTCGCAAAGGTCTTGTCTATCTTATTCTTCTCCGACCTTGATGCCGAAACCGGCTTTGCGCAAATCGTCCCAATATCCGGGGTATGATTTGGAGACTACTTGAGGTTCGTCTATTTGTATTGTCGGATAATGAATTGCTGCCGGAGCAAAAGCCATAGCCATGCGATGATCCTCGTAAGTCTTGATAACGGGACATGCCTGTTGTTCCACGCATTCACCGTCCCAGGAAAGGATACTGTCGTTTTTGTCATGCAATATATACCCGAGCTTTTTCATCTCTGTTTTAAGGGCTTCGATCCGGTCTGTCTCTTTTATTTTGAGGCTTTGCAGCCCGGTGAAGCGGAAAGGCACATTGAGCAGTGCACAAGTCACAACAAAGGTCTGTGCCAGGTCGGGAATATCGACAAAATCTTCATCCAGCCGTTCGACACATGTGCCATTTTTCTTCAGTCGTATACCTGTTTCCGTATATTCGGTTGCCACTCCCAGGCGGGCAAATACTTCTGCTCCGCGCTGTCGCCCTGATAACTGTGGCGGAACAGTCCGGTCAGTTCTATATCTGCTTGGGGAGACAGGGCAGCTATCTGATACCAGTAAGAAGCTGCACTCCAGTCGCTTTCGACGGTAAACGGAAGGCAGTGGTAAGGTTGTGGATCAACCTGGATATTCTGGTCGGATGTCCACGAAGCCGAGGCGCCGAAATCTTTCATCAATTGCAAAGTCAGGTTGATGTAAGGTCGTGAAACGATTTCTCCGGTCAACCGGAGTTGCAAACCGTTTTTCAGTACCGGACCGATCATCAACAGGGCTGATATGTATTGTGAACTCACATTTCCTTTTAAAGTGATTTCGCTGCCCGTGAGCTCTGTACCCTCAATCCGTAAGGGTGGGAAGCCCTCATTCCGAACATATTCTATATGGGCTCCCAGTTCGCGCAAGGCGTTCACTAATATCTGTATGGGGCGTTGCTGCATCCGTTCCGTTCCGGTGATGGTATGGATACCCGGAGTACTGCTCAGATAAGCCGTCAGAAAGCGCATGGCCGTTCCGGCCGCAAGAATATCAATCACTTCATTGCCTTCGGTCAGAGCTTTTATCATCACCTGCGTATCATCGCAGTCGGACAAGTTCGAAAGTACATCGTCTCCTTTTGACAGAGCATGGATGATAAGGGCACGATTGCTGATACTTTTGGATGCCGGAAGCTGGATAGTGGCCTTTATCTGCGAAGGCGCTGAGAGTAGATAACGCATGGTCTTTGTTGCTATAGTTATATTCGGTTGCAAAAATAGGAAATCTATTCTTTTTTGCCCCTATCCTCTTCCTAAAATATTAAGGATATGAACGGAATCCAATATACATTAACGAAGCGAACAAACAGCTAAAAAATAGGTTGTTTAAAGGTCCTAAGGACATTTTGTTTATAAAAAAATGTCAAGAAGTAGCCCCATATTTCTGTAATATGATACCAAAAGACTTGTGTAGTTACGGGGTTAATGTAGTTATTTTACTTTTGTATCAACAAAGAAAGGATTCTGATGCCAAACAGGGATAGTGAGAAATTGATAACGGATGGTTATACTACGACTTTATTGGGGGATGAACTCATGGTTTGTGAGAACATGAAGCACATTCGTGTGACGTCTGTTCCGTCCTACACCGAAGTTGGGATGATCATTTTGTGTTTGAGAGGTACTGCCAAGATCTGTATCTTTGATAATATTCATATTCTTGCTAAGAATGAACTGGCGGTTATTCTGCCGGGTCAGTTGGTTTCGATAACCGAACTAAGTCATGATTTTCTTTGTAATATAGTTGTGCTGTCGCGTGCGCTTTTTGATGATACGTTGAGTGGGTTCAGTCGTTTTTCTCCTCTTTTCTTTGTTTACATGAGAAGCCATTATTGGTATGAATTGACAGGAGAAGAGATTGAGCGGTTCAAACTTTTTTATGGATCACTCGCACAGCGGGCAAAAGACCCTACCATTTTTTCAGGAGGGAGTCTGTATTGTTGTTACTGAGAATCTTTTATCTGGATATCTATAACGAATATTACAGCAAGTCTCATTTGATAAAAGGGGGATCGGATATGGGTAAGAGTAAGCTGGCGCATGATTTTTTCTGTTTAATTATGCAGCATTACCGGGAACACAAGGATGTCGCTTTCTATGCCGATAAGTTATGCATCACTTCCAAGTATCTGTCAATGGTGATAAAAGAGGCGAGCGGAAAGACAGCAAAAGATTGGATTGTAGAGTATGCCATATTGGAGATCAAAGCCATGTTGAAGAACTCTACCATGAATATACAGGAGATATCTATTAAAACGAACTTTGCGAACCAGTCGTCGCTGGGGCGTTTTTTAGAAAGCACACAGGAATGACACTTACAGAATATCGTATGCATCGATAAATAGTGGCTTAAATGAAACAAGAAAAACAAACCGAACTGTTGCGGACTCAGCAGATGCTGAATGAAGTGAACCGCAAGTTGTTAATGACGCTTGGGGTCGCGGAAGTTTTTCCATGGAAGTGGGAATTGGCAAAGCATATGGTATGGTTTGATGCCCGTCCGTCGGACGATCCTGCAGGATGGGAGATTTTTCATAATGATTCGTTTCCGGTTTCTATAGCGCGTGTTTATCAAGCATCTATAAGGAAGACCGCCTCGGGTGATTGAAGCTTGTCGGGGGGTACTGAAAGGCAAAGTGAAGAAAGTGGTGGTCGAGCTTCGTTTCTGGGCCAAAAAGAGAGAGGGATTCGTATTGGAGTGGTTGGAAATGCATGCCATTCCCGGGAAAGTTGATGAAAATGGCAGACTGTTGACTGTAGAGGGATCGCTGATGTCCATTACCAGGCGAAAGGTTATGGAAGAAGAACTGACCGCAGCTAAAGAGAAAGCAGAAGAAGCCAATCGGTTGAAATCGGCATTGATTGCTAATATGAACCATGAGATACGTACACCGTTGAATGCGATTGTAGGTTTTGCATCTTTGCTCTCTATCATAGATGACGAAAAAGAGCAGCAGGAGTATATCGGATTGATACAGAGTAATACGGAGCATCTTTTGCGATTGATGAACGATGTTATCGATCTCTCCAATATTGAGTCGGGCGTTATGGACATAGCGGTTCGGATGTAGTCCTCGATTCATTGATGAAAGAGATGGAATTGACGTATGTTCCCAAAGCAGAAACGGACAACCTGGTTTTGGCTTGGATCGGGAGCAGTCGAATGCTCACATCTATACAGATCGGGACAGGCTGATACAGATATTGGAGCACTTATTGGATAATGCTATTAAATTTACAACAAGGGGGACCGTTCGTTGGGGGTATCAAGAGAAAGAGAATGGTCAAATTAGGTTTTATGTGACGGATACCGGATGTGGTATTCCTAACGATAAAAAGGAAGTGATATTTGAACGATTTGTGAAACTTGATAGCTTTACCCAAGGGCTTGGATTGGGATTGTCCCTTTGTAAAATTATTATTGAGCGTATGCACGGAACGATTGGAGTGGAATCGGAAGTTGGAGAAGGATCGACTTCTGGTTTACTATCCCCAATTTATCCGACAATCATATTTAAAATCTACGGATGAGTGACCGTGAGGTTCCCTGAGAAGGACTTCTGTAGCAAGTTGATGATTCCCATCAGCTTGATGTTTGTTTTGTTTGTGATGAGGTCACCGTTTCAGCGGAAACAATGATCCCACGTTGGCACTTCGGCAGATAGATCTTTTTGTCTGTCGGGGTGCAACATTCTTTTATTTTAGACAGAATGTTGGAGAATCGGTAGATTTACACTACTTTTGGTACCACAATCGGATGTCCGGTTGAATTAACCCTTTTATAACGACACGATATGAAATTTGTTAACCGATTCTTTATGATTCTTGTGGCACTATGTCTGGTTTGTCCCGGCGTTAGTGCAGTTGTTAATCCCAAACCTTTTGTGATTCCCGAACTGAAAGAGTGGAAAGGTGCCGAAGGGGCATTTGTACCGACTGAAACAACAAAAATAGTCTGTCCTGCCAATCAGCCGGAACTATTGCGCATTGCCCGTATGCTGGCCGATGATTGTGAAACGATGTTCGGTCACAAACCGGAGGTAGTACAAGGTAAAGGCGGAGCCGGTGATGTTATTCTTGCCATTCGTGCAGATAAGAAGTTGGGCAAAGAAGGCTATACGGTGAAAGTTACCGATCGTATCTTGCTGACTGCTCCCGAAAGCATAGGGGTATATTGGGGAACCCGTACGCTGCTTCAGATTGCGGAACAGAGCGAAAATCATCAGTTCCCGAAAGGTACTTTGCGTGACTTTCCGGACTACGCTATGCGTGGCTTTATGATAGATTGCGGTCGAAGTTTATTCCTCTTTCTTTCCTTCAGGATTATGTGAAGATTATGGCTTATTACAAGATGAATACTTTGCAGATTCACTTGAATGATAATGGCTTTAAACAGTTCTTCGGGCACGATTGGTCGAAAACTTATGCAGCCTTCCGTTTGGAGTCGGATACTTATCCGGGTTTGGCTGCCGAAGACGGCTATTACACCAAGCGTGAATTTATCGATTTACAAAAGTTGGCTGAGAACCTTTACGTAGAAATCATTCCCGAGATTGATGCTCCGGCGCATACTCTTGCCTTTACACATTATAAACCGGAGATCGGCAGTAAAGAGTACGGCATGGACCATCTCGATCTGTTTAATCCTGAAACGTATAAGTTTATGGATGGACTATTTAAGGAGTATCTGGAAGGGGACGAACCTGTATTCCGTGGAAAGAAAGTGCATATCGGTACTGACGAATACTCAAATAAGAAAAAAGATGTAGTAGAGAAGTTCCGTGCTTTCACCGACCATTATATCCGCTATGTAGAGAGCTTTGGCAAACAGGCTTGTGTATGGGGAGCACTGACGCATGCTAAAGGTGATACACCGGTGAAATCGGAGAATGTGATCATGAGTGCATGGTACAATGCTATGCCAACCCGAAAGACATGATAGAGCAAGGCTATAAATTGATTAGTATTCCTGACGGGCTGGTATACATTGTTCCGGCTGCCGGATACTATTATGATTATCTGAACACGAAGTATTTGTACGAAAATTGGACTCCTGTACAGATTGGAAAGGCTGTTTTCCCGGAGAAAGATCCGTCTATCCTCGGTGGTATGTTTGCCGTATGGAACGATCATGTAGGCAATGGCATCTCGACAAAAGATATTCATCACCGCGTTTATCCGGCTTTGCAGACTTTGGCTGTGAAGATGTGGACCGGAAAAGATGTATCTGTTCCGTATGCTAACTTTGATAAACAACGCAATGCCATCAGTGAGGCTCCGGGTGTTAATCAACTCGGCCGTATCGGTACTACACCGGGATTGGTGTATGAACAGGCTTCCGTTGCTCCCAATAGCGAGACTCCTCACCGTGAAATCGGTTACGATTATCTGGTAACATTTGACATTGACGGAGCCAATGAAGCAAAGGGTACGGAACTGTTCCGTTCTCCGGATGCCGTATTTTATCTTTCCGATCCGATCCGTGGCATGTTGGGTTTTGCCCGTGACGGTTATTTGAATACATTTAGTCACCGTATCCACAAAGGTGAGAAAGCAACCATCGGTATCAGTGGTGACAATAAGTCGACCCGTCTACTTATCAATGGACAGGTAGTAGAGGAAATGAATACTCAAAAACTTTATTATAATGCCGGGAAAGATTCTATGAATTATGTTCGCACTTTAGTCTTCCCGCTAGAGAAAGCCGGAAAGTTTGATAGTAAGATTACAAATCTGAAGGTTTATAAGAAATAAGAAAGTAACTCAATAAGATAGAGGGAGTTAAGCTGTGTGCTTAGCTCTCCTTTCTTTTATATTTAAAGTTGAGCCCCTGGCCGGTATATTCCGATCAGGGCTCAATTGCTATTTATCTATTTAAAGAGAATTCTGTCAGGTTCAGATTTGTACATGTCTGAATATAAATCGTCTACATGGGACTATTACATATGGGGCGTATCCGATTTTATGGAAGTAGCCATACTCAAATGTTCATCCTATGATCCATTTGCTGCCCGGTATGAATGAAATGAGTTTTGAAGTTATGAAGCAACAGATAAATGTACTGACTGCAATGCATGGTATAGCGCAACAGTAGCAGTGCCAGGGTATACTTAAATACTGTTGCCCATAATCCTAGCCAGAAGATATGCATTAGATACATACCGTAGCTGAGCTTTGACATTTCTGTTATGATTCGTGGAGCTTTTGAGCTATTGATACACGTAAACATGAGGAATGTACGCTGTGAGCAGTACACAGTTGATTGTACAGAAGGCCCATCCTATTTCTATTACCGGAGTGGAAAGAGTCTCACCGGGTATAGCCTGGCTATAGAATGAATAGATGGTTAATACGGCTCCGATAACCATTAAAATGGTTCCTATGATGAAGCGTTTTGAACGACTCCACGTAAGGTGAGTATGTATATAATGTGCCAGCACGAGGTAACCCAGATAGCCTGAGAAGTACCATAGCATGTGATATTCGTTCCAGAAACATTGTCCCCATACTTCACCACACCAACGGTTGAGATATGGGATGCATGTTGATAACAGAAACAACCCTATGAAGAAGCGTTCTTCTTTTGCCGAGCTTTTCTCAGCCATGGAGATATTATAGGTATGAATAGATAAAGACTGATTAGAGGATACATAAACCATAGATGTCCTGCAAGTGTCGGGAAGTTCAAGAAAATTCGTGATAAATCCGTTAATGATGTCTCTCCGTTTATCTGTCCCCACAACATTGGTAAGATGCTGTATAGTATCATGAATATGAAAAATGGTGGTATGATACGAAGGAATCGCTGGCGATAAAATTGCCATGTAGTTTGTTCTTCTTTCATCGGAGCAAGGAGAAAGGCGGAGACAATCATGAATAATGGTACTGCCATGCGTGAAAAGCCATCGTATACAGCTACCCATAAGCGGTCTGCCTCACTGGCTAAATAAGATTGCGGTCCGGCCATGTCCGTGGATCCGGCGGCACCGTAAAAGTTTTCACTGGAGTGTACAATCATAACGAGAAAGCACGCAAATACGCTACATAATCTAAAAAAACAATGCGTTTCATTTTCTGTTTGAGTTTTTTATTAATAAGATGTTCTTTGTGTTGTCTTTTTTATGTGCAGCATTATTCATAATAGAAATATTTCATTGATTTTCAGGGCGCTGCTTTATTTGACGCAAAGATAGAAAAAAACTTGAGATACTGAGCAACAAACGGAAAGAATCCGTGCAACTGCATTGAATATTCAACATTTTTTTTAATATCCGATATCCGGTACTGTTTGATAAAACATAAATTCCGGTTAAATATCCTGTTTGGGGGGAGCACCTACGTCTGCACCGTATGATAGTTCTTAAGTGCTCTAAAAGAAAAAAGCATCGATAATCTTATCAATTATCAAGCTTTGTGGTTAGTCGGGGTGACTGGATTCGAACCAGCGACCACACGCCCCCCAGACGCCGTACTCTAACCGGGCTGAGCTACACCCCGAATTCGCGGATGCAAAAGTAGAATTTTATTTTGAATAAGCAAAATATTCGGATGGTTTATTTCTTTTAATTTGTTTTTTCTTGCTAAGGAAGCGCTCTGGGAAGTAGTAATCTAATTAACATTGTTAATTTGAAAGTTTTAGGTTGAACGTTTTTTTTGCAGATCACTTGTTCTTTATCAACAAAGAACAAGTGATTCTGTTTCTAAAAGATTAGTTTTAACAGAGCGTTAAAACTAATCTTTTAGAAATAAATAATTAACAATATAATCTTTTGATAAATAATGTGTTATGGGATTCTTTCTAATAAATCCCAGAACCGTTGTGGGAGGTGGATATTCTCTGTAGTTGTGGCTTTAGCAAATAGTGGAGCTATTTCTTGAGGAGTAAATCCGGCTATGCCACATCCTATTTCCGTAACCAGAAAAGTCATTTCCGGATGTTTATTTGCAAATTGAATAAATTCGTCTACATAAGGGCGGATTGTTTCTACTCCACCCTGCATGGTCGGTATTCCGTAAGTTTGTCCTTGCAAACCTACACCTTGTCCCCAGATGGCACCCCATTTGTTCATTGCCAAAAGGGCGGCGCCACCGCATGATGCCCGGACAGATTGCTGCCGAAAACGAATATTTCATTGGGTTGCAATCGTTCGATGTGATTGGAGGTAACTCTTTGTTTCATTTATCTTATTTTCTACATTCCCATACATTCCCGATAGAAGTCGAACATTTCGAAAATGGTATCTTTATCTGCTGTCCGGTTGATACTGATATCGCCGATTTCCTTTAGGAGTGTGAAATTTATGACACCTGCACTGTTTTTCTTATCATGTTGCATGAATTCGTATAAACGGTCGTATTGCTTACAGTCGAAGTGGAAAGCTCCATAATTATCTTTTATAAATTGGATGGTCTGACGCATTTTCTCCTTTGGGAAGCCGGCTTTGAGATGTGACAGATAGAGTTCACAAACAATGCCCCAAGCTACGGCATATCCGTGAAGAACCGGACGATTCTCAGCAAGCGCCAGACTTTCGAAAGCGTGTCCTACGGTATGTCCCAGGTTTAATGCTTTGCGGATGCCGTGTTCGAATGGATCTTGTTCCACTATATCTTCTTTCACTTGTACGGAGTGGCCTACCAATTTTTTCAGATATCCGTAATCCATCTTCTCCGTATCGAATGCAAGCAGTTCAGCCCAGTGAGAGGTGTTGCTGATCAGTCCGTGTTTTAGCATCTCGGCGTATCCCGAAAAGAAATTATGTGCATCGAGTGTACGGAGAAACTCTGTTTCGATTAATACACTGGCTGCCGGTGCAAAGGCACCTATCTTCGTTTTTCAATCCGTTGAAATTAATGCCGGTTTTCCCGCCAACAGAAGCATCTACCATTGCCAGCAGGGTGGTGGGAATATTGATATAGGCAATGCCGCGTTTGAAGGTTGCGGCTGCAAATCCACCTAAATCAGTGACCATTCCGCCCCCGAGATTGATGAGGAGCGAGTGACGGGTAGCGCCTTTTTCACTTAATACCTGCCAGACAGAGGCCAGGGTTTCGAGTGTTTTATGTACGTCTTCGGCTCCGATGGTGATTTCGACAGCATCTTTCAGGATTGATAAGCCTGCCAGTTGAGAAAGGCAGAGACGGTGAGTATGATCGTCAGTGAGAATGAACAGGCGGTCGTGTGGGCAGTTGTCGATGGCACGTTTAAGACTACTTTCCAGATCTTCACAAAGGATGACTTCTTGTTTACTCATAATGGTTCTATGTTTTTTTATGTACTGCAAAGATAGGAGTTCGGAGATAAATAGTGAAACTTAGCACTTAAAAATGTAAAACATGGGGTTCTGTTTGTGAGAAAAAGCTATCTTTGTGACATTAAATTTAGATAAGATGAAAGCATTATTACCTGTATTCTGCCGTCCTTTAGGATATGTGATTCTTGTTATTTCTATGTTTATTCCATTCCTGTTATTGATGCAGGGAATGGTAACGGACAGTAACTTATTATTTTATAAAGAGTGTATTAAACTGCTGATGATATTGGGAGCAATGATGATTATTTTTGCTTTATCACGTAATGAAGGTCGTGAAACAGAGATTATACGGAACAAAGCTACTCGTAATGCTATTTTTCTGACTGTACTTTTTTTGTTTGGCGGGATGCTTTATCGGGTAGCAACAGGAGATATCATGACCGTAGATACCTCTTCTTTTCTTATTTTTCTTATTATCAATGTACTCTGCCTTGAATTTGGTATGCAAAAAGCGCGAATCGATAAAATCTTTAAAAGATAATTGTGTTTAAATTAAACCTTTTGCTTTGAAGGTTGTCAAACAAACGATTGTTATTATTCAACCTACAGGCAAATGAAGAAACTATTGATCTGGACGGTGTTGCTGCTGACAGCTACCCTATCCACTTATGCGCAAAACAAAATTGTAACCGTATCGGGCCGTGTAATAGAGGCCGGTACGAAGGAACCGGTCGAACTCGCTGCTGTGCAGTTATTATCTCTCCCTGACAGTGCTCAGGTAGCGGGTATGACCACTTCGACACAAGGCTACTTTTCTTTATCCAAGCAGAAACCGGGAAAATATCTGCTTAAAGTATCTTTCATCGGGTATGTCACCAAAATTATTCCTGTGCAGCTAACAGCTAATGTTCCTGCAAAAAAGATGGGGAATATTGAACTGGCAACTGATGCTGTCATGCTGCAAGAAGCGGTTGTGGTAGCAGAAGCTCCGCAAGTGACGGTTGTAGAAGATACGTTAATGTACAATTCCAGTGCTTACCGTACACCTGAGGGGGCTATGTTGGAAGAATTGGTCAAGAAACTTCCGGGCGCTGAAATTGATGATGACGGTAATGTGAAAATCAATGGTAAGGATCTGAAGAAAATTATGGTTGATGGTAAGGAGTTTTTCGGTGGAGACGTGAAAACCGGTTTGAAGATCTTCCGGTAGACATGGTCGATAAACTGAAAACTTATGATAAAAAGTCGGATCTGGCACGTGTGACGGGGATTGATGACGGTGAAGAAGAAACGGTACTCGACTTGACAGTGAAAAAAGGGATGAATCAGGGATGGTTTGGTAATGCAGATTTGGGAGCCGGTACTAAAGATCGCTATACCGGACGAATGATGCTGAACCGCTTTGTCGATAAAACCCAGTTCTCTATTATAGGCTCGGCGAATAATGTAAATGATCAGGGATTCTCCGGAGGGGGTGGCGGTCCGCGCTGGCGTAGTAACAATGGCTTGAATGCTACTAAAATGTTGGGTGCCAACTTTGCGACCCAGACCAACAAGCTAGAACTGGGAGGTAGTGTACGATATAACTTCCAGGATGCTGATATCTCAAGTATCAATTCTTCCGAACGTTTCCTTCAGAATGGCAATTCATATTCTAATTCGAATAATAAGAACCGGAATAAAGGAACAAACCTGAATGCTGACTTCCGTATGGAATGGAAACCGGATACTTTGACAAATATTATCTTTCGCCCTAATTTCTCCTATGGGAGGACAAATAATGCTTCTCGCTCTGAATCGGGCACTTTCAATGAAGATCCTTTCAATCTGATCGTAAATCCAAATGATTATCTGAATTTTGATAATTTGTCTGACGATCCGTTGAAAGACATTCGTGTGAATGCCACCAATAGTGCTTCGTTGTCTAAAGGCAAAAGTCTTTCGGGAAACGCCACTTTACAGGTTAACCGAAAATTGAATAATAGAGGACGTAACCTGACTTTCCGTGGAGTCTTTGGATATGGTGATAATGATAACGATCAGTATACACAGTCTGAAACACGTTATTACCAATTGCTGAATCATTTGGGAGGTGACTCTATCCTATATCGTAATCAATATATTACAACTCCTACACGCAACTATAACTATACGGCCCAAGTGACTTATAGCGAACCCATTGCCAAGGCCACTTTCTTGCAGTTCAGTTATCAGTTTCAGTATAAATATAGCAAGAGTGACAAGACCACGTTCGATTTGCTCGATTATCCGGACTGGGCTATCGGCGGAGCTCTCCCTTCCGGGTATGAGTCTCATGCAGTGGACAGCTTGAGCAAGAATGCTGAATATCGTTATTATAACCATGACGCTTCAGTGGGGTTGCGTTTCATTCGTCCGAAGTATCAGTTGAATGTGGGTATGTCTTTCCAACCACAGAATTCTACCTTGTCTTATAAAAAAGGAGACTATATGATTGATACAACACGTACTGTATTCAATTTCGCACCGAATATGGACTTGCGTTTCCGTTTCTCAAAAGTTAGTCAGTTGCGTTTCACCTATCGGGGACGTAGCAATCAGCCTACTATGGAGAACTTATTGCCTATAACCGATAACTCCAATCCGTTGAATATACGTATGGGTAATCCCGGATTGAAGCCTTCTTTTGCACATACGATGCGTTTGTTCTATAACACATATAATGCAGAGAAACAGCGTGGAATCATGACTCACTTTAGCTTTACAGCTACACAGAACAGCATCAGTAACAGTACTCGCTATAATGAAGAAACCGGTGGATTGATTACACGACCGGAGAATATCAATGGTAATTGGAATGCGTTTGGTATGTTCGGTTTCAATACAGCTTTAAAGAATAAGAAGTATACGATTAATACTTTCACTAATGTGAACTACCAGAATAATGTGGCGTTCCTTTATAATCAGGATACGAAAAACAATGATAGAAATACAAGTACAGGCCTGACATTAGGTGAGAGAGTAACAGGTTCCTATCGCAATGATTGGTTTGAATTTCTTTGAACGGTTCGATCAATTACACAGCCGAACGCAATAAACTTCGTCCGGAGAACAATCAGGAACCTTATACATATTCTTATGGAGCAAGTACCAATATTACGATGCCTTGGAAAATGACTTTGGCTACAAACATCGCCAATCAAAGTCGTCGCGGCTATCGTGACTCAAGCATGAACCGTGACGAACTTATCTGGAATGCACAACTTGCCCAGTCATTGCTGAAAGGTGCTGCTACTGTTAGTTTTGAGGTTTATGATATTTTGAGACAACAGAGTAACATCAGCCGTTCATTGTCAGCCGATATGCGTTCGGTATCCGAATATAACGGTATTAATAGTTACTGTATGGTACACTTTATCTACCGTCTGAATATCTTCGGCAGTAAAGCTGCTCGAGAAAAGATGATGAATAGTGGTAGAAGAGGTTTTGGTGGACCCGGTAGAGGTCCCGGCGGTGGCTTTGGTGGCGGACATCCCCGCTTTTAATAAGATATCTTGTTAACACAGGCAACTTCCCTCCGGACAGATGCAAAATCTCTTTAATTTTGTATCGGTCCGGAGGGATTATCGTTTTGAATCGGGACAGTTGTTGTTCGTATCCGATATTTTCCATACATTTGTTCTTTGTATAATCCGCGGAGGGCGAATATGATAGATTGGAACTACATAGCAAGTGTAATAGCTACCGTTGCCTTTGATATTATTTATTTCGGGGCTATTATCGGTACGATTGTCATCGTGATTCTCGACAATCGTAATCCGGTGAAGACAATGGCATGGATTCTGATCCTGATGTTTCTTCCGGTTGTAGGGTTGGTTTTCTATTTCTTTTTTGGGCGTAGCCAAAGGCGTGAGAAGATTATCGGTAAGAAAAGTTATGACCGTTTGCTCAAAAAACCGATGGCAGAGTATTTGGCGCAGAACTGCTGTGAAACGCCGAAGGAATATGCACGGCTGATACAGCTGTTCCAGAATACGAACCAGGCTTTTCCGTTTGAGGGAAATCGGGTCGATATTTACACTGGCGGATATTCTAAACTACAAGCTCTGTTGAGAGAGTTGCAAAAGGCGAGGCTTCATATTCATATGGAATATTACATCTTTGAGGATGATCCTGTGGGACGATTGGTACGTGATGTACTGATCGAGAAAGCGCGGGAGGGAGTCGAGGTGCGTGTGATCTATGACGATGTAGGATGTTGGCATGTTCCTCATCGCTTTTTCGAAGAGATGAGAGATGCAGGAATTGAGGTACGCAGTTTTTTGAAGGTCCGTTTTCCCTTGTTTACGAGTAAAGTGAATTATCGCAATCACCGGAAGATTGTGGTGATTGACGGACGTATTGGATTTATCGGTGGAATGAATCTTGCCGAACGTTATATGCGTGGCTTTTCGTGGGGAATCTGGAGAGATACGCATATATTGCTTGAAGGAAAAGCGGTACATGGTCTTCAGACTGCTTTTTTGCTCGATTGGTATTTCGTGGATCGCACTCTGATCACTGCTTCGCGCTACTTTCCTAAGATAGAAGCTTATGGCAATTCTTTGGTACAGATTGTGACAAGTGAACCGATCGTCCCTGGAAAGAGATTATGCAAGGGTTGACAGTAGCCATATCCGGTGCTAAGAAATATTTCTATATGCAGACGCCTTACTTCTTACCTACCGAACAAATTTTGGGTGCAATGCAGACTGCTGCATTGGCGGGAGTAGATATCCGGTTAATGTTGCCTGAGCATGCGGATAATCGTGTTACACATTTGGGCTCCTGTTCTTATCTGGCAGATGTATTGCGTGCAGGAGTCAAGGTCTATTTTTATAAAAAGGGTTTCCTGCATTCTAAATTAATGGTTTCGGATGATATGCTTTCGACAGTGGGGTCTACCAATCTCGATTTCCGTAGTTTTGAACATAATTTTGAAGTAAATGCCTTTATGTACGATATGGAGACAGCATTGCAGATGCGGGAGATTTTCTTGCAGGATCAGCGGGAAAGTACTCAGATTTTCCTGAAGAGCTGGGAAAAACGTTCTTCCCGTCAGAAGGCAATGGAGTCTGTAGTTCGATTATTGGCTCCGTTGCTATAAGGAAAACCTTCTTCAATCTATCTGAAGAAGGAAAAATTGACACTTCCGTATACCCTTCTTTCTATAAAGTGGGGATGATCTTCAAAGTTATTCTTTTTGCCATGTTCCAGAACGAACAGGCCATCCTCTTTCAGCAGGTTGTTCTTGAAAATTAAATCCGGAATTGTTTCCAACTCTTTTAGTTCATAGGGAGGATCGGCAAAAATGAAATCAAACCGTTCATGACTGCCATTTATGAATTTAAATACATCTCCACGGATAGGCAGGCATTTGTCTGTTTGCACCTCTTTCATGATTTTGCTGATGAAAGCATGATGGGCTCCATCTTTCTCCACACTGATGACGCGGTCACACCCACGTGAAACCAGCTCTATACTGATACTGCCTGTACCGGCAAACAGATCGAGAGCAACAATGCCCTCTTCAAAATTCATGTAATTGGATAATACATTAAACAGATTCTCTTTGGCAAAATCTGTTGTCGGACGTGCCTTGAAGGTTCTGGGCACATCAAATCTTCTTCTTTTATATATTCCGCTGATTACTCGCATGTTAATAAGGCTTGCATGTCAATATTGCTTGCAGGGTTCATTATGAATACCTGCTGTATGTATTTACGTAACTCCTGCATTAGTTTCTCTTTATCATTAAATGCACCTGTCAGGTGAAGTTCGTCCCGTTCCTGATCAAAATTCAACTGTTTCCATAGATAGAGCAGATAGTAGATTCGGTCACCTGTTTTGCGACATTCAAATGAATTGGCAAGAAGCAGATGCCCACGCTCATAACAGAAAAAGTCGATGGCATCACGGCGAATAGAAGCATATATCTTTTTACTGTTGCCTAATCTGCTTTTCGCCGAAAAATATTCTGCTAATGGAGCTGCTTGTGAATAAAATCTTGCTTCAGGATACTGATCGGATAAGAACTGGCAAGTACTTTGTCCATGCCGAAGATGACTACGGCATTATTCTTTTTTAAAATATTATATTTTACCGTTTCATTTTCTTTGGGAGTGTGGTTATGGTAGAATATCATTTCGGACTGATCATCCTCAAACAGTTCAAGGGGGATTAGGGTGAAACGCTTGTCTGCCATCAGAATGTTTACCCGTTTGTAAGTATGATTCAGAAAGTCCAATTCACGGAAAGCCTGTTTGAGATTGGCTGTAAGAGATAATGAAGCCTCGACCTCCTTCTCAAAGAAAGAGAGCGAACTATCGTGAATCGGATTGTAGATAGAAAAAGAAAATCCATCCGTACTAAGACGGATGGACAATGTATATTGTTCCGATTTACCAAAGTCAATCGTTTCTGCAATTGCTCTATCGGGCATATTCGGATTATTCCCAGTTACCTGCGCCGTTGTTAGGAGTATCGATAGAACCTACCATCAAACCGGCATATTTACCCAATTTAACCTGAGGTCTTTCAAGTTTGCAATTTCTTGCTTGTCAAGTCCGTTCAAGTATACATCATATGGAGTGTTGGCCTGGAACAAGAAGATAGGAGCTCCTGATTTAGTTGTATCGTTTTTAGTGTACATTTCGAACTGTGCACCATTACCGAACGGAACATATCTCAAAGAGTCTGCATTGAATGACTTATCGTAGATCGTATCTGTTACGGCAACCCATATTGTATCACGTTTGAAGCCCATCAGCCGGCAGCTTCAACTTCTTTCCAGTTGTTAGTCTTTTTAGCCTTGTTGATCAGAGCCATGGCTTTCTTTTCAGTCATACCGTCTTCCAGCTGTTTGTCGCTCAATACGCCTTCTTTAGATACGAAAGGAATCTTTTGTGTCTTAACGAAATCGATCAGTGTGTCAAAGCTTGCAGTATACTGCTTGTAAATGTTACGATATTCTGCCTGAGCTTTACGAATATCAATCAAGCGGGCAACAACTGCTTTGTCTCTGTGCTTTTAGCTTTTTCGAAGTTGATAGGACCCATGATACTAGCATAGCAAATGTAAACCAAAGCAATGGCGCATACACCTAGTACGATATTAAATACTGTTTCATGATAAATATTGTTTTTTTAGTTTATAATTCG
>ENA-OQIC01000423-OQIC01000423.1-human-gut-metagenome-genome-assembly--contig:-NODE-423-length-19181-cov-3.046394_pt1 | contig 19181 bp, 22 predicted proteins | sample MGYA00242572_ERZ504736 | MGnify/ENA primary metagenome ERZ504736 (study PRJEB26092, sample SAMD00036201) | human gut metagenome | host: Homo sapiens | study: EMG produced TPA metagenomics assembly of... | reverse complement strand
CCCACTTTGCGGGATATTTCACCCGAATTCAGTTGCCGTAGCCCGCTACGCGCCCTCATCCGGGCAAAATATCCCACAAATTGTGACGCACATCTTGCAGAAAGCCTTTTTCAGACACGCTCTAAGATACCTGCAAATGCACCGGAAATAAAATAAATTTCTGCGCTGTGTATTGGCAGTAACTATGAAGAAATCAACTTGCTGGCATACTATAGCAAGCCTCTTATAATGTATATTGATTCAGTTCATCAGAGCGTAAATCCTGCGTCAGATATCCTTGACGTGCGTCAGCACGCCTGTAGGTATCTTCCTTGTCTTTCGCACTCGGCTGAACTGTCTTAAATGCATTAGTTAATAGACTTGCTATAGCCATCATAATCTTCCATATTGTGAGAACCAGCTCGGAAACATATTGTATTTGAGGTGCATTTGCAGGTGTCTTAGAGATTCTTAGTTTTCAGGAAATCTGCGTTATGAGAAGAAAGCCCCTTGTCTGAGCGACAGCGAGTAATTCCGGGCTTTTCTTCTCATGGTTTTAGCAGATTTTCTGAAGACTTAGAAGCTCTTAGGCACCGAAACCGCACATCAAATACAATATGTTTCTGAGCGTCCTCTAAACACACATAACGAATAGACAAAAACAACAATACAATAACATTAACTGTACTTGACATTTATTTGAAAACCTATTATAATTCTATCTAGTTACACATTGCTTTGGTAGCACGTTACCACACTAAAGCAAAATATAAAATAATAACAAAAAGAATTACAACATAACCAAGAGGAGGACCACCCATGCAGCGTATTTTCCACACCCCTGAAGGTGTAAGAGACATCTACAACGCGAATGCAGCCAGAAAAGAAAGGTACAGGAGAAAATCCATCGCGTCTTCCACCAGTATGGCTATGAAGACATAGAAACCCCGACATTCGAATACTTTGAAGTATTCAGCCGCGAAGTAGGAACCATCCCATCCAAAGAACTTTATAAATTCTTTGACAGAGAAGGCAACACCCTGGTACTCAGACCTGACTTCACCCCGTCTGTATCCAGAGCCTGTGCAACCTACTTTTCCCCGGACAAAGAACCTGTAAGCCTCTGCTACACAGGAAACACATTTATTAATAACACCAGCTACAGAGGACATCTCAAAGAAACCACACAGATGGGAGTAGAACGGATCGGTGATGAATCCGCAGATGCAGATGCAGAACTTCTTGCCATGACAGTGGAATGCCTTCTGGCAGCAGGTCTTACAGAATTTCAGGTCAGTGTCGGACAGGTAGATTACTTCAAATCCTTATTAAAAGAAGCCGAACTCGGTCCGGAAGCAGAAGAACGTCTTCGTGTTTTGATCTCGCAGAAAAATTCTTTCGGAGTAGAAGAGTTTGTAGAAGAACAGAAACTCAAAGACAGTATGCAGAAAGCCTTTACTGAAATCCCACAGATGTTTGGTTCAGAAGAAGTCTTAAAGAAAGCCAGAAGTCTGACAAACAACGCCTGCGCACTGGAGGCAGTTTCCAGACTGGAAGAAATCTATGAGATTATGAAAAACTACGGATATGAAAAGTATATCTCTTTCGATTTTGGAATGCTTAGTAAATATCAGTACTATACAGGTATCATTTTCCAGGCATATACTTACGGAACCGGTGAACCTATGATCAAGGGAGGCCGTTACAATGGCCTGATGAAACACTTTGGCAAACCTGCGGCATCTATCGGATTTGCCCTTGAAGTAGATAACCTTCTTCTTGCACTTTCCAGCCAGAAACTGATCTCTGAGAAAGAGGAGAAGCCGGAAGTAATCGAATACGAGCCACAGAACCGTACAGAAGCCATTAAAGAGGCACAGAAACTTCGTGCAGAGCAGATGTGTGGCATTACGTTTGAAAAAGGAGGTCAGATAAGCCATGAGATACCTGACAGTTGCCCTGACAAAAGGCAGACTTGCCAACAAAACAATGGAGATGTTTGAGAAAGCAGGAATCACCTGCGAAGAGATGAAAGATAAAGATTCCCGTAAACTGATCTTTACTAATGAAGAACTGAAGATGAAATTCTTCCTTGCAAAAGGGCCGGATGTTCCTACCTATGTAGAGTATGGTGCGGCAGATATCGGAATTGTGGGAAAGGATACGATCCTGGAGGAAGGCCGTAAGCTTTATGAAGTGATGGATCTTGGATTTGGAAAATGTAAGATGTGTGTCTGCGGACCGGAGAGTGCCAGAGAAGTTCTGGAGAACAACCAGCTGATCCGTGTGGCGACTAAATATCCAAATATTGCCAAGGATTACTTCTTTAACAGAAAACACCAGACAGTAGATTTGATCAAATTAAACGGTTCCATTGAACTGGCACCCATCGTTGGTCTGTCTGAAGTGATCGTAGATATTGTGGAGACCGGAAGTACACTGAAGGAAAACGGACTGAAGGTGCTGGAAGAGGTCTGCCCGTTGTCTGCCAGAATGGTAGTCAATCAGGTGAGCATGAAGATGGAAAATGAGAGAATCCGTAAACTTATTGAAGACTTAAGAAGAGTTCTTCAGGAGGAGATGTAAAGATGCGTACAGTAAAATTAACAAAAGAATCAACAAAGGATATTCTTGAGAATCTGCTGAAAAGAAGCCCGAATAACTATGGGAAATTTGAATCCACAGTAGCTCAGATCCTTGATAAAGTAAAAAATGAAGGGGACGCAGCCCTTTTTGCCTATACAAAAGAATTTGACAAAGCTGATGTGACAAAAGAGACTATCCGCGTCACAGATGCAGAAATTGAAGAGGCTTATGCGCAGATTGATCCTGCACTTCTTGGAGTGATCCGCAAAGCTCTGGTCAATATCCGTCAGTATCATGAAAAACAGATCCAGAACAGCTGGTTTACAAGCACAACAGATGGAACTATGCTTGGACAGAAAGTAACACCGTTAAATCGTGTGGGTGTCTATGTACCCGGTGGAAAAGCAGTTTATCCGTCTTCTGTACTGATGAATATTGTACCTGCGAAAGTGGCAGGAGTCCCGCATATTGTTATGACAACACCGCCCGGAAAGGATGGCAAAGTATGCGCTTCCACACTGGTAGCAGCCAAAGAAGCAGGAGCAGATGAGATTTATAAGGTGGGTGGTGCACAGGCGATCGGTGCCCTTGCTTTCGGAACAGAGAGTATTCCGAAGGTAGACAAGATCGTAGGTCCCGGAAACATTTTCGTAGCTCTTGCAAAGAAAGCAGTATATGGCTATGTAAGCATTGACTCCATTGCAGGACCGAGTGAGATCCTTGTTCTTGCAGATGAGACAGCTAATCCGCATTTTGTGGCAGCTGACCTTCTTTCCCAGGCAGAGCATGATGAACTGGCATGTGCTATCCTGATCACTACAAGTGAGGAATTTGCGAAGAAAGTAGATGAAGAAGTAAAAGGTTTCGTGGAGGTTCTTTCCAGAAAAGAAATCATTCAGAAGTCTCTTGATAACTTTGGATACATTCTGATCGCAGAGGATATGGACGAGGCGATTGAGGCAGCCAATGAAATCGCTCCGGAACATATGGAGATCGTGACAGCCAATCCCTTTGAAGATATGATGAAAGTGAAGAATGCAGGTGCGATCTTTATCGGAGAGTACAGTTCCGAGCCACTGGGAGATTATTTTGCAGGTCCGAACCATGTACTTCCTACAAACGGAACAGCCAAATTTTTCTCAGCCCTTTCCGTAGATGATTTCATCAAGAAATCAAGTATTGTATATTACTCAAAATCCGCACTGCGTAATATACACAAAGATATCATTCAGTTTGCAACTTCTGAGCAGCTTACTGCACATGCAAATTCTATTGCAGTTCGTTTTGAGGATGAAGATAAAGAATAATGGTAAGGCTTTGAATTTGAAATCTGCTATAATGTAAACTGTAGTTTGCGCATTAAAACAATGGATTCAGAGTGTTTGAAAATAAGTAAGACAGAGAGGACTTAACCATGGCAAGAGAAGCTCAGCAGAAAGAAATACAAAAGAAACAGAAATCAAATTAAAAATAAATCTGGATGGAACCGGATATTCTGATATTGAGACAGGTGTGGGATTTTTAACCATATGCTGGATGGATTTACCCGTCATGGGCTCTTTGATCTCAGTGTCAGAGTCCATGGTGATCTTCAGGTGGATGACCATCACACCATCGAGGATACAGGAATTGTTCTGGGAACTGCATTAAAAGAAGCAATTGGTGACAAAAAGGGGATTAAGCGCTATGGAAGCTGCATCCTTCCCATGGATGAATCCCTGGTGCTCTGTGCGATTGATCTGTCCGGAAGACCTTACTTTGTATGGGATGCAGAGTTTACCACAGACAGGATCGGTGACATGTCCACGGAATGGTAAAAGAGTTCTTCTATGCCATTTCCTATGCCTGTGGCATGAATCTTCATATCAGGGTTCTGGCAGGTGGGAATAATCACCATGTAGCAGAAGCAATGTTCAAAAGTTTTGCCAAAGCACTGGACGCAGCCACATCCTATGATCCAAGGATCACAGATGTTCTGTCTACCAAGGGCAGTTTGTAAAATTTGAAAATTTACGAAATGATTTATGGCAATCAATAAATTAGATGGAGACAGAAAATGGAAAATACAGTGAATTTAAAAAGCAGCATCGCATGGTCTGATTTTAAATTAAACAGTGATGGAATGGTACCTGTTATAGCCCAGGATTATCAGACAAACGAAGTGCTGATGCTGGCGTATATGAATGAAGAAGCATTTAATACCACTCTTGAAACAGGTAAAATGACTTACTGGAGCAGAAGCCGCAATGAACTCTGGACGAAGGGACTCACATCCGGACATCTCCAGTTTGTAAAATCCCTTACACTGGATTGTGACAATGATACGATCCTTGCTAAAGTAGAGCAGATCGGTGCAGCCTGCCATACCGGAAACAGAACCTGTTTTTTCAAAGCCCTGACAGAAGTGTAATGAATAACGCGATAATATACATACAAGCCAAAATTCCATTGCCGCAGGCAATCTGGAATGAATTTTGGCTACGTTACTGTGAACGGAGTGAACAGTAACATTAATGCCAAACATTAAAGGAAAATATACACGAATTGTATTGACATTTTTGTTAAAATGTGATAAAAAAAGAATATCCGAATTGAATATGTGCAATGTTATAACGCAAAGGTTGCATCGTACTTGATGTGCAAAAGAGAATCCGGTGAGAATCCGGAGCGATACCGTCACTGTGTATGGGAGCTGCTTTTCAGAAACCACTGGGAAACCGGGAAGGGAGAAACAGCGATGATCGAAGTCAGGAGAACTGCCTTGGCGTAGAATTTAAGGTCTGCGGTATACAGAACCTGTATTCTCATAACGATACATAGCTCTTTTATTAAATGAATCAGACAGAATCGAAATTACAGATATATCTGGTACATATAAACCATGTATTTATGGGAAAGCGGTAGCTGCAGAATATGCAGTTGCCTTTTTTGTGCATACAATTGTCCGGAAATACGAGAAATAAAAGAGGAAAAACGAAATGAAAAGAAAATCCATGTTAGCCTTATTACTGGCAGTATCCATGACCTGTTCCATGACAGCAGCAACAGGTACAGTTGCTTTTGCATCTGATGATGCAGCAACAGAAGAGGCTGCAGATGACACAGAAGCAGCTGCAGACGATGCAGATGCAGCAGATACAGAGGAAGCATCTGATGATACAACAGAAGCTTCTGATGATGATCAGAAAGCCGCAGACGAAGTTGGTGCCCTGATCGATAAGATTTATGTTCAGGAAAGAACAGACACAACTGACGAAGACTGCAAAGCAGCAAAAGAAGCATGGGACAAACTTACAGATGCTCAGAAAGAACTGGTAACAGGTGAAGAAGCAAGCCCTGAATACTTTGGACGTGACACAGGTGATGCTTCCAAAGATGATCCTCGTAACCAGGATGAGATTGGTGAGAATGAACTTCTTGTAGTAAGTTTTGGTACATCCTTCAACGACAGCCGTGCAGAGGATATCAAAGGAATCGAGGATGCCCTTGCAAAAGCATATCCGGACTGGTCAGTAAGACGTGCATTTACAGCACAGATTATCATCAACATGTACAGGCAAGAGATGATGAAGTAATCGATAATATGCAGCAGGCTCTTGACCGTGCAGTAGCTAACGGTGTTAAGAATCTTGTTGTACAGCCGACACATCTGATGCATGGTGCAGAATATGATGAAATGACAGAGGCAATTGATGGATACAAAGACAAATTTGAATCTGTTGCAATTGCAGAGCCAATGCTCGGTGAAGTTGGTGATGACGCTACAGTAATCAATGATGACAAGAAAGCAGTTGCTCAGGCGATCACAGATGAAGCTTGCAAGGAAGCTGGATTTGATGATATGAAAGCAGCAGCAGATGCAGGCACAGCATTTGTATTCATGGGACATGGTACATCCCATACAGCTAACGTAACCTATGACCAGATGCAGACACAGATGGATGATCTTGGATTCACAAACGCTTTCATCGGAACTGTAGAGGGAGAACCGGAAGACACAGCATGTGACAAGGTTATCGAGAAAGTAAAAGAAGCAGGATTCAAGAATGTAATCCTTCGTCCTCTGATGGTTGTTGCCGGAGACCACGCTAACAATGATATGGCTGGTGATGATGCAGATTCCTGGAAATCTCAGTTTGAGGCATCCGGTGATTTCGACAGTGTTGACTGTCAGATCGCAGGTCTTGGAAGAATCGCAGCAGTAGAAGATCTGTATGTGGCTCATACAAAAGCAGCAATTGATTCTCTTGGAGCATCTGACGATGCAGCAGCAGAAGATACTGATGCCAAAGCAACAGATGACAGTGCAGACGATGCACAGGCAGATGACGCAGCTGAGACAACAGCTGATACTGCAGAGGCTGACGCTGAATAAAAAATATTGTTCAAACAAGATAAACTGCCCGGAGAACTTGCAAAAGTTTCCGGGCAGATATATTATATGATAAGAAAAAAAGAAGTCATAGCAATTCCATAAAATACTGCAAACAGTTCGCACGTTTCTGTTCATTCCGTTCACAGTAACGTGCGCACATCTGAGAAAGATCCAGAGGAACTGTCTTAATTGCATTATTTTCTGGAATTACTATAATATATTTGCCATCACCTGTTCAAAAGCCTGTTGCTCTGCAGCAGATGGGTTGAACAGCACGATAGAAAAAACTATAAAAAATATGAAGATAAGGGAGAAGAAATAATCATGAAGAAACGTTCATTTACATTATTAATGTCAGCACTTACTATTTCAGCTACTCTGATCGGTACAAGCCCGGTTGCTGCAAAGACAGATACTGATACGGCAACAGAAGAAACCACTGATAAAGAAGAAACAACTGCAAAAGATGCTGATTCAGAAAACACAGATAATAAAGAAACAGATGCATCCAAGAGTGATACATTAGAGGATGGCACCTACACAGCAGAATTTGATACAGACAGCGGAATGTTCCATGTAAATGAAGCAAACGATGGAAAAGGAACCCTTACAGTAAAGGAGGGCAAGATGACTATCCATGTAAGCCTTGCTTCTAAGAAAATTGTAAACCTTTTCGTCGGAAAGGCAGAAGATGCACAGAAAGACGGGGCAGAGGTTCTTGAGCCAACCACAGATACTGTTACATACAGCGATGGAATGAGTGAGGAAGTATATGGATTTGATATCCCGGTACCCGCAATTGATGAAGAATTCGATGTAGCTTTGATCGGAACAAAAGGAAAATGGTATGACCATAAGGTAAGTGTCAAAAATCCTGTAAAATCTGATGATACAGATGCAAAAAAAGATGATAAAGAAAATAAAGATGCAGATTCCAAAGCAGATGACACAGACAAAGATGCGAAAGACAGTAAGACAAGTGAAGGTAAGACTCTGGCAGATCTGAATCTTGAAGACGGCGACTATACCATGGATGTAACTCTTACAGGCGGTTCAGGAAGAGCAACCATTGATTCTCCTGCAGCCATTAATGTAGAAGGCGATAAAGCTACAGCAACTATCGTATGGAGCAGTCCGAACTATGATTATATGCTTGTGGATGGTGAGAAATATGAGCCGGTTAATAAAGACGGAAACTCCACTTTTGAAATCCCTGTCAGCGTATTTGATGCAGAGATGGAGGTAACAGCAGATACAGTAGCAATGAGTGAGCCTCACGAGATTGACTACACCTTAAATTTTGATTCCACAACTGCCAAAGAAGCAGAAAAAACAGCAAAATAATCACATACAAACAAAGAAACAATTATGAAGATGAAAAACATAATAAAGAAACAGCAAAAAACAATATTTATCGGTTTTATGTCAGTTGCATTATTTATTATCTGTATATGCACTGTCTGTACAGCATACGCAGCAGATAAAGACAATGCAAAAACTCCTGTGGATATCCCGGGACTTACCTATGACCACAGTATGGAACTTTCCTACGCAGAAGAATTCAGCGTAGACTATTACAATGATGGCTATGCTCTGATTACTATCGATCAGGAAGGACAGTTTCTTGTAGTTCCAGAGGGAAAAAGGCTCCAAAGGGGCTTGAAAAAGATATCACAGTTATTCAACAACCGCTGAACAACATCTATCTGGTAGCAACCTCTGCCATGGATCTTTTCCGCGCAATTGACGGTATTGACAGCATTCGTCTTTCAGGAACTCAGGAGAATGGATGGTATATCCAGGAAGCAAAAGATGCCATGGAATCCGGAAAAATGATTTATGCAGGCAAGTACAATGCACCGGATTATGAACTGATCCTGGATGAAGGCTGTGGTCTTGCCATTGAATCAACTATGATCCATCATAATCCGGAGGTGGAAGAGAAACTGGAACAGTTTGGTATCCCGGTAATGGTAGAACGTTCCAGTTATGAGAGCCATCCTCTGGGAAGAACTGAATGGATGAAACTCTATGCTGTGCTTCTCGGAAAGGAAGATGTAGCTGAGAAGGCATTTAAGGAGCAGACAGACAAGCTTGACAAAGTTCTGACCTCTGATGATAAAGATACAGGTAAAACAGTAGCATTCTTTTACATTAATTCCACAGGTGCTGTCAATGTGCGAAAGAATGGTGATTATGTTTCAAACATGATCGAGCTGGCAGGCGGCAAATATGTTCCCGAAGATACAGGAGAAAGTGATAACGCTTTGTCTACCATGAATATGCAGATGGAAGAATTTTATGCCAAAGCAAAAGATGCGGACTATATCATCTATAACAGTACTATCGACGGTGAACTTTCTACTATTGATGAATTGTTGGCAAAAAGTAATCTTCTGGCAGATTTTAAGGCAGTGAAGGATGGAAATGTGTGGTGTACGGGTAAAAATCTTTTCCAGGAAACCACCGAACTTGGAACCATGATCGAAGATATTCATACAATCCTTACTACAGATGATGATTCGCTGGATGAACTTGCATATATGCATAAGTTAAAATGATATTTATAACTTTTCGGCACACTCGAATCCGCATCCTATGCGATTGGTATAGTTATTTACGAACGGCACTGAAATATGTTTGCGGGATTCTGCATAACTGCCAAAAGCAGGAAATATAAAAACAAAAGGAACAAAAAATATGGATGACAAAAAACGTACAGCCAGATACTGGATGGCATTTCTTATACTGGCGGTGTTTCTGATGATTTTATTTGTCTGGAATGTAAATGCCGGAAGCATTCATCTTTCAGTGAGTGAGATTCTGAATATTATTTTCAGACATCAGGGAGATGCGACTGCTTACAATATAATATGGGAAATCCGTCTTCCCAGGATTCTGTCAGTGATCATTCTTGGAGGAGCACTTTCTGTATCCGGATTTCTTCTTCAGACATTTTTTAATAACCCTATTGCAGGTCCCTTTGTACTTGGAATTTCTTCAGGAGCCAAGCTGGTAGTTGCACTTCTGATGATTTATTTTCTGAGCAGATCTATTTCCATGGGTTCTGCAGCCATGATCATTGCAGCATTTATCGGTTCTATGATTTCCATGGGATTCGTCCTGCTGGTTGCAAAAAAGTCCACAACATGTCCATGTTGGTTATCAGCGGTGTCATGATCGGTTACATCTGTTCTGCAGTTACAGATTTCGTAGTTACCTTTGCGGATGACTCCAATATCGTCAATCTTCACAACTGGTCACTGGGAAGTTTTTCAGGAATGTCCTGGGGTAATGTGAAAGTAATGGCAATAGTAGTTCTGCTCACAATGGTGATCGTGTTCTTTATGTCTAAGCCTATCGGTGCCTATCAGCTGGGTGAAGTTTATGCCCAGAATATGGGAGTGAATATCAAGCTGTTCCGCATAGGACTGATTCTCTTATCCAGTATTCTGTCTGCCTGTGTGACAGCTTTTGCAGGACCAATTTCTTTTGTTGGCATTGCAGTGCCTCACATTGTAAAAAGCCTGCTGAAAACAGCCAGACCGCTCCTTGTGATCCCGGCCTGTTTTCTGGGAGGGCAGTATTCTGTCTTTTCTGTGATCTGATCGCCAGAACCGTATTTGCACCTACAGAACTCAGTATCAGTTCCGTAACAGCAGTGTTTGGCGCACCGGTTGTAATCTATATCATGATCCGCAGACAGAAGAGAAATTGATATAAAAAGCAGGAGCAGAATACGTTATCCGGGCAGATTACTATAAGATGCAGCATAAAAAAGGAAAACAGGAAAAAATATGTCAGAGAAAATAGCAGATGTAATAAAGGAAACAGAAAATAACAAAGCAGACCGGCAGGAACAGTATTTTTTCCGTACGGATCAGCTGACTGTGGGATATGACGGAAAACCTCTTATCAGAGAAATCAATATTCAGCTGAAAAAGGGAGAAATCCTCACTCTCATCGGTCCTAACGGTGCCGGAAAATCCACTATTCTTAAAAGCATCACCAGACAGCTTGCCACGATCAGCGGTACTGTTTATCTGGATAAAGAGAAAATGGCAAAGATGACCAATAAAGAGGTTTCTCAGAAACTGGCAGTCGTGCTCACAGAGCGTATGCGTCCGGAACTGATGACCTGCGAAGACATTGTAGCCACAGGGCGTTATCCTTATACAGGAACTTTGGGAATACTCTCCGCAGAGGATAAGACAAAGGTAAAGAAATCAATGGAAACCGTCCATGCATGGGATTTAAAAGACAGGGATTTTACAGCCATCAGTGATGGTCAGAGACAACGAATCCTTCTTGCCCGGGCTATCTGTCAGGAGCCGGAGATCATTGTACTGGATGAGCCGACTTCTTTTCTGGATATCCGTCATAAGCTGGAACTTCTTACCATTTTGAAACAGATGGTGCTGGATCATCAGCTTACAGTGATCATGTCGCTGCATGAGTTGGATCTTGCACAGAAAATATCTGATAAAGTTATCTGTGTACATGGAGAATATATAGAAAAATATGGTGCTCCGGAAGAAATCTTTACTTCTGAGTATATTCGGAAGTTGTATGGAATTACCAGAGGAAGCTATAATGCTGCTTTTGGATGTGTGGAGATGGATCCGCCCAGAGGTGAACCTCAGGTGTTTGTAATTGGCGGTAATGGAAGCGGAATTCCGTATTATCGAAAACTGCAGAGACAGGGAATTCCATTTGCGGCAGGAGTGCTTCACACGAATGATGTAGACTGTCAGGTAGCCGGTGCACTTGCAGACCAGGTGATTACAGAGAAACCTTTCGAAAGTATTTCACAGGAATCTTATGATAAGGCTGTGGAATTGATGAAAAAATGTCAGAAAGTGATCTGTCCTCTGAAAGACTTCGGAACAGTGAATGCCGCAAACAGGGAACTGCTTCGCCTTGCGCGGGAGCTGGGAATACTGGCAGAGCTATAGGTTACTGTTCACTCCGTTCCCAGCAACACGCTTCGCGATGCACAGAATTTATGCTAATCGCATAATTCGCGCAGTATGTCTCGGGTTTTCTGTGACCTTCGCTCACAAAAAACACCTCGCGGGATATTAGCAGTGAACAGTGACAGCTATAGTACATCGTTTTCGAAATAATATTATTATTTCATGTATATGTATGCTATAATGGATACCATCAATCATCCAAAGGAGAGAAATATGGATAAGTTATACATTGTTATCCCGGCATACAATGAGCAGGATAACATTGAACAGGTCATTAATGACTGGTATCCTGTTATAGAGAAGCATAACGGAAACGGTCAGTCACGTCTGATTGTCATTGATGACGGGAGCAAAGATTCTACATATGAAAAACTGAAACAGTGTACAAAGACACGCCCTCTGCTGATTCCGATAACAAAACCAAACGGCGGTCATGGTGCAACTGTGCTTTATGGCTATAAGTATGCACTCAAAATGGTGCAGATTACATTTTCCAGACAGATTCAGACGGCCAGACACTGCCGGAAGAATTTGAACCGTTCTGGAAACGAAGACAGAAATATGATATGGTCATCGGTTGGAGAAAAGACAGACAGGATGGAATATCACGTGTTTTTGTAACAAAAACTCTGAAACTAGTTATCCGTATCTGTTTTGGGGTAAATCTGACAGATGCCAACACTCCGTACCGTTTGATGAAAGCAGAGACGATGGCCAGGTACATACATCTGATTCCGAAGGACTTTAATCTTTCCAATGTACTTCTGGCTGTTATTTATAAGAAGAAGGGATGCAGCATCAAATTTCTTCCTGTCACATTCAGACCTCGTCAGGGCGGGGTGAATTCCATTAACATGAAGAAAATCTGTAAGATCGGAAAACAGGCGGTAATAGATTTTGTGAAATTGAACAGGATTATCCGCCGAACATAAAAAATGATGAAAAAAACTGTTGTTCCTACAGTGATCGTGAGGAACAGCAGTTTTTTTGTTGTTATATTTTCAGATAAATGTCGAATCATATCATAAGATGTCGGACGAAATAAATTGACATTTTCTTTAAACAAAATTACAATTATAGTTGTAATAAAACAGAAAACGGTATGTACCGATCTGCACACATCGTACATAACACACATAACACAACAAATCAACATATAACAAAACAACACACACAGGTAACAAGGTTGCCACAAATGTAAAAATAATAATAGGGAGAAAAGAATAAGATGAACAAAATGAATGAATTGTGCGAAATGGAATTAACAGGTCGTTACGAGGAGAAACTTTCTGCTCTGAAAGCGGAAATCAGTGCAGCAGATGAGTATATCAGGCAGGATAACAGTGACCTGACGGAATTTGAGAACCGATATGAGCGCTTAGATATCCCGTATCGTGTAAAAAGATTTCTGGATGACTATATTGCGTGTATGCAGACAAAATATGAACGTCTTGCAGACCTGTGCTATCTGGCAGGAGAACAAGGATTATAAAAAAAATCTTGTTTTATCTGTCGAAATAAAGTATTGTAGTAATATACTATATTTACGACAGATAAGGAGAAAATGCGTTATGTACAGAAAGAAAAATTTTATAAGTCTGGGAATGAGCTGGTTCTGGCAGCAGGAATTACGGTAACACCTGTAACAGCAGCAGATTTCACAGATGGTACAGTTTCTGAATTTAATTCAGATGATGCAACAGAATTTGATGTACAACAGGAAACTGCGGATAATGCGGAGTTTGCATCAGATACAGAGGATAGCATTTCGGACAAAGAAGGTTCAAATGAAGCAGATTCAGACGAAGAAGTCTTTGCAGAGGCTGTAATTCCGGACGAAAACGGTGCTGTGGATAACAGACAGCTTCTGGAGAAATATCTGAATGACATTCTGTACGGACAGGATCCGGACACACAGCCAGCAGCTTCTCTGGGTGAGGATGTACTGAATGGACAGCAGCAGACCTTATATGAGGAACTTAAGAGTAAAATCAGCGCAGTGGCATCGAAAGGTGGTTCTACCAGGTTTAAAGTCAGTTCAGATCTGGGACTGACCTGGCAGACAACAGCAAGCGGTAATGCGCTCAAAAGAGAAGTAGCCGCACACCTTAATGAACTGGATATTTCAAAGATTATCGATTGCCTGGCTGTAGATTGTCCATATGAATTGTACTGGTACGAAAAGACTGCAGCTACTACCTGGCAGTATGGTTACAGCACAAAGGCAGCAGGAAACAAAACAACTGTAAAAATTGAAAATCTTTCCATATCTATGCCGGTGATCAGCAGTTATGCTTCCGGTAAATATAAAGTAAATGCAGGGATTGTACAGCTTGCAAAAAGTGCAGCAGAAAATGCCAGAATGATCGTAAAAGAATTTCAGGGTTATACAGAGACAGAAAAGCTGTACGGATATAAAGAAATGATCTGCTACCTGACTTCCTACAATGATGATGTGACGGAGGATGATGAATACGGAGATCCATGGCAGTTAATCTATGTTTTTGACGGAGATGACAGTACTAATGTGGTCTGTGAAGGTTATTCCAAGGCATTTCAGTATCTGTGCGATCTCAGTGACATTACCTGCTATACAGTGACCGGTATAATGAATGGCGGTACAGGTGAAGGTCCTCATATGTGGAATATTGTGGCAAATAACGGTAAATATTATATGGCAGATATCACAAACAGCGATGAAGGAACAGTTGGAGAAGACGGAGGTCTGTTTCTGGATACTCCGATTTCAGGAAGTATTTCCCGGGGCTATACATATGCGACAGACAGTGCGAATATATATTTTGCATATGACAAAGAAGCAAAGAGCTTATATGGAACCGGAAAAAATTCCATTCTTTATATGACGCAGGAAACGTATTCTGCTGATGATCTGACTGCAAAACCGGCAAAAACTTCAATTACAGGTATATCAAACAGGACTGCCGGGAAACTTGTGATTACATGGAAAAAGGCAAAGAGTGCAGACGGATATGAGATCTATCGCCGGGCAGGAACCACTAATCCATACGTAAGAGCAGCGGTAATTAAATCCGGTTCAACTACAAAATACACAAATGCAAACTGAAAAAAGGACATACATATTATTACAGAATCCGTTCATACAGATATGATGAGAATGGAAGAAAGATATACAGCGGCTGGTCAACAGTAAAGAAGCAGAAAGTAAAATGAAATCGGTAATCAGAAAAAGACACAAAGGATAACGTGGATAAAACAATGATGAAAGTACTTTCGTAAAAACAGAGTACACAGTTTCAGGGGATTTTCTTGCCATATGTGGAACATCATGATACAATGAGACACGATATGACAGAGAGAACCCCTGAAATTATTATATTATAAGAAATTACTCCATAATGCTCTTATAATATAATAAAGCAGTATTTTTATAATGCTGTAAATATCTGGAAAATATGGGAGGAATAAATATAAATGTGTGGAATTGTTGGATTTACAGGTAATCATCAGGCAGCACCTATATTATTATATGGTCTGTCCAGACTTGAATACAGAGGTTATGATTCAGCGGGACTTGCAGTTCGCGACGGCGAAGGTGATACAGAGGTTATTAAAGCGAAAGGCAGACTGAAAGTTCTTGCAGATAAAACTAATAATGGAGAATCTGTACCTGGAACATGTGGTATCGGACATACCCGTTGGGCGACACATGGAGAACCATCTGAGACAAATGCGCATCCCCATATGAGTGATGACGGTAACGTAGTAGCAGTTCATAATGGAATCATTGAGAATTATCAGGAACTGAAAGACAAACTGATCCGCAATGGCTATGAGTTTTATTCATCTACAGACACTGAAGTAGCAGTTAAACTTGTGGATTATTATTATAAGAAATATCTCGGAACACCGGTAGATGCCATTAACCATGCAATGGTCCGTATCCGCGGTTCCTATGCTCTTGCGATCATGTTTAAAGACTACCCGGGAGAGATTTATGTGGCAAGAAAAGACAGCCCGATGATCCTTGGGGTGGAGAACGGTGAATCTTACATTGCATCCGATGTTCCTGCAATTTTAAAATACACCAGAAATGTATATTATATTGGAAATCTGGAGATGGCTCGTATCAGAAAAGGGGAGATCACGTTCTACAATCTGGATGGTGATGAGATCCAGAAAGAGCCGAAAACAATTGAATGGGATGCAGAAGCGGCGGAGAAAGCGGGATTTGAACATTTCATGATAAAAGAAATTCATGAACAGCCGAAAGCAGTTCGGGATACTTTGAATTCTGTACTCAAAGATGATCGTATTGATCTCTCAGAAGTAGGTCTTACAGATGAGGAGATCAAAAAGATCAGCCAGATCTATATTGTAGCCTGTGGCTCTGCTTACCATGTGGGAATGGCAGCCCAGTATGTGATCGAAGATCTGACAAGGATTCCGGTACGTGTGGAACTGGCATCGGAATTCCGATACAGAAATCCGATTTTAGATCCGGAAGGTCTTGTGGTCATTGTCAGCCAGTCAGGGGAAACAGCAGACAGCCTTGCGGCACTTCGTGAGGCGAAACAGAGAGGTATCCGTACACTGGGAATTGTCAATGTGGTAGGTTCTTCCATTGCCAGAGAAGCGGATAATGTTTTTTACACTCTGGCGGGACCGGAAATTTCTGTAGCAACTACCAAGCATACAGTACTCAGTTGATTGCCTCCTATGCACTGGCAGTGCAGTTTGGAAAAGTCAGAGAACAGATTACAGAAGAAAAATATCAGGAGCTGATCGCAGAGCTGAAAACACTTCCGGATAAGATTGCCAAGATCATTGAAGATGACAAAGAGCGTATCCAGTGGTTTGCGGCTAAGCAGGCAAATGCCAGGGATGCTTTCTTTATCGGGCGTGGTATTGACTATGCCATCAGTATGGAAGGCAGCCTTAAGATGAAAGAAGTCAGTTATGTACACACAGAAGCTTATGCGGCCGGAGAACTGAAACATGGCACAATCTCTCTGATTGAGGACGGAACTCTTGTGATCGGTATTCTCACGCAGAATCATCTCTATGAGAAAACAGTCTCCAATATGGTAGAATGTAAGAGTCGCGGTGCATACCTGATGGGACTCACCACATATGGACATTATAATATAGAAGATACTGCAGATTTCACAGTTTATATTCCGAAAACAGATCCACACTTTGCAACTTCACTGGCAGTTATTCCTTTGCAGCTGCTTGGCTACTATGTCAGCGTAGCCAAAGGCCTGGATGTAGATAAGCCGAGAAATCTGGCTAAGAGTGTAACTGTAGAATAGTGCCGGGAAAACAATACAATATGTAGCGTAATGCCACAGACTGTAAAGGATTAATACGGTCTGTGGCATTTTTTTCAAAATCCCAGAATCTCATGAAAATAGATCTGATTTTGAATAACAGAAGGATGTTCCGGTTTCAGTGTTCTGGCTTTCCGGTGAAATTCAAAAGCTTCTTTGTGCATTCCGGATTTGTCCAGACATACACATAATTGCAGAAATGGTATGAAATTATGGCAGTCCGGAATATAGAATCCTCCGTTTTGGCTGTTGTCCGGTGCAAGAAGTGCCTGATGATACCAGTGAGCTGCCATGGAAAAGTTCTGTTTCATAAAAAATATTTTCCCAATCTCACAGCATATTTCGGCTCTTGGAATATCTGACATGAAACTGTGAAACAGTATCTCAAGAGCATGCTGGTCATTGCCTGATGCCTGATAACAATAGGAGAGAACCAGACAACTGTCCAGTCTGTTTTCAATCCAGCCGTCCGGCTCTTTCAGAAATTTTTCAGAACACAGATGGCATACTCGTATTGCTTATGATAAAAAAGTTCCCGGCCATAATAAAATAAGTCTCTGGGTTCCAGAGGCTCTCCTTCTTCGATCATCTGTTGATAGATGTGCAGATTTCGAAAGGAAGAGCAGGGTTTTATTTTGCGATGTTCAATCTGTATGGGAGAATAAAGGATGTTCCCGGTGGGAATGATGGATTCATGAACTCTTCCCCGCCATCTGAAATTTCGGGAAGTTTTTAAGATGCGTTCTCTGTAACAGGAGAATGCAGCATGATTCCATTCATCGAAATCTGTGACATAATCCATCATAACCATATCTGTGTTCGGACTCAGTGTTTCTTTTAATTGTTTTAGTCTGTACAGATTTTCCTGAGTGATCATGTCGTCTGCATCCAGCCACATCCAGTAATCAGTACTGACTTTTTCCGAAATAAAATTCCGGGCAGCAGAAAAATCATTTTTCCATGGAAAATCATAAACTTCTGCTGTAAATTCTCTGATAATTTCTTTGGTCCTGTCTGTAGAACCGGTATCACAGATAAGAATTTTGTCTACAATTTCTTTCATGGGTTTCAGGATACGTGGCAATACTTTTTCTTCATTTTTTACAATCATACAAAGGCTGAGAGAAATCATGGAAGATAATTTAAAGCACCTTTTGAGAAAATCAGGAGGAGCATTTGCCCCTCCTGAGGTTTAAGCTGCAAGAAGTCCGGCTGCGCGGAGATTTGCGAGAAGCTGATTAAACTGGGTTACAATATCTGTCTGACCTGTGGCATCTGCTACGGCCGCTGCCGGAGCTACAGTACCGGCAGGTCCGGTAGCACCAGTGGCTCCAGTAGGTCCGGCAGGCCCGGCAGCACCAGTAGGTCCGATAGGCCCGGCAGGGCCAGTAGGTCCGATAGCTCCGGAAGGTCCGGCAGGGCCAGTGGCTCCGGTAGCTCCGACAGGTCCGGTAGCGCCAGTGGCTCCAACAGGTCCGACAGGACCTGGGTAGCTTGAAGTCCGGGTTCACCCTGGGGCCCTGAGGTCCCATTGGACCAACGGGACCGGGACAGCCTCTGGGTCCGGTAGGACCAGGACAACCGCGCGGCCCCTGAGGTCCCTGACAGTCACAGCTACAGCGATTGTTATTGTTACAACAGGATGTACCGGATAATTCCGGATCATCTGAGGTATGACGACTAAACAGCATAGAAAAGTATCACCTCTGGAAAAATCTTATATCGTCAGACTAGACAGTCTGCCCGGCAGACTGTAATTTTACAGGACATTCCGGCAGTTGTCGTGGAATCTGACAATAATAGATTGCAGTTCTCGATATTAGTATATGTTTCATATGTGAGTTTGTGACTTACTATTGTATAACTGTCAACTACCCATTACCTAAAGGCAATGGGCTTGTAACTGCCCAGTCGTAGTAACGGTTTACGCCTTCGACCTTTTATCCCAATCAG
>ENA-OQIC01000421-OQIC01000421.1-human-gut-metagenome-genome-assembly--contig:-NODE-421-length-19201-cov-1.831446_pt1 | contig 19201 bp, 20 predicted proteins | sample MGYA00242572_ERZ504736 | MGnify/ENA primary metagenome ERZ504736 (study PRJEB26092, sample SAMD00036201) | human gut metagenome | host: Homo sapiens | study: EMG produced TPA metagenomics assembly of... | reverse complement strand
GGGGGAGTCCCTATACGATCGGAACGGGAGATTTTACTATCGGCTCTCCGGCATCGGCCAAAAATGTGATAGCTGTCGGGGCTTATGCCACTCGTATATGCCGGTAAATGTAGATGGGGGTACCTCTTATTGGCCAGGTAATAGTTTGGGTGAGTTAACATCATTTTCAAGCGTAGGCCCTACGGTTGATAATCGCATGAAACCAGATATAACAGCACCCGGACTTTGGGTGGCGTCCTCTTATAACTCATTCTATCTGGAGGGTGAGACCGGTGAAGGAGACAAGGTATATCAGGCTCGTTATTCCACATTTAATGGACATAGATATCCGTGGGGCTATATGAGTGGTACACCAATGGCTTGTCCTTTCGTGACAGGCAGTATCGCTCTTTGGCTACAGGCGAACCCTACTTTATCCCCGGATGATATCAAGGATGTTTTCTCCCGTACGTCTGTTCAGGATAAGCCGCTCTCTTATCCGAACAAGCAATGGGGATGGGGAAAAATAGACGTGTATAAAGGTTTGCTGGATATATTGGGAATTCCTACCTCTACGGAGAACGTATTCGAGGAGGCTCCGCAAGAGGCCGTGTCCATATATGCTAGCGGTACGAAAGGAAGTTTCCATGTCCGTTGGGCGGAGGTCCCTAGTTCGTTCAGTATCCATGTGTATGACGCTTCGGGTCGTCATCTGTATGAAAAGAAGGTCGGTTTACCTGCGTCGGTGGATTACGCTGTTTCCTTGGGAAATGTCCAGCCCGGCGTTTATTTCATACGGATAGATACGGCAGAGGGTACGGTGGAGCGGAAGATACGCCTATAACCCGGACTCGTCTGGATCGTTTATAGCTGGTAGCGGATCGCTACCAGAAACTCCCGGGGACGGATACGTACCCATGAGGTATAGCTTTCCAACGATGCGTATCGCGTGTATCCGTAGGTACGTTTGTCGAACAGGTTTGTCGCCGTGGCGGTGATTTGCAAACGCCGGGATTTCCATAAGACCGAGAAGTCCGCGAAAACGGCGTTGACGGATTGGTCTTCATTCACGTCATTGTGATAATGATCTACGGAAAGGCTTGCCTCTATGGGTGAGAAAATGTAGGAGAGTTGTACTTGTTGGGTGACGTTCCATAAGGGCGCCAAACGGGTACGTTCTCCTATTTTACTTCCTCCGTACCGGATATCGGTTTGGTAACTGGTCTCCCAATGGCGGTTGGGAGTCCAGATCACTTTGGGTTCTAGGCGCATGAGACGATATTGATAGGGAAGCCTTTGTCCCCCGCTGATTTGCTCGGCCTTGCTGATATTGAGGAGCGCCAGGAGCGAGGTCTTTAGCCTAGATCGTAAAAGCCTTTGGATAGCGTGCTTTTGACGGTATATCCGGAACCGTGGTTGGACAGTGGTAAGGAGACTCGTTGTATCTGTCCGTTCTCTATACGTTGCTCGTATATACGGTTGTACCACTCCCGGTTGTGTGTCAGGTTTACCGTGGCGAAGAATTCCCGTGCCGTATTCTTGTACTCCCCATAAACGGAATAAAGCTGTTGTCTGTAAACCGGGAGGATTCCGCAATTCCAGACGCTATTCCGGTAATCCGTTTGATAAGGCCGGTCGTATAAGTCGGTCATCTCTCCGTATCTTTCCTTATAGGAGGCGTGTACCGTGAAACGCCATGCGTAATTCAGTTTGTAGATAATGGACAGGGACGGATTAACCGAGATGCGGGAGAAACCGACCCCTGTATATCCGGTCCATCTGAGAGGGGCGCTGAGGGATAGGGTCCATTTATAGGTATTCCATTGGTAATCGGGTGAGAGATAAGTTTGCAGGCTTTTCTCGATATTGCTGATCTCCCCGTTTATGCCCACCGTATATCGCTGGGTGAGGGAACCGTTCTTTTTCAGGAATGAAAAGGAATTATCGGTATAAAAGTCGCGTAAGTTCATTGGATAAGGGTAATTATCCAAGCGAAGATCGGCCGCGTTGCTGTGGTAACGGAGCAAAGACTGGACTTCCAACGTGTATTTGTCCAAGCTCCACAGGCTCCGTAAATTATTACGCAAGTCGAGGTTCGGGGTTTTGATGCGTTGGTCCAATGTTGTACGGCCGGTGGAAATTGTGTTTCCGGTTATATGGGAAAGGCTGGATTGCCAATCTCCGGTGGCTGAGAACTGGTTCTTGAGATACCTTTCCTGCGAGTTGTTTTCCACTCCGATATTTAGGTTGGCTTGATCCGAGCGAATGCGGCTATCGCTTTGCTCCGTTAGATGAATCGTATCCTCGGATTGGTAATAAGTCGTCTCACTCCCCCTTTCCTGTGTTTGCCGGTCGTGGATATAACCGGCGTTTATACGGAGTTGGGTGTTCTCGTTCAGTTTATATAGGCGATTTGCGGATAGGCTGTGTATATGGTTGAACAGCCAGCGCTCTTTCTTTAGCGGGGCGGAGAATGAGGGCTGTAGCAGAAATTGGGGAACCTTGGGCTCGGATAAACGGGATTCGGGTGATTCGGTAAGCGTATTTTGCTCGTCCGATACATCCTGCCCGGTATTATTCCCTTTATATAGATAAGCGGATTGGCTGCTGCGGCTGATCTGCAAGGCGTCAGCGGCTCCTTTCCATAAGAACGGGGATGCGCCGAGACCGCCTTCGGCATTGATCAACCAGCGATCTCGGAATTCCGGTCTCAGCTTGAGGTTCAACGCTACGTCTTCGGTCTTGATCTTTCTCTGTAACACACGGATCGGTTGGTGGTTCTCCATCACTTGTATGTTCTGTACGGCGTCGGCTCGCAGGTTCTCGCTGATTTGCTTGTATTTCCCGTTGGTGAGATCCAGTCCCTCCACATAGAAATTACGGATCTCTTTCCCGTTGTAAGAGATCTTCCCCAGATCATCGATATCGATACCCGGAAGTTTCCGTAATACGTCCTTGATGGATTGATCCTTTGGGGAGAGAAAGCGGGTGACATCATAATTGATCGTATCTTGCCGCCCCCAGACACGTCCCGGATGGATTTTCACCTCCTTTAGGCTGAATACCTGCGGCTCCATCTCAAAACGAAGCGTTTGTCCGGCATGTACGGCTTGTTGCTGGGTTTGGTACCCTAAGAGCGAGACGGAGACGAGAAGTGAGTCCGTCCGCTTCGGTTGGGTGAGGGTAAAGGTCCCTTCATTATTTCTTAACGTATAGTTGATAGGAAAGGAGACGTTGCCTCTGGTTAATTGCACGGTGGCCGCTTCTACCGGCAGTTGGCTTTCCCTGTCGATCACGATCCCTCGGATGACGGATTGGGCGGCCAATCCTGCCGGGCAGAGCAGACGTAAGTAACAAAAGTGTGTATATGCAGTATGATCCGTTTCATCTTTCTTCCCTTTCTATAGGGTTATACGGCATGTTCTTGGGTTGGTAAGGTTTTCCGTTATCGTCGGTGACGGTCACTTTCACCTGTGGCGAGGTCAAGGCGATGTATCCGATAGGATCGGCGGCATATCGTTCGTAAGCCTTTTGCAGGTTCTTGCGGCTGATCGGCTCGAAATCGTTTCCCCCGAAAAGGATCGGTTCTTACCCCGGCTCAGTTCGATACCCGTGCAGATGAAAGTGTAATGTCCTTGGCTGTCTTGGGCTTTTAGGATCAGGCCCGGTAATCCGCATAATTTCCAAGGACCCTCGCTTTTCGGTATCTCCGGCGTGTACCAAGCCTCATAATGCCTGCCCTTGAAATGACAGGTCGCTTTCCGGCAAGGATAGGACAGGATGGTCATCGTATCGGGCAGTAAGGTCCATTCCGGGCGCTCCTCCTTTTCCTCGCAGCGAAAGCGACTGGCGGCAAGGGCATCCAAGGTCGTGGTCTTTCCCGCCGGATAATTCTTGTAGACCTGTGCATTGGTCTTGGAGGAATATCGTTGCAGGTGTTCATTGATGACTTCTTGTGAGGCTCCGGCGGCTTTGTCGGCCTCTAGTACGGAATCGGTGAGGAATTTGGCGTAACTATAGTAAACGGAGCATTTATCCCCGACCTTCAGCATGAGGGTCTCTTCCTCTTTCTTGTCGGGTTGGAGCGTGTCCGGCATGGACGTGGTTTGGTATTGTACCGTGAAACGTGTCTCGTCGATGGGCTTGGCTCTTAGTACGTCGTTTAGGTTGAAGATGTTGATTGTCACTTGGGCGTTCGTCTCGTGTCCCGCCCCTGACAGACCTACGCAAAGCAGGCCGATTGTCGCTATGATTCGTTTCATGATCTGTTGGTTTTAGAAGTTATTTGTCGCGAATGTAAGAGAGGAACGTTCGCCGTAAGGAAGATTTTTATTACTGAAATATTACTCCGCTTATAAAAATGGCTACATGTACGTTGTAATCATGGAGTAGCTATCTATCTTTGCCGGAAAGGAATGAGACATGGGAAAGAGAATTCGATGGATATGGGTAATCTCGTTGTCGGCGGCTTTGGCGGCGATCGGGGTACAAGGCTATTGGCTGTTCAATCAGTTCCGGTACGAGATGTGTACTTATGCGGATGAGATCGCCGGTGAGGTATTTCATGCCGGGCAGGAGGAATTTCGTATACGGAAGGAAGAGGCGGAGATGACGAAAGGTACTTATATCATAGAACGCCAGTCGAAATACCAGTCTGGTGATAGCGTGTTAAACGGGTTGAAAAACTCGTTCGGTTTCCAGCTTTATCCCAAGGATACGACAAAGATCCATAGTTTTCGGCTTCATCTGGACCCGAATATGCCGGAAGATAGCTTATTAGTTGGGGTAGATCGTTCGGTCGTGGAGTTCTTCGTGCCTTTCTCCGCAGAGCGTTTGGACTCCATCTTGTCTGCCGGTCTGCCCGGTCTGGATTATCGGGTACGTCCGTTCGTAGCGAGCGATACATTGTCCGGACAGTCATCGGCCTTATGGTTCCCATTATCGAAAAACCTGTTTTCAACCTCTATCTCGATATGCTATGTGTTCGCCCCGATCGAGCGAATGGCGGTGTGGGTGGATGTGGATCTTCCCATAAATCCGTTATTGGGCCGGATGGGATGGCAGCTTTTCCTAAGTATTTTCCTTATCTTGTTATTGCTGGCTTGCTTGGGTTTCCAGATCCGTACGATCTGGGAGCAAATGCGCTTGAACGAGTTGCGTGAGGGGTTCGTGCATACGATGATCCATGAGCTGAGGCGACCGGTACAAACCTTGAAGGTATTCGTCTCTTTCTTGAATGACCGGGAGATGCGGATGGATGAGGCCACGACGGAACGGGTCCTTCAAGACTCCATGTTCGAGTTGGATAATCTTTCCGCCTATCTGGGAAAATTGAAAGATATGTCTGTGCGGACGAGCGGGAGACGCTTCTGAGACCTTCCGCTTTTAATCTCCGTGAGTTGGTGGAGAAGGTGGTACGCCTAACCAATATCCCCGCCGGGAAAAAAGTCTCTTTCTCGACGGCCTTTCCCCCGGATATGCCGGATCTGACGGCCGATCCGGTACATGTGGCGAATGTCTTGTCTAACTTGATAGAGAATGCGATCAAATATTCGGGAGAGGAAGTGAATATCGATATCGTAGTGCTTTGGAATCAGCAAGGGGTGGAATTGACCGTTTCGGATAATGGCTTCGGTATCGCTCCGGATGAGCGGCGAAAGGTATTCGAGAAGTTTTACCGTTCGTCTCATCTGCCTGATAAGCAAATTCCCGGTATTGGGTTGGGATTGAGCTACGTTCGCCAAATAGTAGAGGCGCATCATGGTTCAGTATCCCTGCGAAGTGAATTAGGTGAAGGCACTCGAATTACTATAAATCTACCGACTACAGCCTTATGAAATCGACATTGAAAATACTTTTCGCTGACGATGACCTTAAGTATTCCCTCGTCTTGAAGCGATTCTTGGAACGGGAGGGGTATGAGGTGACTTATACCGGCAATGGTACCATGGCTTTGGAGCAATTCCCGGTCGTGAAACCGGACCTGGTCTTGCTGGATATCAACATGCCCGGCCTAAACGGTTTCGAGGTAGCGGAAAAGATCCGTGAGCAAGACCGCCATGTCTTGATCTTTTTCCTTTCCGACCGTTCCGATAAGAACGACCGTTTGAAAGGTTTTAGCTTGCGCGGAAACGATTACTTGGCGAAACCCTTCTATCCGGAAGAGCTGATCGCCCGTATCAAGGACCGTTTTGAGATCGGTGTCCATGAAAACGTGCAGGAGGAGAGCTTCCATTTCGGAAACACGACCTTCAACTATACCACGAATGAGATCCGTACGGGCAATAACAAGGTATTGATCACTTCCCGCCAAGCGGATCTTCTGCGAATCCTGGCGACAAACCTGAATCTGGCGGTGGATCGTGACCTTCTGTTGGAAACCGTCTGGGGAACTAGCTCATACGCCAACTCCCTGGCCTTGAATGTGCAGGTCACCTATCTCCGTAAAGCGCTTCATAACGATCCGTCTACCGGCATCGTATCCTTGCCGAAGAAAGGATATATGCTAAGAGGATAGAATTTATCCGGTAGAATTGGGTTTCTGATCCGTAAGCATTATCTTTGTCCCACAAAGTATTCACAGAAAGAAAATGAATCATATATGAACTTCAGCGAACAATGTTTCCGCATTTTTGAGCAAGCTACGGAGGCTTATCATGTAACTGACAATGTAGATGCTACAGTGCATAATCCCTATGCGGTAAAGAGCATCGAGTTTTATCTTTATCTTAAGAACTGGATCGATGCCGTCCAATGGCATTTGGAGGACATTATCCGGAATCCGGAGATCGACCCGGTGGAAGCGCTGGCTATCAAACGCCGCATCGACAAGTCGAATCAAGATCGTACGGATTTGGTAGAGTTGATCGATAGTTTCTTTCTGGATAAATACAAGAACGTGAAAGTATTGCCGGACGCTACGATCAATACGGAAAGCCCGGCTTGGGCGATCGATCGTCTGTCGATCCTTACGCTTAAGATCTATCATATGCGTGAGGAGGCAAACCGTCCGGACGCTACTGCCGAGCATAAGGCTCGTTGTGAGCAGAAGTTGGCCGTCTTGTTGGAACAGAAGAAGGATTTGTCGATGGCTTTGGATCAATTGCTATCCGATATCCGTGACGGTAAGAAATACATGAAGGTCTACAAGCAAATGAAGATGTACAACGACCCGGCCTTGAATCCTGTGTTGTACGGTAAGAAATAATGGCAAATATATTAGTAATACGACTTTCGGCTATCGGGGATGTGGCGATGACCGTTCCCGTTATCTATTCCGCAGCCAAGGCGAATCCTACGGACTCGTTTACCGTGTTGACGCAAGCGTTCTTGATCCCGGTTTTTATCAACCGCCCGAAGAACGTGAACGTGATCGGTATCAATACGAAGAGCACGGAGAAAACGTTGGCGGGATTGCTTCGTTTTGCCTCTGCCTTGGTGAAATACGATTTCGATATGGTGCTGGATTTGCACGATGTGTTGCGAACCATGATTATCCGTACGCTGTTCCGCTTGAACGGCAGACGGGTGTTTGTCGTGGATAAGGCCCGGAAAGATCGTGCCCGGTTGACCGACGCGAAGCATAAACGATTTAAACAACTTCGCCCGGTGATCGAACGTTATGCGGATGTGTTCCGCAACGCCGGGCTTAACTATACGGAATCGTTCACCTCGCTTTATGAGACCTCGACCCCTGATTTATCCGCCTTGGAACCCCTTGCGGGAACGAAGACGGGGCAAATGGATCGGTATCGCCCCCTTCGCCAAGCACCGGGGAAAGATTTATCCGACCGGGGAGATGGAGCTGGTCATGGCCGAGCTTTCCGATCGAGAGGATTTTACCATCTTCCTGTTCGGTGGTCGTGGCTACGAGGAGGCGCTCTTGGATCAATGGGCTTTTGAGTATCCCCGGGTAAAAAGCGTGGCGGGCAAGTATTCCTTGGATCAGGAACTGGCCTTGATCAGTCGGTTGGATCTGTTGATTTGCATGGATTCCGCCAATATGCATTTTGCTTCCTTGGTCGGTACACGGGTGCTTTCCGTTTGGGGCGCTACCCATCCCTATGCCGGATTTTACGGATATCATCAGGATCCGGAGGATTGTATCCAGTTGGACTTACCTTGCCGTCCTTGTTCCGTATTCGGCCAAAAGCCCTGCCTGCGGAAGGATTGGGCGTGTATGAAACAGCTCAATCCGGATCTAATCATAAACAAGGTATTAACCTCTTTAAATGAAATGGTTTCGGATGAAGGAGATCATTAACCCGGCGTACGGGCGATTCGAGGATTTTGTAAGGCGTGTACCTCGTATATTTTCAGAAGAGGGAAAAACGATTTATAAGGCGAGGAATGAGATCAAGGTTTTTGAGGTAGATGGTGTGGAACTGAATGTCAAGCGGTATAGAATCCCCCTCTTGATAAACCGTGTTATTTATCGTTTTTCCGTCAGCCTAAGGCTGTGCGAGCCTATGAGTACGCTCTGCGATTGGTTGCCAAGGGGTTTGAGACTCCTGCCCCGATCGCTTATATCCTTTTTAGGAAGAAAGGGTTTTTGGAATATAGTTATTTTATCAGTCTGCAATCCAGCTATAAGACATTGTATAAAGTCGGACAGCGTCCGGTAGAGGAGAACGAGGATATTTTCCGTGCGTTAGGTACTTATATGGCAAAGTTGCATGAGGCGGAGGTTTATCATGCCGATTTCTCTCCCGGAAATGTATTGTACGATCGTACGGAGGAAGGGGTTAAGTTCTCCTTGATCGATATAAACCGGATGCACTTCGGGCCTGTCTCGCTGAAACGAGGATGCGCGAATTTCTCCCGTTTGTGGGGACGGGAAGCCGCTTTTCGTTTAATGGCAGAGACCTATGCCGAGAGCCGGCATTTTGATAAAGCGGAATGCCTTCGTTGGATATTATACTATCGAAATCGTTTCTGGAAGAGATATGCGTTGAAGCATGAGATTGAATTTGAATTATAGACTTTTATGAAAATACAAATACTCCGGTTCTGTTTAGTTGTTAGTTGTCTTTTGGCCTATGTATCTCCGGTTAAGGCGTTAGAATGGTGGGAAAAGGTAGAGTATCTGACTTACTCGCCCCGTTATTTCGGGCCAAATGCCTTTCCGATTCCCGAGTTGGTAGGAGGAAGCCTGTCCAGCCGTTGGGAAGTGGAGCTTCGGGGGGAATATCATAAGACGCGAGGCGATCAGACGAAAGATATCTTTACCCGTTTGTACATTCCTGTCGTAAAGGGCGTGTAGGGTGAATGTCAGTTGGGTATTCCAAGAATGGTATGAGATGTCGCCGGAAGTGCGGGATGAGCGTTATGCGGTAGAACTGAAATCCCCGATTGTTTGCCGGGGCGACGTGATCTTTAATTTTTATTTCCAAGCCCTCCGGAGCGAGAAATGGATGGATATCGTGGTAAGCGCCAACCTGAAAACCGCCAGTGGCGGACGCTTGTGCGACGCTCGTTATACGGATGCGGCCTCTTATTGGTTCGACGCCAATCTGGGACGTACGTTGTGGAAGCGGAAAGATGTAAACGCTTCGATCCGTGTGCAAGCTTTAGCGGGTTTTTATTGTTGGATGACTAACGATGTCGTTAATCGTCAGAACGACGCTTTCTGTTATGGGGCAGGTGTGTTAGGGACCTATCGGGGGTTCTCGTTGGATTGTAATTATGCCGGTTTCCGGGGATATCGGGATAATGGGGATAAGCCGATGATTCTACGGACAAAGCTAAATTATGAGCTTAAGAAAAATATCTTGTCCTTCCAATATAAACATGGAATGAAGGACCATCTTTATGATAGCTATTCATTAGCTTATATCCGTTGTTTCTGAATCTGTAAATAATCTATGCTTCTTGATCGACCTGAATAACGTGGCGAAGCCATCTGTATAAGCCTTTACGCTGAAATCTTGGATGATATGCTCACGTGAGGCCTTGGCGAACGCTTCCAATCGCTCCGGGTTATCGATAAGCGAGCGGATAGACGCCGCCATTTTTTGAGGAGAAGAAGGCGGCACTAACAATCCGGTGACTCCGTCTATGATTAAGTCTCTTGCTCCCGGTATGTCTGTTACGATACAAGGAACGGAACAAGCCATAGCCTCCCGCACGACTCTCGGGGAGGCATCCCGGTGCGAGGGAAGTATAAACAACTGGGACGTGACCAGAAAAGAGATGGCGTCGGAACGCTGTCCCAGAAAATGAATTTGTGCGCTTACCTTCGACTGTTGGGCTAATTGGAAATCATTTTCCCCATATTCTCCCACGATTGTAAGATGTACCCGTGGATCATCCAATAAGATAAACGCATGAATCAAATCGGTTAAGCCTTTGAACGGCCTGTTCTTCGTCGCTCCGATATAGATGCAACGAAAGGCGTCGTCCGGAATATCGTCTGCTTGTTTGGGCGTACGGACTGCCTCCTTGATCCAATCGATATCAAATGGCTTTGTGCTGGTTGTTAGTCTTTTTCGTGCGATGAATCGGGAGAGATATTCCTCGATATCTTTGGTCTCGCATACGACATGCTCCACGGCGGGATTTAATATGCCTAGATAATAGGTCGGATCGAACCGCTTCAATTAGCTGCGTGCCTCGGTATGCGATATTCTTCGCCCGTGTGCCTATGGAGGCGAATAAAGCGTTTGATAAACCGGAACTACTTGGTGAGTAGATAAGGTCGATCCGATAAGTCTTGATGATTTCGCGCAGGGCACGAATAACGTTCCAGTTGAACTTCGAGGTAATGACCGGCAGATCCAAGGGTGTACAATTCCCATAGATCTTTTTGTCGGTATACGATTGGGGGAAGCGATATAGATGTTGAAGTCCTCAAGCTTGGACAATCCTTCCAGCATTTTGTAGGTCGCTATGTCGGCTTCTTTATAGACTAAAAGTATATTCATTGTGTATGGATAAAATGGATTTGCTAAGATCGTGAGATATTCTCGTATACTCGCATGAAATGAGCCGCTAATACGTCGGGCATGAATCGCCGTATATTCTCTCGTCCGCCGGAACGCATGGATTCGGCCAGCTTCGGCTCGTTCAATACGGACTCTATCAAGCCGCGCAGTTCTTGCTCATTTCTCGGATCGGTATATAGAGCGGACGATCCGCCCGCCTCTTCCAGACAAGAACCGGTAGCCGCTATCACCGGAATACCGGCAAGCTGGGCTTCTAATATCGGGATACCGAATCCTTCGAAAAACGAGGGATATACAAATAAGGTCGCCATCTGATAGAAAGCGGCTAATTCGTTAAAAGGTATATGGGTCAAGATACGGACGCGACCGGACAGGTTGTTTTCCCGGATATAGGTCTCTACCGTATCCGTATAAGGCGTATGCTTACCGATAGCGATCACGGAGATATCTTCTTTCAGGGCTTTCAGGGCTTTTACCAGAAGCAATAAATTCTTCCGTTCCTCGATGCTCCCTACATATAATATATAAGGCCCGTTTATCTGATATTTCTCGCGTACGGACGATTTCACGTCTTCTTGAACCGCTTGCCCGAATATCGGGTCACAACCTTGGTAAACAACCTCGATCTTGCTTTCCGGAATGTGGAAGAAGTCCCGGATGTCTCGCATCGTCTGCCTGCTGATCGCTATGATCTTGTCCGATCGTAAACAAGCTTGCTTGAATTTGTAGGTATAGATGGAACGATCGATCGGTTTATAAAGCTGCGGGTAACGCAAGAAGATCAAGTCATGTATCGTTACGACCGCTGGGATTCCGTTCTGTTTTAGATTCATAGGAATCTCATTACTCAAGCCATGGAACAGATCTACGTGCTCTTTTCGAAGCGTAGTCGTTAGACCGGAGGTACGCCATAAAGACGGAAATAGTTTATCGAACCTGCCTTCCGGATAATGGAATGAGACACTTGGACGCTCCTCGATCCGTTTCCGTAACGCCTCTTTGCCTTTGCCCGGCGTATAGAGTTGATAGATATGCTCCGGGAAAGAAGTGGACAAACTATTCACTACGAACCGGCTATAATTACCCAGTCCGGTAGCGTTATGCGTAATCCGTTTTGCGTCGAAAGCGATCTTCATAGGCTTGAATTCGATATATTGGGCAAATATACGATATAATTTTAATTACCTTTACCTCATTTCCTTCCGAAATCCGCCGGGATCTCCCCCCATACGGATGTTTCCCATTTGAGGATCTGGGTGGTATAGGTATGGGTGTTCAACCATTTCTCGGCCCGCTCGATGAGCTCGAAGATAGGTTCGTTGATCGGTTTGCGTGCTAATAGGGTTTTGCATTTCTTTTTCTTGACCCAGCTGATGGCGTTGCGGCTATCCGAATAGATCGGCAGGTCGCTTCCCTTTTGCTGTAGCAAGGCGAGGCCGTGTACTAAGGCGAGGAATTCCCCGACATTGTTCGTGCCCTCCTTCAGCGGGCCGATATGGAAGATCTCTTGTCCGGTAGCGGTATAAACACCTCTGTACTCCATATCCCCGGGATTACCGCTACAGGCGGCGTCTACGGCAAGACTCTCATTGATCGGGTTCCCGATCGGGGCTTCCGGTGCGAGACGGGCCACGGCTTTCGGGGAAGAGGCGGTCTTTAGGTAATGGGTATAGCCGGCCTCGAAGGCTTTGGCAGCTTCCTCCCGGTTCTCGAAGGATTTATATTTGGCTCCCTCTTGTCCGTCTACCTGTGCCTTGCATTCCGCCCAGTTATCATAGATTCCCGGGTTCAACCCTTTCCATACGACATAAACTTATTCTTGGCCATGACTCTTACTCAAGATTTCTTGTGAGAATTGCGTATAGGTACCGAACGGCGCCCTTTTATCCTTGAAGAAACGGATCAAGGCGTCCAGCCTTCTTTCCATGCTGCAACCGGAATGGTTGGTCATGATAAACGGTAACTTTAGCTCTTTCCGATCACTTAAGGAGGTGAACTCCCACGGATGGAAATAGGTTAGGAAATAACCGTCCTCTTTCCAAGTCCAAAGCGCTAACTTACGGTACAAGGTAGCCGGAAGGTTATGGTAAGCCAGCCAAAATAAGGGGAAACGGACGATCGGGGTCACCGAGGCGGGCAGTTGCAATACGCCATCTTTCATGAATAGGTGCGGGGCTGCCCAGATGATTGTAACGGCCGGGAATACAAGTCGGTTCAAGGACGAGTTGTATAAGTAACCGGCCTTATGTATCTCTTCTTCTTCGACGGGCATCATGCGGGCCATACGGAAACCGTTCACCGGTTGTCCGGTCAGTTCCTCCAACGCCTCTTTGGACTTGCGTAGATCGGCGGTCTCGAACGACGAGTGATAAAAACCATGCGAAGCGATCTCATGTCCACCCTTTTGGATGTCCAAGATCAAATCCTTTGCGTGAAGGGCGAAGTTCGCCGTGCAAAAGAAAGTCGCTTTTACCCGGTGACGGGCCAGACATGCCAGTATCTTCCGGGTTCCTTCTACGGAAGTACGCATTTGTTCCTCGAACGGCAATTCCACGCCGTGTTCCAATGGAGCGTCAAACTCCTCGATATCAAAACTAAGTAATATCATGTATGTCAATTAATCTCTATGAAATAAGATGGATAAGAAGTTCAACGCTTCCCGCCGCAGGACCTTGAATCCCATATCGGATACCGCCAGTCCTTCTTTGATGTTCGCGTTGATCGTCCGTAAGTTTATCTCTTTCCGGCGACTTGCCTTATAGATAAATTCCGTATCGAATAGGAAGCTATTGATACGGGTCGTCAGGAATATCGCCTGTCCCGCTTGGCTGAATCCCTTCATGCCCCCTTGCGTATCCTTGATCTTGATCCGCAAGACCCATGTATTGCATATGTGGGACAGTTTGGATAACATTTGCCGGAAAGGAGGTAGATTATCCTGATAACTTTTGCCGCGGGTAGCCACGACTACGTCCGCTCCTCCTAGCAACGCCTCGACCATCCTGCCGAATGAGTCGTTTGTATATGGAAAATCGTAGTCTGTATAAATAATGTAAGGAGAGGTACATCGCTTTACCGCCTCTCGCAAGGCATATCCTTTTCCCCGGTTGGGCTTATAGTCCACGACGCAGACATCCGGTATCAATTGCCGGAGGCGGTCGATCGTTTCCGGCTCGTATCCCCGTCTCGAACCATCACTGACAATAAAAAGGTGGAAACGTACCGGGCTGAATAATCGCTCCACTTCGCGGAAATGGGTGGCTACTCGTTCCTCCAGCCGAAGGCGGGTTGTAACAAGGTAATACCAAATCTATGTCTGCTCGTGCGTTCATTCCATTTATACCTTTACCGGATTATAACTCCTCGTACACATCTCAAATGTCAGCTTTAGCCAGATCAGCATACAAGGCAACGCTTTTAACGCATACGGGTATACATAATGCACTCGTATGTATTTCGGGAAAGATCGGACGGAGACATGCTGGTCAATATAAAGGCGAAGACCATCAAGACAATATCCAATGTCGAACGTTTCCACGGTACAGCCGTATACCAAATAGCGACTCCGATAAACGCTATGATATAGGTACTGGACTCGCTACCCGTGCTGAACAGTACGACAAACATCAACACCGAGGCCAATAACGTTTCCGGAAAGCCTCATATTTATATTGACTGATGCGTAGATAAGGCAGGCCGAATAATATTAATCCCCCTATTATCAGATAAATGTCCGAGTAACTGACCGATCCCGATATCTTACGAACCATTCCCAAGAAGGAAATGTTCTGCATGAGCGCGAATAAGTTCTCCGAATTTTTTCCGGATAAGTCCTCGAACCAACCGGTATATTGGGACATTATATAATCCGGCCCGGACAATATCATCGGGGCTACGACCATGACGACCGCCCATCCTACGCAAGATAGGCTGAACTTCATCTTATGGCGAGAGAAAAAGAAGAACGCCAATCCCGTGATCCCATACAATTTAGTAAAGGTACCCAACATGATCACGAAAGCGGCCCATACGTCTTTCTCTTTCTCTATCAATACGTAAGCGAGGACAATGATAGCGGCGATACTGATATTGAATTGCGACATGAAAAGCGAGGTAAGCAACTCGTGGGCACAAAACCAATAGATAAAGATGCGTTCCCGCTTGGTCCCCGGTAGCATCTTGACCGCCCAGAATAAAAAAAGGCTTTGCGCCACCGACCAAGTAAGCAGTCCTAACCATAACGGTGTAATGGCGAACGGAGCTACTACCAAGCTAAATACCGGCCCGTAGTGAAAAATATCGTTGTATTCTTCCGGATAGGCGGCATAGAGCGGTAACTCATTCAACGTATGCCAAAAGGATTGCCTGAAGATCGAGAAGTTGTTATATTTCCCGGGGAAATACTTGGTAATCCATGCGATAACCCCCAGCAATGCCCATAGCCCCATTAAGGTACTATATTTGCTGAAAAATGGCTTATGGATAATTGTATTGAACTTATCTATAAATTTCATCATCGAATCTACATCTGTCTACGGGGCAAAATTACATAAAAACGGTGACTTTTATGCGAGTTAAATAAAAATACTATTTTTGCGTCCAAAACTGGTAAGAGATTATTTATGAATGAAATGTTGAGATACACGATCATTCGTGTCATTCTGTTTGTAATGGGAGGCTTTCTTCTTCTCGGATGTTCGGATGAAGATGATGTGGATAATAGTGGAGGAACGAGTAAATATGGTTTAATACGGATGGCAGAGGAGGATTATGATTCGTCGAATACTTCTTACATCCTTCAGGATGAGGAACCGGACGAGGTTCTTTTCGATTCGTCAAAGCGAAATTCAAGGTGAATGAGCCTTTGCAGGTGTCAGTTACCGGGCAGAAGGAGTTGATGCTCCGTTTCTATTCTCCTAGAGCTATCCATAATGTGATTGTCTGGGCTACGGTTGAGGGTTATGAGGATGAGGTACGGTTTGCGGAGTTTACTACGGTTTTACCTTTTCAGGAGTTTAAAATGAAGTTGCCTTTTCTAGAACAGGCGAAGGTTTATTATACACGTTCCGGCGAGGAGGTTACCATAGATGCCCATCCGGATATCGTGGCCGAGAATATAAGTTTGCGGGTTGAATGTGGAGATCCGGTCTATCAAGGAATGATAAACGTGAAACCTAAGTGGGATATTTGGTTTGGTAAATATTCCGGTTCGAACTGGGGCAACTTCAGGCCACATCTGGCTCGTGAGGCGGTTGCCCTTTCCTTGAATATGGCCGCGATGTTTTCTTCCTCGCTTTTTGATGAGGAACTGGAGAAGTGGCGTGGCAAGCTGATAAATAACGAGCAAATCGTGGATATAGATGTGTTGAAGAAACAGATCACGAATCATGGCGGGTTGTGTTATGGACGCGTGGTGAATGTTGTCGGTCTGGGTGGAGGAAATACCTTTGGGCTAGGTGAATATGTCTATCTGACCCATTATGCCGACGATGCCAATGGTTCTGACACGCCGTATCATGAGCTGGCGCACTGCTTGGGGTATGGGCATAGTGGGAATATGACGTACTATCCGGCGGAAGGCGGTTTCCCTACAATTTGTATGAAGGTTTACTCACAGCTTTCCGTGAGCAAGAAATTACCGGTTTATTCCCGCCGTTTCTTGCATACCCGGAGGAATAAGAATCTGGTAGAGAATAAAAACGTGTATACTTCCTCGAAATACATTATCGATGATCCGGAATTGGATGCCATAGATGGCGGGCTTGGGCTTGCTCCGATGGAGACGGATAGGGCTGGCGATGAGGGTTCTCCTCTCTCATTTACACTTTCTGTCTTGGATATTCCCGGTGCCACTGTGGAAACTTTTCATCCGAAAGCGGTCCATCTTTATGGGAATACGCTATATGTAGCAAATGACGCTCCGGGACATTATAGTTTGGAGGTCTTTGATGTATCTTCCGGTAATGTGCGTCATGTGAAAAGTATGGTTGAGTGGATGAACGGAGATAAGAAAGAGACCTTTGCGGGGGAGCCAAACGGCGTGACTCGCTCGTATGGGAAAATATATGTCACGAATACGGGAAGCCGTACGGATGTGTTCGATGCGGAAACGTATGAGTCATTACTTGTATCGGTACGGGTACTTGGGGTGAGGGTGGTTATCAGACCGTTCATGCGTTTGATGTGACGGCTAGTCAAGGGCTGTCTTTATCCGGGATAAACGGAAACTGGTAGTTGTCTTGGAGCAAGATGTACAGCCCGGTTCCGCTGCTCGGGTACCTATATATAGCCGTAGCGTAAATTTACAAGAGGCAATGGGTACTTATGCGGTAGCGGCGCGAAATGATGGCTTTTTGTATGTGACGGCCCAGAATAAAAAATATGATCTATTTATTCGATCCTGCGGACATTCGGGCAGGGGACACGGGCTTTGCGCCGTATCTGGTGGCATTGGGATTTGAAAAGTCTCCCCAGTCGATAGCGTTTGTAGGGGATCGTTTGTTTGTTACGCTTCGTGTCGATGATAAACGGTCGGAGCTATGGGAGATCAGCTAAGAACGGAAATTATTGCAGGATTTTACAGATTCGATGGTCTATCCCGAGAAAATAGCCGGTGCTCGTCATACTTTATTGGTAGTGGATCGTGCGACCCAGACAGTAAAAGCCATTGGCCTCTGATTTTTTTTATTGATTCTTAGGAATAAAGAAGATAGAGTTCCCGGAAAAAGTTTACATTTGCGAAAACTATTATAATAACGTATGAAACGTGTTTTTTGGTCGGATATATGGGAGCGGGCAAGACAACGGTGGGAAAGGAGCTTGCCAAGCTCGCCGGTCTTTCGTTCATAGATCTTGATTTCTATATAGAAGGGCGTTATCATAAGGCCGTTTCGCAGATATTCGCCGAGAGAGGGGAGGAGGCTTTCCGAGAGATAGAACGGAATATGCTTCACGAGGTCGCTGAGTTTGAGGACGTGCTGATCTCCACGGGAGGAGGCGCTCCTTGCTTTTTCGATAACATGGAGTTTATGAACGCTTCTGGCACGACGGTTTACTTGAAGGTGTCAGTCGAGGAGCTGGCGAAGCGTCTGGAGTTGTGCAAACATACCCGTCCGGTGTTGAAAGGACGTTCCGGGGAGGAACTGAGGCGTTTATCGCCGAGAGTCTGGAGAAAAGGAATCCGTTTTATACGAAGGCGTCCATAACGTTTGATGCCGAGAAGATGTTAACAGAATCTGATGTACATGACATATCGAACGCGTTAATGAAAATCCTATAGCATATGGAAGCGAACGACGGCCGGCAGGCACAGGGGCCTATATCCCGCAGGATTATTGAAAGAGATCAGCAAGGTGAATAACCGTTTGCTTATCGGTATTCCTCGTGAACGATGCGAGGCGGAAAAACGTTTGCCGTTGACTCCGGAGGCGGTGGATATGCTGACCGATTGCGGTCACCGGGTGCTGGTGGAAAGTGGCGCCGGATTAGGCATCAACTATTCCGATAATCATTTCTCGGAGGCGGGGGCGGAGATCGTCGATACGCCCGCGGAAGTTTTCCAAGCGGATCTGATCTTGAAGATATTGCCTCCGTTGCCGGTGGAAATCGCGCTTATGAGACCTCGCACGACCGTTTTCTCATTGGTGCAGTTTAATTTATTCGCTCAGGAGGCTTTCGAGTTGATGATGGCGAAACGGATTACCGCTATCTCTTATGAGTTGATGGCGGATGAATATAATCGTTTCCCGGTGCTGAATGTCACTTCCGAGATCGAGGGGCGGCTTCCATAACGATCGCTTCCGAGTTGTTGAGCAATACCCAAGGAGGTAAAGGGATATTATTAGGCGGTATCCCGGGCGTATCCCCTACGGAAGTGGTGAATCATCGGGGCCGGAAACGCCGGGACCGTGGCCGCGCGTGCGCGTTGGCCTTGGGAGCATCCGTGAAAGTATTCGATGATGATATCAATAAATTGCGTATAATACAACAGGTCTTGGGGCAAGGGCTTTTTACTTCCACGTTCCATCCGAATGTGCTGCATAACGCGTTTCGTAGCGCCGACGTGGTGATCGGGGCGATGCGTTATATTAATACGAGACATCGCTATATTATCGCTACGGACTTGGTGCGTACGATGAAAAAGGGAGCTTTGGTGATCGATCTGAGGGTAAGCCAAGGCGGTTGCTTTGAGACGACTTGCTGCTTGTCGAGGGAAGATCCCGCGGTGTTCGAGCAATATGGGGTATTACATTATTGCAAACTGAATATCAGCAACCGGG
>ENA-OQIC01000420-OQIC01000420.1-human-gut-metagenome-genome-assembly--contig:-NODE-420-length-19236-cov-1.703281_pt1 | contig 19236 bp, 25 predicted proteins | sample MGYA00242572_ERZ504736 | MGnify/ENA primary metagenome ERZ504736 (study PRJEB26092, sample SAMD00036201) | human gut metagenome | host: Homo sapiens | study: EMG produced TPA metagenomics assembly of... | reverse complement strand
CCACATACGCTTCAACGGCACCGCAGGCAAGCGCGCGCTGCTTGATGGTTTCGAGGCTTTCGCCACCCTGGCCGACGTCGAGGGACACGGCCACGACATCCTTGCCGGTGCGTTCCTTTAGGTATGAGATGGCGACGGAGGTATCCAGACCACCGGAATATGCCAAGACGAGACGATTCTGATCGCTCATGGTTTCCCTTTCTAACATCAAACGTTATTCATCAGTATATGCAATGCTCTGTATATTTATGCATATACGGTGCGTCGTGTCCACTATACGGCTATTCAGCCTTTGGACACGACGTCCAACAGCCATTGCGCACGCTGTTTCGCATAATCGTCATCGGCGCAAATCACCATGACGGTATCGTCCCCGGCAATGGTGCCGAGCACTCCATCGATGGGCTGCTTGTCGATCACACTTGCCACATACTGGGCCGCGCCAGACGGCGTGTGGACCACCACCAGATTCCTAGCCGCCGCGACCGAAGTGACCAATCCGGAAAGCACACGGTTCATCTGCTGTTCCGTTTTTGCATCAGGATTGGCCGACGCGCTTTCCTCCGGCTGTCTGCCCAGCGCATAGGCCACGGTTCCGTCAGCCAAACGGGTTTTGGTGGCATGGATCTCGTCAAGATCGCGGCTCAGGGTGGCCTGGGTCACTTCGATGCCTGATCCGCGAGAATCTGGGACAGCTGCGACTGCGAGGTGACGATGCGCGTCAGCAACGCCTGCTCGATGGCGCTCAATCGAGCGGCCCGTGTGGCAGGACGTTGCAGCGCAGGTGTTTGGTCCGTCATCAGGCCAGCAGGCTTTCATCTCCGCGGGCCTTGCCGGCAAGCCAAGTCAGCAGTGCCTTCTGCGCATGCAGGCGGTTACCGGCCTCATCCCAAACCACGGACTGTGGCCCGTCGATGACTTCGGAGGTGACTTCCTTGCACGGTATGCCGGCAGGCAATGCTGGAAGATGGCGTCTTCCTTGGCATAAGACATGAGTTCGGCGTTCACCTGATAATCCCAGAACGCTTGGAACGGATGGCGTATTCCGATTCTTCGCCCATGGAAACCCATGTGTCGGTGAACACGCAGTCGCGCCGGCGACCGCTTCCTTCGGATCGGTGGTCACCAACACGGAACCGCCGGTTTCGGATGCGATGGCTTCGGCATCGGCAACGATCTGCGGATCCGGCAGATAGCCGTTCGGTCCGGCAACGCGTACGTTCATACCGGCCACGGCGCCGCCGAGCAGGTAGGAGTTCGACATGTTGTTGGCCGCGTCGCCGAGGTAGGCGATGGTCTGGTTTTCAGATTGTCGACGCCACCACGATGCTCGGCAATGGTCTGGAAGTCGGCAAGAATCTGGCAGGGATGGAATTCATCCGTCAGAGCGTTCACCACCGGATGGGTGGAATACTTGGCCATTTCCTCCACACGATCCTGGCCGAAGGTGCGCCACACCACGCCGTAGGCCATGCGGTCAAGCACACGTGCGGTGTCTGCCACCGGTTCGCCACGGCCCAGCTGGATCCGGACTTGTCGATGACCAGCGGATAGCCGCCCAGTTCGGCAACGCCAATGGAGAAGCTGGAACGGGTTCGGGTGCTCGGCTTGTCAAAGATCACCGCGATGCCTTGCGGTCCGGCGAACGGCTGATGGTAGAAACGGTCGTTGTGGAATTTGATGGCGAGTTCGAGCACTTGCTTCTGCTCTTCATGGTTGAGATCGTCATCGCGCAACATGTGGCGCAGTTCAGGAGTTGCCATTGTTGGCTCCTTTCAAAATATCCAGTCTGCTTTGATTGCCGGCTATGTTCAGTCGTTGGGAAGATCAGTTGGAATCTTCGCGAGGATGGAGATGGCCTGATCAATATCCTGTTCAGTCACCACCAGCGGAGGGGCAAGACGAAGCGCATCTGGCGCCACCGCGTTGACGATCAAACCGTGCTCCAACGCCCAATTCATCGCCGCATGCGCACATGGATGGCAAGTTCGACCGCATCGAGCAAGCCACGTCCACGCACGGAGACGAAAGCGGATTGCCGCAAGCCATGATGCCGTCACGCAATTGCTGGCCACGTGCCTCGGCGTTGGACACAAGGCCGTCTTCCTCAATGGTTTCCAACGTGGCCATCGCGGCGGCCGCTCCGAGCGGATTGCCCGCAAAGGTGGAGCCGTGGGAGCCTGGGGTGAACAGTGCGGAAAGCTTGGCGCCGAAGGAGATCATGCCACCCATCGGGAAACCGCCTGCAACGCCCTTAGCGAAGGTTACGATATCCGGAACCACTCCGCCCGCGAGATCCTCACGCTGGAACGCGAACCAGGATCCGGTACGCCCGATACCCGTCTGGACCTCATCGATGATGAGCAGCGCGTTGTTGTCGTCGCACATCTGACGGGCCTTCTTCACATAGCCGGCCCCAAGCGGACGCACGCCGGCCTCACCTTGGATCAGTTCCATGATGACGGCTGCGACAGGACCTTTGCCATATTTGCCGGGACCGGTTTCGGCAAACGCGTCATGCAATGCGGTCTCGTCACCGGCTTCGACGAATTCGATATTGGGAACCAGCGGTTCGAACGCTTCTCGGATGGTGGGCTTCCACGTTGCGGACAGCGCGCCCATGGTACGTCCATGGAAGCCATGGGTCATGGCGATGATACGCGCCGGTTTGCCTCCAATGGCAGGCGATGCGCCCGGCAAGGTGCGGCCATACAGTTTGGCGAGTTTCAGTGCTGCCTCGTTGCCTTCCGCTCCGGAGTTGCCGAAATACACATGAGATCCTCGGGGCGCCGGCAAGCTCAATGAGCTTCGACGCCAGTTCAATCTGCGGTTCCGTGGCGAAGTAGTTGCTCACATGGGCGGCTTTGGCAGCCTGCTCGCTGACGGCCTTCACCCATTTCGGGTGGGCGTATCCGAGCGCGTTCACCGCGATGCCCGCAAGGAAATCGAGGTATTCATTGCCATCGATGTCCCAGATGTGCGCGCCTTCGCCATGGTCCATAACACGCAGCGGAGTACCGAACACGTTCATGTGCACCCGGGAGTACTCCCCCAGCCACTTGGCGTCCTCGCTGCCGAGGTTTTCCAACTGTTCAGTTGCCATACGAACTCCTCATTTCAATACCGTCTTCGGGAACGACCATGGTTCCAATGCCGTCTGTGGTGAAAATCTCATTCAGGATGGAATGCGGTTTGCGTCCGTCGATGATGTGGGCGCGTGGCACGCCTCCATCGATGGCTCTGACGCAGGCTTCCATCTTGGGGCGCATGCCGCTCTCCAGATCCGGCAACATGTCGCGTAGGTTCTCCACGCCGATGCGACCAATCAGAGAATCCCTGTCCGGCCAATCGGCGTACAGGCCATCCACATCGGTCAGCACGACCAGCTTGCTGGCTCCAAGAGCGGCCGCAAGCGCCGCAGCCGCAGAATCGGCATTCACATTCAACACTTCGGTAGCATCATCCTCATTTGGAGCCACCGAGGAAACAACAGGAATGCGTCCGGCATTGATCAGGTCCTCAACCGCGGATGCGTCGACGCTCACCACGTCGCCGACCAAACCAATATCGGTTGGCGATCCATCGATGATCGGCTTGCGCTGCATGGCGGAAAACAGCGCACCATCCTCGCCGGAAAGACCGACCGCGAACGGACCATGGGCGTTGATCAACCCGACAAGTTCACGGGAAACCTTGCCCGTCAAAACCATACGCACCACATCCATGGCCTCCGGAGTGGTGACCCTCAGGCCTCCCTTGAATTCCGACTTAATGCCCAAAGCCTTGAGCATGTGAGAGATCTGCGGTCCGCCTCCATGCACCACAACCGGATGCAAGCCGACCTGTCGCAGGAACACCATATCTTCAGCGAAACAGGCCTTGAGATGATCGTCGATCATCGCATTGCCGCCATATTTGATGACGATGCGCTGTCCGGCGAATTCCTCAAGCCATGGCAGCGCCTCGATCAGCACTTCCGCCTTTTGGTCGGCACGCAGATCGGTATGCACGTCAAAATGGAATCCAGGTCCTTTGAGTTCCTTGGTCATTACCGTTCAATCAGCTTTCGTAATCTGCATTAATGTGTACGTATTCGTGGGTCAAATCGTCGGTCCAGACGGTTGCTTCCGCTTTTCCCGCATGCAGATCGATGTCGATATGCACCTCGCGCGGAGTCATGTCGACTTCGGATCGGTCGCGCCCGGCTCCGCCGTTCTCACAGATACGCACGCCATTGACGTCGACCGTGACTTATTGGAATCGTAGGGAGCGACTTCCGGCGGCACGGTACCCAGCGAGCTGACGATACGACCCCAGTTCGGATCATTGCCGAAGATGGCGCATTTCAGCAAATTGGATGCCGCTACCGCACGACCGCAAGCAAGCGCCGCATCTTCCGTGGTGGCGCCGGTCACCTTGACACGGATGTCATGGCTCGCGCCTTCACCGTCTCCGACAATCTGACGTGCCAAGGAGGCAGTCGCCTGCGCCACAAGCTCGTTGAACTCGTCGGGATCCGGTTCGATACCTGATGCTCCAGACGCAAGCAAAAGCACGGTGTCGTTAGTGGACATGCAACCGTCAACGTCAATGCGGTTGAACGACATTTCCACTCCAGTGTTCAGAGCTGCCTGAAGCTGTCCCGCGCTTACCACGGCATCCGTGGTGATCACGCACAGCATGGTGGCCAGCTGAGGCGCGATCATGCCTGACCCTTTGACCATGCCGCCGACACGGAACCCATTGGACCCCTCAAGTTCAACGGTTTTCGGCTTGGTGTCGGTGGTCATGATGGCATGGGACGCATCCGCACCGGCCTGAGCGGTATCGGCAAGGGCCGCGAACGCTTTGTCTGCGCCAGAAAGCACATGGTCAAGAGGCAGAAGCTCACCGATCAGGCCCGTGGAGCAGACCGCGATATCGCTGTCTTTGGCACCTACAAGCGCCGCGACCTTTTGGGCCGTGGCCTTGGACTGCTCATATCCCGCTGCCGGTGCACGCGTTTGCGCCTCCGGAATTAAGGATGACGCTTTCACATGACCGTCGGCCACGATCTTGCGCGTCCACTGCACGGGAGCTGCGCAGAAACGGTTCGAAGTGAACACTCCGGCAGCCATATCCAGCGGACCGTTATTGACCACAAGAGCCAGATCCTTCTTACCTTCGACTGCGGAAATACCGGCTTCCACGCCAGCCGCGGAAAAACCTTGTGCAAATGTTACGCTCATGGCGCCACTCCAATCTTTGTCAGGCCTGCATCTTCAGGAAGTCCCAGTGCTACGTTCAACGACTGCACCGCCTGTCCGGCCGTGCCACGGTTGAGATTGTCAATTGCCGCGAAGGCCAGCAAACGCCCCGCCTTACGGTCGATGGCCACCTGAATATGGGCCGCGTTCGATCCGATGATATTGGCGGTGGCCGGCATGACGCCTTCCGGTAAACAATCATGAAATCCTGATCCGCATATGCGTCAGTCCAAACCTGCCTGATTTCAGCATCTGACATATTCAATGCTGTATCGGTTAGTTTGGCGGAAACCGAAGCGAGAATGCCACGGGCCATTGGCACAAGAATCGGGGTGAATCCCAGCGTGAACTCGTTTGCCGCGGATGCGTTCTTTCCTGCAGCATGGGCGAAGTTCTGCAAAATCTCAGGAATATGACGATGAGTACCGCCGACAGAATACGGTAATGCGGAACCGAATGCCTCAGCTGCAAGCAAATTGACGCGCTTCAGATTCTTCCCTGCGCCGGAGTAGCCGACCACCAGATCGGCAACAATATCTGCCGGTTCAACAAGCCCTTGGGCAATGCCCGGCTGCAGCGCCAATGTGGTTGCGGTCACATTGCATCCTGGACCGGCAATACGCTTGGTTCCTGGAATCACCTCACGCTGGTGCTGGTAAGAACCATCTTCGGATATGCCGGTAATGAGCTCAGGCATGCCGTAAGTCCAGTGCTCATAGAAGTTCGCCGCCGTAGAACTCATCCCATGCGGTTTTTTCCTCAAGCCTATGGTCGGCTCCCAAGTCCACCACCACGGCATTCGGATCAAGCTGGGAAGCCAATGCACCGGATGCCCCATGAGGCAGCGCAGGATGATCACGTCATGCCCGTTCAGTACCTCCGGAGTGGTGTCTTCCACCACAAGGTCGGCAAGTTGCGGAATATGTGGCATATGCTTGCCAAGCTTGTCCCCAACGGATGAATGCCCGGTCACGCACGTCACTTCGAAATTTGGATGGGCCGCGAGGATACGGAGGGCCTCGCCTCCCGCATATCCGGTCGCGCCGGCCACGGCTACTGTGTATTTGGCCATAGTCACGTCTCTTTTCATTGACTCACTGAAAACACATTCAGCATACACTTTATGCACTATATTGCATAATTATGCATTCGTTTCGTGTCGCATAGTGGTCATTGCGAGACTATGACAATTATTAAAAGACTAGAAAACACGCCGAATCAGGCAGCGATCGACTCGTCTCCCTGCCCCGATCCCGCGCCGCCAAGCATATTCTGCAAGTCTCGTTATACAGGTCGGCAACGGATAGTCCATGCATCGCCAACCAAATCACGGCCAAGGTGTACAACACATTGATGATCACCGCGGCGAGAGCCAAGCCATACCCTTTCATGTGGAGCTTCTTGGTACGCCACATCGAGATTGCGCCGACCAACGCGGGAAGGACCGGCACCGGCATCAGCACGGCAAGCACGAGAGACATGATCGCATAGGCATCCCAATGGCCGTATGCGGGATTCTGCCGGGGATCGTTGAGATCCAGATTCGGCAGATAGGGCATATTGCCCTGTTGTGGATATTGGTTCGGATCATACGGATTCGGCCCATACGGGTTGGCGCCGTATGGATTCTGTTGTCCGTTCGCATTGTACGGAGGCATCGGTTGCTGCCCATTTGAAGGGTATTGCCCCGTTTGGTATTGCATATTCTGCTGCTGTACAGCATCCGCAGGTTGCGGTTCAGGTTCAGGCGCACCATACACGTATGGATCGTAGCCGGCTGGCAGCTGGCTGCTCATCGCACCATATTCGGGTTGGTTGATTTGACCATACTCCGGCTGTGAAGACGCAGCGGCATCGGAAGATGACGAAACCGGAGCAGCATCAGCCGTCTCCTGACGTTCGTCGGTGTTGGTCGACTGATACTGTTCCGGTTCGTTCATAATCATCCTCTGTTCTTGGGAAGGTCGGGATCAGGCGCGCAGCTGCGCACCCAGCTTGGACGCTTCATCCACAATACGCTTGCGGATGGCTTCGCTGTCTTCGGATGCGAGAGTCTTATCCGGAGCGCGGAATGTGACCGCGTAGGCCAAAGACTTTTCGTCCTCGCCCAGCTGGTCGCCGGTGTACACGTCGAACAGCTCGATGCTTTCGAGGCTGCTTCCAGCGGCATCGACAATAACCTGCTTGAGCTCGGCGGCCGTGACACCGGTAGACACCGTAAAGGCCAGATCCTGCTTGACCGGCGGGAAGGTGGAAATCGGCTTGGCCTGCACCGGCTTGCCGCTCAACGTGGCGAACAGCGCGGTCAAATCCAACTCGAGGCCGCGGAATGGGCCGGGAAGCCCAACGCCTCGTTGACATGCGGGTGAAGCTCGCCGACCATACCGACGAATACGTCACCAGCCATCACGCGAGCCGCACGACCCGGATGCCATTGTGCCGGCACATCTTCAGCCTTCGGCTGATCCAGCGTGAGAGCTGCACCAATACGGTCGGAGATGCGCTGCACCGCCTCAACGGCGTCAGACCAATCCACTGCGCGGCGCTCGCCCAGCCAACCGGAGTCAACGGCGTTGCCGGTCAGAATGCCAGCAACATGCATCGGCTGGTCCGGAAGACCGGCATCAAGCGCGGCAAGCTGCTCGTCCGTCGGCTTGACTGCACCCGGCAGTGCCGGAATCGCCGGAGCGTTCGGATCCCACAGATACACGTGGCCGATCTCATACAGCGACACATTCTCCACGCCGCGACGTAGATTGCGCTGAACGGTCTGTGCCAACGTTGGAATAATGTCACGACGCAGGAACGGACGATCACCGCGAGCGGGTTGGCGATCTCCACGCTGACGTTCTTCGTCTCAGCGACGTCCAGCGCGAAGTTCTTGTAATCCTCATCGCCGACGAACGGGTAGCTCAACGTTTCCACCATGCCGTATTCGGCAAGTTCATCGGCAACCTGGCGCTTGCGCAGCTGCTCAGCAGTCAGACCGACCTGACCTTCGACCGGTGCCGGCGGCACGGTGACGGGAATCTCGTCATATCCGACAAGACGCGCCACTTCCTCAACCAGATCGCACGCTCGTTCAAGTCGGGGCGCCAACTTGGAGGCGCCACGGAAAACTCGCCGTTGCCGCCTCCTGCGACGGAGCAACCGATGTCGGTAAGAATGTCGCTGATGGTGTTCACGTCCGTGTCAAGTCCGGCCACACGAGCCACTTCCGAAGCCTTGAACAGGATCGGACGGCGGTTAGAGACGGTATTGAAGTCGGTCGGGTGCTCGCTCGGCTCGCCATTGCCGTACCTAACCATCAGTTCGGCGGCCATTTGGGCGGCTGCCGGCTGCAGCTGGCCGTCCACACCGCGTTCGAAACGACGGGAGGCTTCGGACGGAATCTTGTGACGGCGTGCGGAACGCGCGATCGACACCTGATCGAAGTGCGCGGATTCCAGCAGGATGTTCTTGGTTTCGGCAGTGACCTCGCCATACATGCTGCCCATCACGCCTGCGATGCCAAGCACACGGGAGCCGCGTTCGCCATTCGGGGAATCGGTGATCAGCAGATCCTCGACGCTCAAATCGTGATCCTTGCCATCCAACGTGGTGAGCTTCTCACCTTCGTTGCGCGACGCACCACGATCGGTCCTTCGATCTTATCCAGATCGTAGGCATGCATCGGCTGTCCCAAGTCGAGCATCACGTAGTTGGTGACATCCACTGCCAAGGAGATGGAACGCATGCCTGCGCGGGTCAGGCGGCGACGCATCCAATTCGGCGTATGGCTGGCCGGATCGAAGCCCTTGACCGCGCGAGCGTAATAGCGATCGCATCCAACCACACCGTGAATCGGATTATTGTCGTCGACGATCACTTCGATGTCGGTCTTGGTGCCTTCCGGCAGGCCCTTGGTGATCGGCGCCTTCTCGTTCAGGGCGACAGCCGGATCGGTGTAGGCCGCACCGGTGGAATGATGGTATTCGCGAGACACGCCACGGTATGAGAACGCGTAGCCGCGATCCGGAGTGATGTTGATCTCCAGCAGCGGCTCGTCCAAGTGCAGCAGGTGCATGGCGTCGTCGCCCGGCTGGAGCTTCTCATACTCTTCCGGGGTGAAGCCGTACTTGCGAAGCAGGATGATGCCGTCATGGCTATCACCCAATCCAAGCTCGCGTTCGGAAGCGCACATGCCGTTGGAGATATGGCCGTAGGTCTTGCGCGGTTCGATCTTGAAATCGCCCGGCAGCACAGCGCCAGGAAGCGTTACGACGACCTTTTCGCCGGCAGCCATGTTCGGCGCGCCGCAGATGATGCCGCGCGGCACCTTGTTGCCGTTCTCATCGGTCTCGTTGTATTCGTCGCCGACGTCAACGTGGCACCAGTTGATGATCTTGCCGTTCTTCTGCGGTTCCGGAGTGGCGTCGACCACGTAGCCGACGACGATCGGACCGACCAGCTGGGAGGTGTGGATCTCTTCCTCTTCGAGACCGACCTTCACCAGATCTTTGGCAAGCTGTTCGTACGTAAGGCCTTCCGGAACCTCGACATGGTCCTTGAGCCAATCAATGTCAACCATTGGCATGGGTCAATCACTCCCCATCACAAACTGTTCGCTGAATCGCACGTCGCCTTCGACCAGGTCGTGCATGTCGTTGATGTCGTGGCGCAGCAGCAGGGTACGTTCCACGCCCACGCCGAAGGCGAAGCCGGTGTAGACCTCAGGATCGAGGCCAGCGGACTTCAGCACATTCGGGTTGACCATACCGCAGCCGCCCCATTCGAGCCAGCCTGCGCCACCCTTCTTGTCAGGGAACCACAGGTCGAGTTCGGCGCTCGGCTCGGTGAACGGGAAGTAGCTCGGACGCAGACGGGTCTTGGCTTCCGGGCCGAACATGGCCACGGCAAGCTTATCGAGCACGCCCTTCAGGTCGGCCATGGTCAGATGCTTGTCGACCGCAAGAGCCTCCACCTGGTGGAACACCGGCGTATGGGTGGCGTCGAGCTCATCGGTGCGGAACACGCGGCCCGGGCATGCGATGTACAGCGGCACGCCACGGGTGAGCAGACCACGCACCTGATCGGAGGAGGTCTGGGTGCGCAGCACCATGTTGGATCCGACGAATCCTGCGGCGTCCTTGGCCTGATTGCCCTTGACGTAGAAGGTATCCTGCATCTGGCGTGCCGGATGATCGGGCCGAAGTTCAGCGCGTCAAAGTCGTACCATTCGGTTTCCACTTCAGGACCGTCGGAAATCTGCCAGCCCATGGAAATGAAGAATCTTCGACATCCTCCATCAGTTTCGGCAACGGATGGCGCGCGCCAAGCGGCTTGCGATTGACCGGAAGAGTCATGTCCACGGTTTCGGCGGCAAGCGCACGGGCCTCTTCCTCGGCCTTGACCTGCTGTTCCTTGGTGCCATACGCACGACCAAAGTCAGCGCGCAGCTTGCCCATAATCTTGCCGGCGTCTTTCTTCTGGTCCTTCGGCAGCGCGCCGATGGCCTTGCTGGCCTGCGTCATCGCGGATTCCGCTCCGGCGTACTGCGTCTTGATGGCTTTCAATTCCTCCATGCTGGAGGCGTTTTCGATTTTCGCGATGCCCTCGGCAACCGCATCGGTTACCGCTTGGGCGTCGAATACCGCACCTTCTGCCACGAGATACCTTTCTCATTTCCCGTTTGTTTTACGCGAAAAACGCGCAATTTCAACGTTTTCCGACTTTACATTCTTTCAACATGACTCGACATAGCCAAGCTCAGCAGCATTACCGCCGAACTGGTGCCGAGGTTCAAGGATTCCGCTTTGCCATAGAGCGGTATGGACACGATCCTATCGGTTCGTTCCAAAACTTCCTTGGTCAATCCGCGTGCCTCATTGCCGAACAACACCGCTTTGGCGCCGGCAAGCGTTTCCGGCGCAGCGATTACATCCGTCAGGGATTCCGGCTGCCGGGAATCCGTGCCATATACATCGGCCGCATACACTGCCAACTCGTGAGTATCGCACCATGCGAAGAAGTCGTCCGTTCCCATGGTCAGAATCGGAAGGTGGAACAGTGATCCCACGGTGGAGCGGATCACTTTCGGATTGAACACGTCCACGCAGTCGTCGACCAATACCACGGCGGAGCAGCCGGCCGCGTCGGCGGAACGAATCACGGTTCCGGCGTTACCGGGATCGCGGACCTGCCAAAACGCGGCGACCATCGCATGCTCGTCGAAATCGTCCGGAGCGGCGGACGAATCGAGGAAAGCCTGCATGTCCGCGACGGCAAGCACGCCTTGCGCGTCGGCGCTCATACGGTGCATCACCGCATGAGTGACCTTGTGCACATACACGCCGGATTGCATGGCCTTGCCCGCCATCTGCGCGACGACAGGTGTCGCAAACGAGGCATCGGGCTGTGCCGACTCGACCTCAACGTAGAGATCCTCGACAAGTCCTGGATGCCATGTCAGCAGCTCGCGCACCGATTGCGGGCCTTCCACCATGAAACGGCCAGACCGTTTCCGCCCTTTTCGATCGGCGAGCTCGGACACGCGGCGGACGCGCTCCGACTTGGGGTTCGCAATGACTTCGGATTTTATAGCATACGCGTTAGCCTAACACCATTGCCGCAATGAATACCCCGTCCATGTCGCGTTTTTAATTCAGAAAACTTTCCAGATTCATTCCAGCAGCAGTCGCAGCAGACCAGCCAGAGGGCGCAGTCCGGTCGCGATATGCAGGGTCCGACAAATGATTCCAGCGACTCTGCCGGCTCGCAGGATTCCAATACCGATAACAATTCTCCGGATTCGCAGCAGTCCGGCAACGCACAGAGCGATGCCCCAGCGCTGGCAAAACCACTATGCTGTTACTGATTTCCGGGCTTGCGAATCCCACAGAGGGAAAAGTGTTGTGCAACGGCAGCGATTTGTCACAGCAGGATCGTCACCCTTCGCCTTGCCCCGTATTCGACATGTCATGAATTTGGCAGGTCGGGTACGGGGCTTTTGCACATCCATGAAAGATATGCACAGCTTGCGAGTGTGTCTCACCGCTTTCGATTGGTTTGCGAACATCGGTTCGTTACACTGATTATCTGACTTATTGTCTGATTACGGTTGGGCGCGCGACATCATCCCATGAATGTTGGAGGTACAAGCATGAACGTCACGGTGTATTTAGGAGCTCACGAAGGCAACAACCCCGTATACAAGCAGGCCGTGGCGGAGCTGGCCACATGGATCGCCCAAAACGGGCACCGCTTGGTATATGGCGGTTCCGACGAAGGACTGATGGCGGTGATTGCCGACACCGTGCTTGAGCAGGGTGGCGAGGTGACCGGCATCGAGGCGCAGATGTTCGTGGACAAGGGTGTCGCGCACAAGAATCTGACCCAGCTCACCATCGTGCCGAATATCACCGAACGGCGTACTCGCATGATCGAGCTTGGCGACGTGTTCATCGCCTTCCCCGGCGGCACGGGAACGTTGGAGGAGATCAGTGAGGTTGTGTCGAAGGTTTGCCTTGACCAGTTGACGCAGCCTTGCATTTTCTACAATCTCAACGGTTTCTACGATGACATGAAGGCGTTGCTGCAGCGCATGATCGACGATGCTTCTCCACAGGGGAACGCCAGCATGGTATCTATTTCGCTTCGGATCTTGCCGAGATAGAGCATATTATCGCCATGCACAAGGCATAGGCGGCTCAGTAAGGTCGTTTTTATTCGACAGGTTTTTCAAGAAAACGGGGACGCCCAAACGACCCTCATAATCGGCCGGAATATCCTCCAACCGGCCCATCACAACCAACATGCATCCACATGCCCCGCAGCGCATCCGGTCAACTCCGGGATGCTTCGTTTGCCGAACTTACTGATCGGATGGAACCCGTATCCGTCGGCCACGCGAAGAATGGATTTGCGTTTTATTGTCTGCATGATTTACAGTTTCGTTACCATGAACATCCCGTTTGTCCTGCTGTACATTTTCCTCGGCGGCGTGCTCCTGTTCTCCGCCTATTCGCTCTGGGAGAAAGACAAAAACAATCGGAGGTAATGCAGAATGGACAGCAAGGCACCTCTTTCCTTGAACCATTTAAGCGTCTGGTACACCGCAGATCACTCCTTACTTTCTGATTTGCACTGGATCTAGGGGCAGCGGAAGATCAGTCATTTCAGTATTTCACATTCCGGGAATATCTAACGTATGTGGCGGCGTCCTATGGTGTCCCGCTGCCAGATGTGTCTGACCTCATAAGGGGATTTCACTTTGAGGACTATGCCAATGTTCTTCTATCGGTCGCGGATCTTCTTCCACTGCCTGCCATAGCGCTTGCCCGCGGAGTAGCCGCGCGTGAAATGCTTGTACTGCCGCTCCGCTTCCTTGCGATGCTTCTCACAGTATTGCTCGCCGTCCTCGCAAAGGTTCGGGCAGCCGGGGTGGCGGCAGGGGCGTCTTGGTTTTCTCGGCATGCGTGCCGCCTCCTTTCGGACAATAGAAAAGCCCCGAAAGGATTGCTCCTTTAGAGGCTTGAAATAGGTCGTCCGGACCGCGTTCTCCTTCTTTCGGCTTGTTATCTACGATGGGCGCCATGGGTGCTTATAGAGAGTGGTTCGCGGTAACGCTACGCTTGCAAGACGGTTGAAACCTGAGTATTTATTTAATCCAGTTAGGCGTAGTGCTTTGTGATGCACATTGGCAATAAAAATCTTGAAAGACGATAAGCGGCTATGCGGGAATTACTACATGAGGATGATTTCCTACGATATACCCTGCAGAGCAAAGGCAAGGTATATTTGTGGGAAACGAGTAATCAATATGCATGAACGGCGCATGTCACCAAGGAGATGGTTTCGACATGGACAAGGATTTCCTTGCGATTTTTAATGCCATAAAGCTGATGGGGCGAATGCAGACTACACCAAGCGCGGCATCGATCCGCTCTACTCCGTCGGGGCTGGCGCTCGCATCGTGGTCATCGGGCAGGCACCAGGCGCGGTGGCGGAAGAGACGCGCATCCCCTGGAACGACAAGTCAGGAGAGCGTCTGCGCGATTGGCTGGGTGTTTCTCGCGAGACGTTTTATGATCCTGAGCGGGTGGCGCTTCTCCCCATGGACTTTTATTTTCCGGGACATGGCAGGTCGGGCGATCTACCGCCGCGCAAGGGATTCGCCGAGCAGTGGCATCCTGCACTCTTGGCGCTCATGCCCAATGTTCGGCTCACTGTGCTTGTGGGCGCATATGCCGTCCGCAGGTACCTGCATCTCAAGAATTCGGACAGCCTTACAACCGTGGTGCGCGATTATGATGCCTATATCGGCCGGGGATTCTTCCCTTTGGTACATCCGTCGCCGCGCAACCAGCTATGGATGAGCAGGAATCCTTGGTTCGAGGCCGAGACCTTGCCTGCACTCAAGGCACGGGTCAACGCGGCGCTTGAACAGAGGTAAGTGGTTACGAAATCATCTGTGACGATAACTTCCAGCCATACAAGGAGGTTCATTCATGCAGAGAAGGACGTTGGGGACTCGTGAGGCGCTTGAAGGCATCCTCGAAGATGCCGCGACGCCAACGAGAGCGTTCGCGAGTGACTATGGTTATGACCTCGTCAGTCTTCTGCTGCCCGGTGATGAATGCTCGTATGTGATGGGCAACCCGCCGTTCATCGGCCATCAGCAGCACACGCAGCAGATCAAGGATGATATGGAACTGGTGTGCGGCAAGGCCGGAGGCTCGCTGGATTATGTGGCTGGATGGTATTTTAAAGCTATTGATTTCCTTGACGGGAATCCCTCCGCGCAATTCGCGTTCGTATCCACGAATAGCATCACACAAGGCCAGCACAAGTCGCCCGCTATTCAAGCATGTGGTCGAACGAGGGTGGCGTATCCGGTTCGCTCACCGTACGTTCTGCTGGGACGCTCAGACTACGGACAATGCGAACGTGCATGTCGTCATTGTCGGATTCGACAGAGGCACAAACGCTCCTGCGTTGTATGAATACGACGACATTAACGGTGAACCTGTGGAAGCACGTCCGGCTCATATCAACGGTTATTTATTGGATGCGTCTGATGTGTTCGTGGAGGCGAGGAGTCAGAAGACCGGTCCGTAAGGTCTTTGCCGTCCCGGATGGAAGAAATTCTGTAGGAATAAGGAGAGCCTCCCCAATTTGGAGAGGCTCTCCTTATAACCAATCTGGCTACCTTCTGATTACCCTTGGAGTCCAAAACAGCTTGATTTCAAGGGAAACTGGGTATAGGCCTCAGATGTGGAAGTACAGCTCGTACTCCAGCGGGGTCGGAGCCAGGCGGGCCTGGTCGATTTCGCCACGCTTGATGCCGATCCAGGTTTCGATCAGGTCGTCGGTGAAGACGTCGCCTGCGGTAAGGAAGTCATGATCTTCCTCAAGGGCATCCATGGCCTCTGCCAGGGAGCTCGGAACCTGCTTGATGCCTGCGTGCTCTTCCGGCGGCAGCTCGTACAGATCCTTGTCGACCGGCTCCGGAGGCTCGATGTGGTTCAGGATGCCGTCCAGACCTGCCATCAGCTGTGCGGAGAAGGCGAGGAACGGGTTGCAGGACGGATCCGGAGCACGGAACTCGATGCGCTTTGCAGCCGGGGAGGTGCCGGCCAGCGGGATACGGATGGCGGCGGAGCGGTTGCGTGCGGAGTACACCAAGTTGACCGGAGCTTCGAAGCCCGGGACCAGACGGTGGTAGGAGTTCAGGGACGGGTTGGTGAAGGCCAGCACGGAGGAGGAGTGCTTGATCAGGCCGCCGATGTACCAGCGGGCAAGGTCGGACAGACCACCGTAGTTCTTCTCATCGTAGAACAGCGGCTTGCCGTCCTTCCACAGGGACTGGTGGCAATGCATGCCGGTGCCGTTGTCGCCTGCGATCGGCTTCGGCATGAAGGTTGCGGCCTTGCCTGCCAGAGCGGCGGTCTCGTGAACGACGTACTTGTACTTCATCAGGTCATCGCCTGCGTGCTGCAGAGAGTTGAAGCGGTAGTTGATCTCCTGCTGGCCAGCGCCGGCGACCTCGTGATGGGAACGCTCGAGGATCAGACCGACCTTCTGCAGGTTGGCGACCATGTCGTCACGCAGATCCTGGGTGTGGTCGATCGGCGGAACCGGGAAGTAGCCGCGCTTGACGCGGTTCTTGAATGCGATGTTCGGGGTGCCGTCGTCTTCGGTGTCGACGCCGGAGTTCCACGGAGCTTCGATGGAGTCGACCTCGTAGAAGGAGCGCTGCATGCTGTTCTCGAAGCGCACCTTGTCGAAGATGAAGAACTCGGCTTCCGGAGCGAAGGAAGCGGTGTCGGCGATGCCGGTGGACTTCAGGTAGCCTCGGCCTTGCCTGCAACCTGACGCGGATCGCGGGAGTACGGCTCGTCGGTCAGCGGGTCGACGATGGAGAAGGCCACGTCGAGGGTCTTGTGCTTGCGGAACGGATCGACGAATGCGGTGGAAACGTCCGGCACCAGCTTCATATCGGATTCATTGATGGCCTGGAAGCCTTCCACGGAGGAGCCATCGAACGGCATGCCGTCGGTGAAGGCGTCCTTCAGGAATTCGCTTGCCGGCACGGTGAAGTGCTGCTGAACACCGATCAGATCAGTGAAGCGAACGGAGACATACTCGATGCCTTCCTTGTTGATAAGGCCTCAGCATCAGCCTTGGTTTCAAGTGCAGTCACGGGACCGCTCCTTTCGAATAAGTAACTTACAGCTCTTAGTCTAGGAACGCGCGTTTCGCTCACTCGCCAATTGGGTTACGAGAATGTTTCGTAATGACATATTCGAAGGATGATTCGCGAAAAACTGGGGTTCGAATTGTTACGAACGCTCGTATTTGCCTCTGCAAAACCGTTCAATTTGTGGACATTCGTGTCGTCATGTCGCTTGCGACGTCCATTTCTTTTCTCAAAAACCTTACCGCATGCGCGCAGGCCAGCGGAAGGTAACGGAGATATGAAAAAAGGAACCTCGATAACGTGTTCATCGAGGTTCCCATATGTAAGCCGGCTTTACGATTCCAGGAAAATCAGCGGCCACGCATAGCACGACGGCTGATGCGCTGCGGGTGCATCGGGTCGACGCCCTTCGGAATGCCCATGCCGTTCTTCATCTGCAGAGTGCGCAGACGCTCGTTGAGGATGTTCAGCTCGGTCTTGGTAAGCATGAAGCGGCTCTTCGGATGGATGGCTGCCATCAGCTTGTTCTTGTGGCTGGTCGGCTGGTAGCTCTTGCACTTGAGCACGGTCTTGCGCAGATTCTTCAGGCTCGTTTGATTCTTGCCCTGGCCGACGTAGATACGGTAGACGGGAATATCGGAACCGGCGGTCACACCCTTGATATTCTGCTCCTGACGGTCCATGGCACGCTTGACGCGATTGTAATCGCCCTCGCCGAGCAGATAAATGCCGTTGTAACCGGTGCCGCGCCAAATGGCGTCTTTGGTCTTCGGATCAACCCACACCGGCTCCTGCGGAAAGTTGAAGCCAGCCTTGTTAATGTTGCCGAGCACGCTGATGGCAGCACCCTGACGCCCTTCAAGCTTGGCGTATCCGACTTTGTCGCACGGTTGGTGAGCATCATGGTGGCGAACAGCAGGCCAAGCATGATGGCGAGGATCATGGACGTGATCCATCCGATCACCGACCACTTGAACACGATGCCAAGCACCACGAACACAACGATCGGCGCCACGAACACGCCGCCGCACAACCACGGAAGAGCCTTATCTTCGGCGTGGGTGTACTTGAAGATCTGAATGATCTGCTTGATGGTGCTTTGCTTCTTCTTTGGCTCTTCTTTGTCTGCCATCGACTTCCTCACTTGGTTATGCGGTTACTCACACTGGAACGGTAGTTTATCAGGAACCATGCCATATCGCACGGTTTCCGCCGTTTTTCCTTGATTGACGGGGATTATCGGGTATGTAGAGGCCTGCCATCCGCCTTAAGCAGCGCCTCGCCGAACGATTCACTGAAGGTGGGATGCGGGTGAATGAGCCTCGCCGCGGCGGCGAGCGGCACCCGGTTGCCGACCAATTGTTCGGCTTCCGCGATCAGATCGCTGGCGAGCGGACTGACGATATGCACGCCAAGCACGAGGGGAACATCCGGAGCGCCTGCCATCGCACCGCTGACGATGGTCATGGATCCGCCTTCCCCACTCATGAGCATACGCGAGTTGGACAACATGGGATATGCGGTTTCCTGCGGATTGATGATGGTTTCACACGATTTCGCATCGTCGAGTGCAAGACCGACGCTTGCCGCTTCAGGGAAAGAGAACACGACTTGCGGCACGGTTTCGTCGGATACCGGCTTGGGGTCAAGTCCTGCGATGGTTTCGGCGATGGTGATGCCCTGTTCAAACGCGCGATGAGCTAAAGCATGCCCCGGAGTGATGTCGCCCAAGGCCCATACGCCCTCCACATTCGTACGCCCATACGCGTCGGTCGAAACATAACCGCGTTCCTCCAATTCGATGCCGTTGGATGCGAACCAGCCGGCATCGGTGTTCGGCATACGTCCGATAGCAGCAAGCACCACTTCACCATATGCGGTGCGCTCCTCCTCGCCGCCGCCTTGCCTGTAATGCACGGTGGCGCCCAAATTCGCACCGGTATCCACGTAATCCACCGACGCACGCGTCACCACGCTGATGCCGCGACGTTTGAGCTCGCGGGTCAACGTCATCGAAGCCCGCTTCTCCCAAGACGACAGCACGCGGTCCTTGCGGATCAGCAACGTCACTTCGCATCCCGCGGCATTCCACAACGAAGCGAATTCCAACGCCACCGCACCCGCTCCGACAATCACCGCACTGGACGGGAACGTATCCAATTCCAAAGCCTGCGTCGAATCGATCAACGCACCTGAAAACGGGTTGCCCGGCAATGGTAACGGTCGCGATCCGGTCGCCAGCACAATATCTTCGCCTTTGATGGTAAGCTCCGACCCGACGGGTTCCTCCACTCCCGCCTTGAAGGAACG
>ENA-OQIC01000419-OQIC01000419.1-human-gut-metagenome-genome-assembly--contig:-NODE-419-length-19243-cov-1.806654_pt1 | contig 19243 bp, 13 predicted proteins | sample MGYA00242572_ERZ504736 | MGnify/ENA primary metagenome ERZ504736 (study PRJEB26092, sample SAMD00036201) | human gut metagenome | host: Homo sapiens | study: EMG produced TPA metagenomics assembly of... | reverse complement strand
TTCTTCCTTGTCTTGGATGATAAGTTGCAGGTATAGCTTTTGTATTCCCATACGCTCGATATGGGAAATGAATTCACGCAAATTGGTCAGATCGACTAGGCGAACACCTTGCTTCACGACGTAAGATGTTATTTTTTTAGATATCGCCCATTGCTGGATTTCTTGAGATGGAAAGCCGGTGATACGAGCGGCTTCTTCAAGAGTAATAACTCAGGCATAACTATTTGATTAAAGTAAAACTTATACTATTTATCTTTAAAAAGGGCGTTATTTGGCGTTATATTGAAGAGCTGGCCTTTCATTATAAAATAAAGAAAGGGCGATTGGCTGAAAATATTGTTGACAAAGGCTCGGCCAAGCCTCAACACTCAATAAAGTCAGCCGCACGCCCCCCTTATCTGTATACAATAATCTATCTATACTATACAGTAGCATAGATAACACGTATATCTAATAAAGGGTTGCGGGGCTTTCTCTGTGCATTGAGTGTCTCGAAAAATTTGGCCGATTTTTGTCAACTCGCACAAATATCGCACGCAACACAAGGCTTCTAACTTAAAAGCCTTTTATTGTCGCAAATATACGTATTAAAAATATTTTAGTCTATGATAATCCATACGTTTTCTATTTTATCATTGTTTTACTACCAACAAAGAAAGAATAAGTAGATAAAAACCTACGCTTTTACCTTTTGCTTTTCTGTCTTAATTACTAGCTAGGCAAATATATGATATATTCTTTAATTATAATTGATTATTAAGGAAAAAATCAAGATGGCGATCCATCAAACAGTACGAAGACTACTACCCTAAAGTCTACGGAATGACCTTACAAAATACTTTTATAGCGCAAAAAAGATTAGGTACATTGCCAAATGGCTTTTTTAGGTAGAAAGTTACCAGTTAACTAACATTTCAAAGTAAGTTAGCTTCAACGGCAAAGTAAGTTAACTTCATAAATCCGGGTTGAAATCCGCAAACGACATACAACACGCGTCTACACTCCCAACACTATATAACCGCTATGGATATTTGAAGTATTGATAATAGGCGGTTTACTTCTGTTATCCGTAACTCCAACCTTATCAGTCAACAAGCCTTTCATTAAAAGATAAGCACATCATAATGCACGACTGTGCCATCCCAATGGCACACCATTGCCATAAGGAAGGCACAGCTATGCCACGCTGATGGCACTGTCGTGCCACGATATGGAAAATGATTGGCACTGCGGAAGTCTGTTAACTAGACAGTTAAGGATGGATAAATAATTATTCCCCTAACTTATCAAGCAACTCATACGACGGAACGAAGAAAAGAGTTCCCGTTATCGGCGTGCTGAAGTCCAGCAGACGATCCGTATTGCCTACGGGATCACCGACGAACATATTCTCCAGCATTCGTCGGGTGGTGCTGAACGTGCTGGCATAGGCGATAAAATAGGTACCGTATTCACCTTTGGAGGTATGGGCGAATGGCATGTTAGCACGGACTATTTTCAGATCGTCTCCGATGTTCGTCACGGCGTTATGAGCGTTCTTCGGTTTTTCTTCATCTGATAGCTCAACATCGTTGAATTTACGGCGACCGATGACTTTCTCTTGCTCTTCCACTGGAAGCGCATTCCATGCCACCATATCATGAATGTATTTTTGCACAAACACATAACTTCCGCCCATAAACTCGGGGTCCTCATCGATTACCGCGAAACGATAGGGGTCTTCATCCACGGCAGGATTCTCCGTACCGTCCACGAAACCGATAATCGCCTTACCGTCTCTATACCGAAAACCGTGGGTCTCATCAATCGATTCCACGACACCTCGCAGTTTCTGGTCTATAATGGAGGCGAACTCAAAGCACAGTCCCATCTGCTTACAGCGGATGTGGAATAGTAAATCCCCGGGGGTAGAAACAGCCGTAAGCTTAACTCCTTTGATCTCTTCAAACGGTTGCAATTCTTTGGGGTTTCCTTGCTCCGGAAAGAAACGTTTCCAAGCATCCGCCCCGAATCCTATCGTACAACTGAATTGCATATCAGGATAGCGATTGCGCATACTACGTATCAAAGCGGAGAAATTAGCGCACACGTCCTTTACCTTATCAATCGTGTCGGGAGATCTTTTAGAGCATAGACAATGAAAACCGCATTCTCGCCCGGTTTTTGGGTAACATCTTGCGGATAGTTAGCGTTCAATGGATTTTGTAGAGAGTTCATAGCACATCTTTAATTATATTGTTATTATATGGATATAACTCTATAGATGCGCTCTTGTTCAAGGAAATGTAACGAAAAATGTCCTAGCGGTTATTTTTCAATATCTATTTGTAGAGACGGGGCGTGCCCCGTCTCTACAACTGGGTAGTTATTTCACCTCCACGCTGATTCTCTGCTTGATATCTGAGGCGGAGGCTCCTAGTTGGAGGATGAACTCGCCGGGTTCTACGACGAATTGGCTTTGTGCCTCACTATAGAAAGCTAAAGAGGATACGGGGATGTCCAACGTGATTCGCCGACTCTCACCGGGTTTAAGGAATACCTTCTTGAAGCCTTTTAACTCCTTGACCGGACGCATCACGGAGCAAACCGGATCGCTTACATACAATTGGGCCACCTCAGCTCCTTCACGGTCTCCGGTATTGGTTAGGGTGAAAGTCGCTTGGATCGTGTCCGCTTGATCATACGTCTTTTTATCCGTATTCAGATTGGAATAGTTGAATGTCGTATAGGATAAGCCGTAACCGAACGGATAAACGACCGGAAGCCCCTTCGTATCGAACCAGCGGTAACCTACCAAGATATCTTCCTCATAATTCACTTTCAGATCCCTGCCGGGGAAGTTGCCCAACGCATGCGCCGGAGATTGATCCAAGCTCACGGGAGTGGTGAACGGCATCTTACCGCTCGGATTCACCTTGCCGGATAATACGTCCACCAAGGCATTTCCTCCTTCCATGCCGTTGAACCAAGCCCAAACGATAGCCGGGGAACAAATATCTACGGCGGCCATATTCAACGGCGATCCGGCGATCATGACCACGATCGTACGAGGATTCGCCTTTACCACCTCTTGAATCAACTCAACCTGCCCGTATGGGATATCCATATTCAGACGGTCGAACGACTCGGTATCATAATCATGGTTAAACCACAAACCAAAAGGGCCACGTCACTCGTGCGGGCAACCTCTACCGCCTCTTTCAATAACGCGTCGCTTTCCTGTGTCTTGGAAGAGAAAGTACCAGAGCTTTGCCCATTATTGCTACCCTCCACGAAAGTAGATAACTTCTCATAACCTTGGGCAAAACGGATATCCACCTTATCGCCCCATTTCGCACGAAGCGCCTCTAATGGAGTTACCTCGTAAACCGCCTTGATCTCGGAACTCAAGCCACCATTGGAATGTTTGCGGGTAGCGTTATCGCCAATTACCGCCAGACTCTTGATCGAGGAGAAATCCAACGGGAGAAGATTATTCTGGTTCTTCAATAAGACAATGGCTTCGGCAGCCGCGTCGTAAGTGGCTTGCTGATGCTCTTTCGTATTCATGGAGCCGGGGCCGAAACGCTTTTTCGGGTCCAAGACATTCGTCTTGATCATCACACGTAAGACATCGCCACCTTCTCGTCCACCAAGCTCATTGGAATCTTACCAGATTTAACAGCCTCGATCAAGGGGTTGGCATAATACCAATCCTCATATTTATCGATCAGCGTGCCCATCTCCAGATCCAAGCCGGCCTCCATAGAAGGAACCGTGCTATGGGCAGCTCCCCAGTCGGTTACATATACGCCATCGAATCCCCATTCATTCCGAAGGATCTTGCGAACCAAGTAGTTATTCTCCGCGCAGAACTCCCCACGGAATTTATTATAAGCGGCCATTACCGTCAAGGCGCCTCCCTCCTGTACGGCCGCCTTGAAAGCGGGTAAATAAATCTCACGCAAGGCACGCTCGCTACATTCCACATCGACAGTCGTACGGTTTGTCTCTTGGTTATTCACGGCGAAATGCTTTACGCTGCAAGCCACGTCACGGCTCTGCAAACCCTTGATATAAGCGACCGCCAATACGGAGTTCATATAAGGGTCCTCGCTCATATACTCGAAGTTACGGCCACAAAGCGGGAGCGAATGATATTCACGCCCGGGCCCAGCAATACGTCCTTCTTACGCCAACGAGCCTCCTCGCCCAGCACCTCGCCCCGACGGTAAGCCAACTCCGGATTCCAAGCGGCGGCGAAAGCCGTGCCGGTCGGGAAATAAGAGGCGGAATCATTTGTCCAACCCGCATATGCCCAGTCGTGGCGATTGATCTCCGCACGTACCCCGTGAGGCCCGTCGCTCAAGCTCCACTCGGGAATCCCCAGACGCTCTACTCCGGCAACATAGAATTTTGAGTTACCATGCAATAATCCGACCTTTTCCTCCAAGGTCATCTTCTTAATCAGTTTCTCGATACGTTTCTCCATTTGTACCTTCTCTTTATCCGTGACCTGCGAGCTCGCGGCAGCCGCGTTCAAGAATAGCCCGCAAGCGATCACGCCTATTATCTTTTTCATTTCCTTTTTATTTATAGGTTTATTATTGCGCTTGAATCGTTACCGTCGCCTCGGGTAAGCCCTCGGCTATGGCTTTTAAGTGGATGTCGCCTTGTCCGCCCTTGTTCCGGATCACGACCAAGGCTTTTCCATAGTAAGCTTGCCGTTTCGGTTTACGGAGGCTGTTCGGATCGTTCGGATCTCCGTTATCCGTTCCGGCGATCTCACCCGGGCCCTCCACGAAGAAACGGATCAATGGAGTAGCGTCGGGAACCCGGTTACCATCGATATCGCATACATCTACGGTTACAAACGATAGGTCCGAGCCATCCGCTTGGATGACGCTACGATCCGGTGTCAAGACCAAACGGGCCGGCTCTCCTGCCGTATGGATCTCTTTCACCAAGACCTCCTTACCCCCTAAGCGGGAGACGGCTCTCAAGGTTCCGGGCGTAAAAGGCATACGCCAAGAGACATGATAGGTACTGTCCGTTTTTTGTCGTACGCTAGGCTCTTTCCGTTTAGGTATAGTTCCACCTCATCGGCATTGTTATAATAGGCCCAGATATCCACCGGTTCGCCTTCTTTCCAGTTCCAATGCGGGAAAATGTGCAATACGGGTTCATCCGTCCACTCGCTTTTATACATATAATATACATCCTTCGGGAAACCCGCCAGATCCACGATACCGAAGAAGCTGCTCCGGCTGGGCCACCAATAGGGGTAGCTCTCCCAAGTAATCGAAACCCGTCCAGACGAACAGGCCGGATACATGCGGAAGCGTCTTCACCAGATGCCAAGTCTTCTCGTGCGTAGAGCCCAAGGTACATGGCAATTATCATAAGAGGAGCAAACATGCTCGGGAGCCTCGAAAGGCTTGTCCCACGATTCCGGACGGATATAAATATGATCAGACGGCATCTCATAATAGCCACGGGTCATCAAGGCCGAGGTAGATTCGCTCACGATCAGTTTCTTTCCGGGGAAATTCCGGAGGAACGGCTCGAAATATCGCTCATGGTAGTTGAAGCCCAGCACATCCAAGGCATCCGAGCGGAACAGATGATTCGCAGGGTTTACCTCGTTACAGCCGGCGGTAACGACCCGGGAGGTATCTAGCCGTTTCACGATAGCCGCCAGATGACGGGTGATCAAGGATTGACGGCTAAGGGTCGTATCCTTCAGCAAAGCGGGATCGATGGCATGGCCGGCATTCAAGATCAGGTTCGCCGCTTGCAGATCCAGCTCGGTAGCGTCGGCATGACTCCATTGCTCAAGTACCTCATTGCCTATACTCCACATGAAAACAGAGGCGTGATTCCGGTCACGCAAGATCTCGTCCGTCAAATCCCGCTCGTGCCACTCCGCGAAATACCGGGCGTAATCGTATGGGGACTTACGGCGTTCCCACATATCGAAAGACTCATCCTGTACCAGAAGGCCCATACGATCGCAAAGATCCAGCAACTCGGTGCCGGGGCGTTATGGCTGGTACGGATCGCGTTCACACCCATCTCCTTCATGATCTGTAGCTGGCGCTCGATAGCCCGTGTATTCACGGCGGCACCCAGACAGCCTAAATCATGATGCAGGCAAACCCCTTTTATCTTCAAAGGCTTATCATTCAAATAAAAGCCGGTAGCGGAATCCCAACGGAACGAGCGAAGGCCGAATACCGTCTCGTAACGATCTACCACCTTACCAGCCACTTTCACTTCCGTGACGGCCGTGTAGAGCGAGGGAGAATCGGGACTCCAAAGCTTGGGATTTGGGATCGAGACTGATGATCGACAGATGCCTCCCGCATACGGGCGTCGTAACAGGGCGTATACGGTACCCGTAATAGAGTTGTTACGGGTGCCGTAACAACTCTGTTACGGTCATCGTAAATAGAGGTAGAGATTTCGGCATCCCTATCCGCCTCCGAGCTATTCCTTATTCTCACCTCCAACGAGAAGGTAGCCTCCTCCGGCGAGATCCTCATGTCATGCACGAAAGTACCCCAGTTGTCCACATGTACCGGATTCACCTTTACTAACCATACGTTACGGTAGATACCGGAGCCTGAATACCAGCGGGAATTCGGTTGCTCGCTATTATCCGCCTTCACGACAATCACGTTCGGTTGGCTTCCATACCTCAAATAAGGCGTCAAGTCATAACGAAACGATACATAACCATTCGGACGGAATCCCAGCGAATGACCATTGATCCAGACCTCGCTATTCCGGTAAACCCCGTCGAAATCAACATAAACAACCTTACCCCGATCCGTCTCCGGAAGTAAATGTCTTTCGATACCAACCAATCCCGCCCGGTAGCGCGCCGCCGCCCGGGGTAGACGGGTTATCGAGGGAGAAATCCCCCTCGATACTCCAATCATGCGGTAAAGATAAGATACGCCAAGTGGAATCATCGCTGTCCGGGGATGAATAATCCTGAACGCTATCCGACAAGGCAAATTTCCAATCGTCATTCCATGGGCTACGTTCACGCACCTGCTCCCCGGTGGGGGAACAGGCGGTGAGCAATAGGCCCAGAAGCCACGCAAGTGGCCGATTCATCAGTGGTATCATTAGTGATATATAGTTTAATTGATACTACCCAGTTGTAGAGACGGGGCGTGCCCCGTCTTAGCACAGACTGATGGGTATTATTTAAAGTTACCATTTAGAGGGGTTGAGACGGGGCACGCCCCGTCTCTACAACTAGAGGTTTACCTTGGTAAGATATTGTCACGTCCTTGCCAGCGGGGTTCTCCGGCGTGATGAGACGTACCGTGATCTGACGCTCGCGGATCATGCCCGGATAGTCGCCCTCCCGTGCGCCGATCGTGAGCGTTCGCCTCGCATCATCATAAACAAACGGGATGGTAGCGTAATTTCCTTTCTCGTAATCGTAGGTCACGCCATTATCCTCATATAAGGTGAAGGAACCGTCGGCACCGGCGTAAACAGAGACGATTAAGTCTTTCTGTTCCTCTTTCGTAGACTGGATTACCTTTCCGGTCGGTACGATAGAGCCGGCTCTCACGAACAAAGGCATATGCTCGTAAGGAGCATCCACGTCCATTGTCGTTCCGCCTTGTATACGCTTGCCGTTGTAGAAATCGTACCAAATGCCGGCCGGGAAGTACACCTCACGGTCGCGAGCCTTATACTCATACACCGGGCATGCCATGAAGCCGGGCCAAACATAAACTGGTCGTCTATATCGTAAGTCTTCTCATCGTCCGAATAATCCATCACCAAGGCACGCATGATCGTATAATCCTCAAAATGCGTCTTGGAGGCCAAGCTATAGATATACGGCATCAATTGATAGCGCAACTCGGTATAATACTTCATCGATTGGTACGTAGGCGATCCTTCCGGAGCGATATTATAGATCTCGCGGCAAGGATATTGCCCGTGGCTACGGAACAACGGACAGAAAGCTCCGAACTGATACCAACGGTTGTTCAACTCCCTCCATTCCCTCAAATCCTCGCTACCTTCCTTAGCGGCCATATAACGGTTCTCCACGCTGAAGCCACCTATATCCATCGTCCAGTAAGGGATACCGGACATGGCGAAGTTCAAGCCGGCGCTGATCTGCGCTTTCATATCCTCCCAGCGAGTACCGATATCGCCACTCCATGTAGCGGTAGAATAACGTTGCTGGCCGGCGAAACCGGAACGGGTCAATAGGAATACACGGTCATCCGGGTTTACGCTACGTTGTCCGTCGTAGATCGCCTCGGCGTTAGCCAAAGCGTAAGCGTTGAAGTATTTCGTGGACGGGCCCAGATAAGTCGGTCCGCAAAGCGCCTTGCGATACTCGATATCCGTATTATCCTGTACGTTCGGCTCGGAAGCGTCCATCCACCAAGCGTCGATGCCCAAGGAATACAGATGCTCGTTCATCTGTTCCCAGAAAAGCTTGCGGGCTTCCGGGTTGTACGCGTCATAGAAAGAACCGATATAACCCGGATAAATCCAGTCGCAGATACTATCCTTAATCGCCTGCTGATACATAGCACCCAGTGCGTCCAACTCTTTATAATGCTCTGTCGTATAATAGAACTTCGGCCATACGGAGATCATGATACGGGCATCCTTATCGTGGATTTCCTGAATCATGCCTTTCGGGTCCGGGAAGCGTTCCTTATCAAACTCGTGGCTACCCCATGCGTCTACCGGCCAATAGCTCCAATCCTGTACGATCACATCCAAGGGAACCTGCCGCCGGCGGTATTCGTTCAAGGCGGTCAATAGCTCCTCTTGCGTCTTATAACGCTCACGGCTCAACCAGAATCCCATCGCCCATTTCGGCATGATCTGGCTCTTGCCCGTAACCGTGCGGTAACCGCTGATCACCTTATCCATGGAAGACTCTCCGTTGATGAAGTAGTAATCGATATCATCCCCCATTTCCGACCAGAAAGCCAACCGCTCCCGCTCCTCCTCCGGTAGCGGAGATAATACCTTCAAGCCGATATAAGATACATCTCCATCCGGCAACCATTCGATACGGATCGGATAACGTTTGCCCTTTTCCAGATCGGCCGTAGCCTTGTAATCATTCGGGTTCCATGCCGCACGCCAACGTTCCGGGATGATCTCCTCGTTATTCACAAATACCTTGGTATAACCGGCGTAATGTAGTTTGAAATGATAAGTACCCGTCTCTTTCGCCTCGATCTCACCCTCCCAAGTAGCGGAAGCGCTCGGCTTCGGGAAGTCTGCCGGCAGGTTCTTGATGGTTTTCAGATTCTCATAATCTACCTTATCTTCATCCCGCTGGATTAAAACGGAATTCTTCGCCTTATCCGTATAGTAGGTAGCGGTCAACGCCCCTGCCCTCCCGTCTTTTCCGTATAGACCAAAGACATCGCCCAAATCGGCGTATGGACGCTTGTCGCCGAAACGGCTCAAGGAATAGTTATGCCAAAGTACACCATACCCTTTTGAGGAAACGATAAACGGCACGCTCACCTTCGTGTTATATTGGAAAAGCTCCTCGTTCTTGCCTTTATAGTTGAACTCATCGCTCTGATGCTGTCCTAGGCCGTAAAGCCCTTCCTCGTCCTCACTCTCAAATACCTGACGTAAGGTATAGCCTTTGGTTCCTTCCACCTCGATCGGCGTAAATTCCTTGCCTCCGTTTGTCTTCTCACGAAGGATCGTGTGTCCGTTGCGTCGGTAAAGCGAACCTCTCCGGTCTCCCGTGAAAGACGGGCCTGTGTGGTTTGCGTACTTACGATGATCGTATCCCCCGAGGTCGTTATCTGAAACGATGGGGCGGGCAACGATTTCGTGTCCTTGATCAAGTTCACTTGGTTGGAAAACTTACCATCCGGAGAGGCGATTACCCGGATAATATCATCAGAGATTACTTCCAATTTAACAGCCTTCGCCTGTCCGGAACGGATATCGGCGACCAAGCCATTCTCGACCTTCCGGTAAGCGGAATCAGTCATGCAGGAAGTCAGCAGGGAAAGCCCTAACGTGAATACCGCGATGTGTTGTTTCATATTCTATAGATTCTTTAATTATTTCCGATCAGCAATGAGTCCGAACAGGTTTTTCCATACAAGAAAAATGGTTCTTCATTCGTTGGCAAAATTAAAGGGTTTGCGGCGGACAGGAAGCCATAAATGTTTTGGGTTGACGGGGAGAACCGTAAAAAGGTAGGGGAAGAATGTTTATTTAAGGGGATATTTTGTTATATCCCCTAATTACGTGGCATTTATTTAGAAGAAGTTTATTTATGATAGTCAGAGGGAAGCCTTCCGAACTCATCCTTAAAATACTTCCGGAATAACTTCACATCATTGAAACCGCACTCCAGCGCGACCTCATTGACCCGCATCTGGCTCTTCTCCAATAACTGCGCCGCACGCTTCAAGCGCACCGTACGGATCAACTCCACCGGAGTCTTACCCGTGATGGAAAGGCATTTCTTGTAGAAGTTCACACGACTCATGCCCATCTCCCGGCTCAACCGTTCTACAGACAACTCCGGATTGGCGATCTGCTCCTCGATATAGGCGATGGCCTTACGCATCAACTCCTCATCCATGGAGCTAGCTTGTACCTCCGTCAAGCGATGCCCATGGTAGAGGACTGCATAAAGGCCTTTTGCATCTTCTTCTTCATCTCGATCAAATGCCGCACCTTCAAGAGAAGCATCTCCATATTGAATGGCTTACTGATATAATCATCCGCACCGGCTTCCAGACCGACCAGTTGGCTATCTTTAGCGGACTTTGCCGTCAGTAGGATCACCGGGATGTGGGAAGTCCGGATGTCTCCCTTGATCCGGCGGCATAAGGTGATACCGTCGGTGATAGGCATCATCACGTCGCTGATCACCATATCCGGCAGCTCCTCCGGAATGAGTTTCCACGCATCTTCTCCATCCGCCGCCGTGAGTACCGAATAAACGCCACTCAAGCTTAACTTCATAAATTCCCGGAAATCCGTGTTATCGTCTACGACCAGCAACGTAGGTCTTCCCGCCGGAGACGCATCCTTATCGGCGATCTCCGCATGCTCCTCAACCGGAGGCAAGATATCCCCTTCGGCAATTCCTTCCGGAGCCGAGATAATATCTTGGTTATCCAAGGGGATCACCGGCAGCGTAACCGTAAACGTACTACCCGCTCCCGGCTCGCTTTTCACGGTTATCGTCCCATGATGCATCCGCACGAATTCCCGGCATAGGTGCAGGCCGATACCCGTACCTACCACGGGATTTCCCTTATCCGGGGAAGACACCTGATAAAAGCGATCGAAGATAGCTCCTTGTTTATCCGCAGGAATACCGATACCGCTATCCGACACCTCGATAACCAGTTTGTTCTCTCCCTCCTTCTCCAACCGCAAGCTAAGCGTCACCGAGATAGTACCTCCCTCCGGCGTAAACTTAAAAGCGTTACTCAGTAGATTAGAGACGATCTTGAAGACCTTATCCGTGTCAAACTTCATCGGGAGAGACGTGAAGACCGAGGAGAAAGAGAAATGAATCCGCTTTTGCTCCGAAAGCTCCTTGAAGGAATAAGCCACGTCACGCACGAACGGGACAATATCGCCGGTAGACAAGACCAAGCTATCCCCTTGCATATCGATCTTGCGGAAATCCAATAACTGTTCACCAATTTAAGCAACCGGTCGGCGTTCCGGTAGATCAACTTCAATATTTGCTGGGATTCCAAGTCTTTCTCCGTTTTCATCAACTTCTCCAAAGGAGTCATGATCAATGTTAGCGGCGTACGGAACTCATGGCTTACGTTCGTAAAGAAACGAAGCTTCATCTCGTCCACCTCATGCTGCTGACGCACAGTAGCCCGTTCTTGCTCCTCCTCCAACTTCTTTTGCTGGATACGGAAAATAAAACGTATCACGCCATACGCCAATAATATACCAGCTATGATATACAACGCTATTGCCCATCCGGTAGCCCAGAACGGAGGCAAGATCGTGATCTGCAAGCTCGTGATCTCCTTGCTCCAATCCGGTCGTTATTCATCGCCTTTACCTTGAAAGTGTAAGTTCCCGGGTTCAAGTTCGTATAGGTAATACGCGTTCCAAGGCGCTTACGGTAGTCCATTCCGAGTCGAAGCCTCCATCTTAAAAGCATATTTATTCTTCAAAGGAAGGAAATAGCAACAAGAAGAGATGGTAAAGGAGAAATTACGTTCCGTATAATTCAGTTTCAATTGCTTGGTACAGGTGATATCTTTATCCAAAATCACATGCCGTCCATACGCCTCTCTCGCCGTTATCGGGACATTATTCACCATAAGTCCGGTTATCACCGCCGGTGGAGCATAGCTATTATAACGTATCCGGGCAGGATCAACGAAGGTAAGACCGTTTGTCCCGCCAAACGCCAACTCACCCGTTTCCAGTCCGCAAGCGCTATTCACGTTAAACACACGTCCTTGAACGCCCTCATTCTCATCATAGCTATTCCAATCGAACGTATAATTATTATCCGTATCCCGATTCGGAACGATATTCAATAAGCCGTTCTTCGTTCCCACCCAAACCGTATGATATTTATCCTCCAGAATAGACATGATGCTGTTATCCGGTAATCCGGAAGAATGGTTCAACCGATACATCTTATCATTCAACCTATCATATATATGTAGCCCATGATTACTCCCGATCCATACCCATTGACGGCTATCACAAAATACGACATTGATGATTTGATCCTCAAACACGGAACGTCCATCCTTCGTGCCGTTAAAAGAAGTAACAGCCCCCGTCTCCGTTGATCCAGTTCACTCCTAAAGAAGTTCCAACGACAATATTCCCCTTCTCATCCCCGGAAAGGCTATATACGATATCCGAGTTAATCGCATTCTCCTTATCCCCCATGCGATAATACGTCCATTTCCCGGTAGATTGATCCAAGCAATCCAGGCCGCCTTCCAACGTACCGATCCACAAACGATTCTTGGCATCGACATACAAACTATACACGCTATTATTGGATAAGCCGTCCTTACTGCCCGGGATATCCCGATAATGCTTGAAACGTTTCCCGTCAAAACCGGTCAACCCTCCATATAAGTACCCAGCCATAACTTGCCATCCAAATCTTTCGCCATACTAATCACGACATCGCCGGAGATAGCGTTCTCGCTTTCCCGCCCCGCCCGGTAGCGGACATACTCCCCGGTTTCCCGATCGTAACGTAATAGGCCGTTTCCGCTAGTACCGATCCACAGATCCCCTTCTTTATCTTCTACGATACAATTAAAGTCATTGTTAAAGATATCCCGCATCAACTCCAAAGGTACCGGATAGTCTGGAATTTAAAAATGCTCTCATGATAATAGTTGATGCCGTTTTTATAAGTGCCGGCCCACATAATCCCCGTATCATCCCGATACAAGCAGATCACGCTATTCTGGCTCAAACTCGTTTGGTTAAACGGGTTATTTCGTATATAACGCATCCGGTCCAGACGTTTATCCAAGATATTGATACCGCCATGATCGGTAGCGATCCAGATATTACCGTTCATATCCTCCGCCACGTCACGCACCATTATAGAGGATAAAGCGACCGGGGTTTCGGTCGTATAATGTTTCCACTCCTTGCTTTTGGGATTTAGGCGAAAGAGACCTCTACTATATCCGGGATTTAAGAAAAACCACAGATCCCCGTCACTATCGGCGAACACATAGAATAACTGGGCATTCGCATATTGAGTCAGATACTCATCCCGATAGACAGGTTCTCCGGATGCCTTATCGATCCCCTCTACCACTCCCGAGGTATGGACTACATATAGACGATCGCCCACGTCACTCATATCACAAACCCGGCCATCCTCTTTATTTAGCGGATACGAATAAATCTTTCCCCTCGCTTGATCATAACGGCAAAATTCATTCGTATAGGTAGCGAAATAGAGTTGTTTATCATTGTCGACAAATATCTTAGCGGGAGGATTCTCTAGACGTAAGCTATCTAATATTTCCTTCTCCGGAATAAAACGGTCATTACCGGGCTCATATACGCAAAGTTGGTCCGTATTATAGGTAATCCAAATACGCCCATCGGCGGTTTCTTGAAGCTCGGAGACATGCTCCTCCCTAAAAGGCAACCCGCTTTCCTTGTATTTATAATGCTTAAACTCATACCCATCAAAACGGTTCACCCCAGAAGTGGTACCCAACCACATAAACCCCTTCCGGTCTTTCAGGATACAAGTGATCTCATTGGAAGACAGACCGTCCTGTACTCCCAGACGGTTGAAAAGAATATCTTCCGCCGCTAGTCCGGATCCCAACATTCCCCAAGACAGGATCATTATAATACAGAGTAGAGTTTTCGTTTTCATACTTAGCAAATATAGATATTTCCCGAGAACGAACCAAACCAACCTGTATCTAATTCTGCTGCAACGCGGGTTGCAGTAAACATACACGTAAAGTATCTATATATAAGAACATGATTATTAAAAATTATCCCGTACATTTGTCTTTCGATTGGAATAGAAATGAATAAGGCGCAATGATTGTTGTAAGAGATTTTGACAGACTGAAAGGAAAGGAACTGGTAGCTACGATCGGATTTTTCGATGGTGTGCATCTAGGACACCGTTTTTAATCGACGAGATGAAAGAGATAGCCAAAGCACGTAACCTGCCATCGGCGTAATCACCTTCCCGGAACATCCCCGGGCCGTATTGCATGCGGATTACCAACCGAAGCTATTAAATTCTTTCGAGGAAAAGTTACAGCAATTAGAGACTACCGGAGTAGATTATTGCATCGTATTGGATTTTACGATCGAGCTATCCCGCTCTCGGCCAAGGAATTCATTACCTCTATTTTAGCGAAGAGCCTGCATGTAAAGACCTTATTGATCGGATATGACCATCGTTTCGGGCACGATCGGACGGATGGCTTCGAGCAATATGTCGTTTATGGCACCGAATGTGGTATCGAGGTGCTGAAGGCATCTCCCTATGACGAAGGGAATACGGCCGTCAGCTCTTCCGAGATCCGGAAATTACTTCAAGCCGGAAATGTAGCGGAAGCCGCTTATTTACTGACCTATCCCTATCAATTGCTGGGCCATATCGTCAGCGGCTATAAAGTAGGACGCACGCTAGGATTTCCCACGGCGAATATACGGGTAGATGAGCCTTTTAAAGTCATTCCGGGTATTGGCGTATATGCCGTATGGGTGGAGGTGGAAGGCGAACGATATAAGGGAATGCTTTATATCGGTGACCGTCCGACACTCAATAATGGGAAGGACATATCCATGGAGGTCAATATTCTGGATTTCTCCGGAGATATCTACAATGATAGCATTCGTGTCTCATTCGTTCAATACGTACGCAGAGACATCAAATTCGATTCCTTAGAAGAATTGAAAGCCCAACTGGAGAAAGACAGATGCACCGTAAATAATTTATTATAATATGGAAAGATATTACGAAGCGATTGATTTATTAAAAGGCATGATCTCCCGTCCGTCTTTCAGCCGGGACGAGACCGCCGTAGCGGATTTCCTGCAAGCAGAATGGCAAAAGGCCGGACAAAAGGTGTTCCGCAAAGGCAACAACCTGTGATCATCGCCCCGGATTTCGATTTCGGTAAACCGACCCTTTTACTCAACTCCCATATAGACACCGTCAAGCCCGCTTCCGGTTGGACCAAAGACCCGTTCACTCCCGAAGAGACCGAGGATGATCAATTATATGGACTGGGCAGTAACGATGCCGGGGCGAGCGTAGTCTCCCTCTATGAAGCCTTCTGCATCTTAAGCGAGAAAGAGCAACCTTATAATCTAATCTTCCTCGCGTCTTGTGAGGAAGAGGTATCCGGGAAGAATGGCATTGAAAGCGCATTGGCCGAGCTTCCTCCTATCTCCTTCGCTGTCGTAGGTGAACCCACGGGTATGCAACCCGCCGTAGCCGAGAAAGGGTTAATGGTACTGGATTGCACCGCTATCGGAAAGGCCGGACATGCCGCACGTAATGAGGCATCAATGCCATCACTTTAGCGATGAAGGATATAGAATGGTTCAGCACCTATCAATTCCCGGAGAAAAGCGACTTCCTCGGACCGGTGAAAATGACTGTCACCATCATCCATGCCGGTACGCAACACAATGTCGTTCCCGATAAATGCGAATTCACAGTAGATATTCGCACCAACGAATTTTATACGAACGAACAGTTATTCGAGCTAATCAAGGAAAAGGTTCATTGTGAGATCAAGGCCCGCAGCTTCCGCCTTAGCTCCACCCGCACGGATCTGGATCATCCTTTTGTGCGACGGGCGATCTTGATGGGAAAAGAGCCTTTCGGCTCTCCTACGCTTAGCGACCAAGCTTGATGCGTTTCCCCTCCGTAAAGATAGGGCCGGGAAACTCGGCACGTTCCCATTCCGCGGACGAATACATCAAGGGACCGGAGATCCGGGAAGCGATCGATACCTATGTAAGGTTACTGAATGGATTACAACTATAGCTTATGTTAAAAAAGATACTGGGGACAATAGGCTCGCGTTATCTGATAGCCTTCCTTAACCTAGCGCTGATCTTCATCAACGCAAAGGTACTGGGAATCGAGGGCGTGGGGATGATCGGGTTGATCGTGGCCTCGGTAAATATAGCGGTAATCGTCAACGGGATTTTATGCGGGAATACGATTGTCTATTTCATGAACCGTTACTCCATGCGGACAATTTTCCTTCCCGCATATCTGTGGACACCTATCGGCTCTTCCCTAGCTTGCGGCTTCATGTATCTTACCGGGCTTTTACCCACCGGCTATCGGCTGGATATCTTCTTGTTGGCGATCTTGAGCTCTACGGTAAACGCCAATGCCCGCTTCTTGTTGGGTAAAGACAATATCAAAGGGTTTAATCTCACGTTTATATTGCAAGGAGGACTGCTATTTTTCGTCTTACTCTATTTCTATTATATATTGAAGCGCCCGGACGTACGGTCGTATGTCTGGGGATTATATGTCACGAACGGCATAGCCTTTATTGCCAGCCTATCGATGCTTGTTCCTTATTTCTTAAAGGAGACATCCCGGTCTTCCGGCAAATCACTCTACGGTCTATTAAAAGAAATGTTTGCCTACGGCCTGTGGGCCGGTGCGGACGGGTTGGCGGAAACCTGTACTACCCGACTCAATTATTTCTTGATACAACGTTTCGCCGGGTTGGGAAGCGTAGGCTTGCTAGATGCTGGGACCAAGATCTCCGAGAGTGTATGGAATATTAGTCGCAGCGTAAGTTTCATCGAATACAGTAGCGTGGCCAAGACCTCAGAGGCAACGGAACAAAAACGTATTACCTTACAGCTTTTCAAATTGACCTTTTGCGCTTTAGCCCTCGTGATGGGATGTATCCTATTGGTACCGGAATGGATATATACGGATTATCTTTCAGCGCCGAGTTCAAAGGCATACGTAAAGTGATAGGCGGATTATCGATCGGAATCGTAGCGTTAGGCTGCAACAGCATCATCAGCCATTATTTCATCGGCAGCGGAAAGATCCGGTACAGTACGGCAAGCTCGTGCGTAGGGCTTATTGCCTTATTAATCTCCGGCTTTTTACTCATCCGTCTTACGGGGTCGTAGGTTCCGCTATCACGACCAGTATCGCCTTTACCTCTATGCTGGTTTTCTCATTGACGGTCTTCTCCCGGCAAACACTTACACGCTGGAATGAGTTCCTTCCGAACAAAAAAGACTTCCAAGCTTGCAGAATTCATATACAAAAATCCTTGTAATTCTATCACGAATTTTATCGATAACGCCATCAAGTTCACGGAAAAGGGGACAATTACGCTTGAAATGATTTCGTGCAAGATACAGGTCTCGGGTTATCAAAACATGGACTGTACCTTATAAACAAACTCCATCCAAACCCAATAACGGATCGCTTTTCCTAAGAACATGGAGATCGCCACGACCCATATATTAGCCCGCAAGAAACCTAGAGCGACAGCGATAAAATCACCGATACCGGGAAGAAAAACAAAGAAGCCCATCCAAGAGCCTTTTCCCTTGATCCAATCCTGCACCTTCTGTAGTTTTACCGGATCGAGTTTGAGGTATTTCTCGATCCACTCTACCTTTCCCAGCATCCCCAGCCAATAGCAGCTCATTCCACCTAAGAAATTACCAAGCGTAGCAGCGATCATGCAAGGCCAATATGCCGAACCCGCCAATAATACACCCGTCAATACGACCTCGCTGCTAAACGGTAAGATCGTGGCCGCTAAGAAAGAGGCGATAAACACCCCGATATACCCGTAGGCTATAAGAAATTCCATATACGTATCATTAATAATGCGATAAACATAACTACCGAGAAATGGAACAGCCAAAAGATATATTTCCCCCGGTTCACCGTAAAAAATGGGCGATCAAGATAGACGCCGGTACACAGGCCATTTCCAGAAATTCCTCGGACGACTGCTCATAGATAAAGAACAATCCAAACGACCAAATGGCCATGACAATCAGAAAAGAAAGAAACTGACGAGTACGCAAATTATCCTCATACTCATGTGTAACGATGTTTAATGAGGCAATGATCGTTAATCCCGCCACTAAAACAATCTGTATCCAATCTATAATTCCCGTCCCTAGTACCGCAAGGAAACGGATCTTGAATAAGGAGGTGAAAGGTATGGTAAATGCCGTGAAATCCCATTCCCAGACACACCATCCGAAAACAAACCAATAAACCGTCAAGATTCCGAACAAGGAAGCGACAAAGGTCCGGATATTCAATGTCCTGAAATTATACATCCCCAGCCAAAACAGCGGCAAGAACCAAAGGATGTGTATCCACAACAGACTTCCGATACTGATAATCAAGGATGCGTTATAAGCCTTATCCGTAGCGTCCGGGTCATGATAAGAGGTAAATAACTGATAAAGGGCCAATATCAAACAAAACACCCCGACAGATGTTGATTTCAAGGGAAAGAAATCCGGGTTTGTACTTGTCAACAAGGCATAGAAGAGAAAGGGAAGCAATGTCTTCTCACGAATCAACATCAACGCATAGTTTACCCGATGCACCAGAAACGCACCACCGGCCATCAGCAAAAAACCGATCAAATAGGTAAACAACTTCCCGGAAAAACCAGACAAAGGGCATTCCATAAAGGAGGAGCCGTCACCTCTCCATACACGGGATAACCTACCGAATCCA
>ENA-OQIC01000416-OQIC01000416.1-human-gut-metagenome-genome-assembly--contig:-NODE-416-length-19272-cov-3.159258_pt1 | contig 19272 bp, 17 predicted proteins | sample MGYA00242572_ERZ504736 | MGnify/ENA primary metagenome ERZ504736 (study PRJEB26092, sample SAMD00036201) | human gut metagenome | host: Homo sapiens | study: EMG produced TPA metagenomics assembly of... | reverse complement strand
TGACGAACCTTTTTGCTCTTCCTCTTGGACTTGAACCAAGGACCCTCTGATTAACAGTCAGACTGCTCCGTAACCGACTGAGCTAAGTAAGAATTTGAATAACTGAGATGTTGAATATCTTGCTCTTCCTCTTGGACTTGAACCAAGGACCCTCTGATTAACAGTCAGATGCTCTAACCGACTGAGCTAAGGAAGAATGTTTTGTTTTTCTCAATTGCGATGCAAAAGTAATAGGATATTTTGAAATATGCAATATCTTTGCAAAAAAAATTAGTGAAATGGATAAAATAATTGGATTGGGCAACGCCCTGGTAGACGTACTTGCAACCCTGAAAGATGATACACTCCTTGATGAAATGGGATTACCCAAGGGAAGCATGCAACTTATTGATGATGCTAAGTTACAGCAGATTAACGAACGATTTAGCCAAATGAAAACCCACTTGGCAACCGGTGGAGCAGCTGCAAATACGATCCTCGGACTCGCTTGTTTGGGTGCCGGGACCGGTTTTATCGGAAAAATCGGAAATGACGCTTACGGAAACTTTTTTCGGGCAAATCTGCAAAGAAATGGCATCGAAGATAAATTATTAGTGTCTGATCTGCCATCGGGAGTTGCTTCTACTTTTATTTCTCCGGACGGAGAACGTACTTTCGGTACTTATCTCGGTGCTGCCTCTACGCTGAAAGCCGAAGATTTAACGCTGGATATGTTCAAAGGGTATGCATATCTGCTTATCGAGGGGTATCTGGTACAGGATCATGATATGATTCTTCATGCCATCGAGTTGGCAAAAGAGGCCGGATTGCAGGTTTGTTTGGATATGGCCAGTTATAATATCGTAGCGGGTGATCTTGAATTCTTCACCTTATTAATAAATAAATATGTAGATATTGTTTTTGCCAATGAAGAAGAAGCGAAAGCGTTTACGGGCAAAGAAGATCCGAAAGAAGCTCTTGAGTTGATCAGTAAGAAATGCAGTATTGCCATTGTAAAGGTAGGCGGCAATGGTTCTTATATTCGTAAGGGTACTGAAGAAATTAAGGTAGAAGCTATTCCGGTGAAAAAAGTGATTGATACAACAGGAGCAGGCGACTATTTCGCATCCGGATTTCTGTACGGACTGACTTGCGGATATTCTTTGGAGAAGTGTGCTAAGATTGGTTCAATTCTCTCCGGAAATGTTATACAGATAGTTGGAACCACGATTCCCGGTGAGCGTTGGGATGAAATAAAGTTAAATATTAACGAAGTTCTGTCAGAGTAAGCAGGCAATGAGTTACTTTTACGTCTCATTTTAACGAAAAGTGTATGAAAAAGTTTCTGAATAGACGAAATGGTGTCCTGTTGGCAGCAGTGTTGGTTGCTGTAGCATTCTTTAGTTTCAAGAGCGGTGACGACCGTAACTTCCAGATTGCTAAAAATCTGGATACCTTTAATTCTATCGTCAAAGAACTCGATATGTTTTACGTAGATACGCTTGATCCGAATAAGACGGTCCGTGAAGGGATCGACTATATGTTGTCTTCGCTTGATCCCTATACGGAATACTATCCGGAGGACGATCAGGCCGAACTGCAGCAAATGTTGAATGCCTCGTTCGGAGGTATCGGATCTTTGATCACGTACAATCAAAAGCTGAAACGTTCGATGATAGCCGAACCGTTTGAGGGAACTCCTGCAGCTAAGGTCGGATTGAAGGCCGGTGATATACTGATGGAGATTGACGGAAAAGATTTGGCGGGGAAAAATAACCAGGAAGTCAGCCAGATGCTCCGGGGAGCAGTAGGTACCAGTTTCAAGCTGAAAGTGGAGCGTCCGGACGAAAAAGGAGGAACACGGCCATTGGAATTTGATATTGTGCGTCAAACCATCCAGACTCCGATGATTCCTTATGATACCATTTTTAATAAGAATGTAGGTTACATCAATCTGAGTACTTTTTCCGGCACTCCTTCGAAAGATTTTAAGAAGACCTTTCTGAAACTGAAGAAAGAAGGTATCACTTCATTGGTGATTGACCTGCGTGGTAACGGTGGCGGACGCTTGGAAGAAGCGGTAGAGATTGCTAATTTTTTCTTGCCTCGTGGTAAAGTGATTGTAACGACGAAGGGAAAGACCAAACAGGCCAGCAATACTTATAAGACATTACGTGAACCGCTGGATCTCGATATCCCGATTACTGTACTGGTGAACGGTGCTACGGCTTCCGCTTCCGAAATCCTTTCCGGAGCTTTCCAGGATTTCGACCGTGCTGTGATTGTAGGTAGCCGTACGTTTGGAAAAGGACTGGTGCAGACCACTCGCCCATTGCCTTATGGAGGAGTAATGAAGCTTACTACTTCTAAGTATTACATTCCCAGCGGACGCTGTGTGCAGGCCATCGACTATAAACACCGCAATGAAGATGGCAGTGTAGGTACTATCCCCGATAGTCTGACTACCGTGTTCCATACGGCAGCCGGTCGTGAAGTTCGTGATGGGGGAGGAGTGATGCCGGACATCGAAGTCAAGCAGGAGAAATTGCCTAATATTCTTTTCTATCTGGTACGTGATAACCTGATTTTCGACTATGCGACGCAGTATTGCCTGAAGCATCCGAGTATTCCTTCTCCACAGGAGTTCAAGGTGACCGATGCCGACTATAACGACTTTAAAGCGATGGTGAAGAAAGCTGATTTCAAGTACGATCAGCAAAGTGAGAAGATTATGAAGACGCTAAAAGAGGCTGCCAAGTTCGAAGGTTATCTGGATGAGGCTTCGGAAGAAATTAAGGCATTGGAGAAGAAGCTGACTCATAACCTGGACCGTGACCTCGACTATTTCTCTAAAGATATCAGGTCGATGATCGCCGATGAAATCATTAAGCGTTACTACTACACACGTGGCGGCATCATCCAGCAATTAAAAGATGACGACGGGCTACAAGCTGCTCTTAAGATATTGGCCGATCCGGTGAAATATAAAGAGACCTTGAGTGCTCCGGTAAAGAAATAAATATCCGGCCGCCGGATCAGAACACCACGGATAACTCCGATTTTCGCAGAAGTTCCTTTAGGAAGCATACATTCTGTGCATCCGGGTTATCTGTGGTGAAAACAAACTATCAACGTTCGATTGGGTAGCTCTGCTTTTCCGCACAAAGAATTTTTCTAAAGACGACTGACTGATGAAGAATCTGTTATTGTTCCTAGTTTTTGCCTGTACCTTTTCTTTTTCTTGCCTGGGGAGTCCTGTCCCTTTCTCACCCATTGTCCGCAACTATTCTGTTCTTGACTATAATGCCGGAAATGAAAACTGGGCGGTTGCCCAAGATGAATGCGGGGTGATGTACTTTGGCAACAACAGTGGACTGCTCCGGTATGACGGAAGCCGATGGAAGCTGTTTCCACTGCCGACTTCGGGTATTGTGCGTGCGGTCTATGTGGCTTCCGACAGGCGGATCTATGTCGGATCGTTCGAAGAGTTCGGTTATTTTGAACAGAACGACCTGAACTTGCTGGAGTATCATTCTCTGAAAGAGCAGGTAAAAGGATTCGATTTCCATAATGACGAGATATGGACCATTGTAGAGCAGGGAGGAAATATAATCTTCCAGTCATTCGGATCCTATTTTATATACGACGGTAAGGGGACGAAGGGAGTCCGTTGCCCTGAACTTCCCCTGAACCTTTTCCGGATCGGGGACACGCTGTATTCCCAACTGATCAATGGAGGCGTCTGTACTTTTGCAGGCGATAAGTTTATTCCCCTGATTTCTCGTCAGGAGTTGGGTGATAGCGATGTTCTGGCAGGGTTGCCTTATCCCGGCGGAATGTTGTTGCTGACCCGCAATAGCGGAGGATATATCCATACTTCTTCCGGCATCCGCCCCTGGCACACGGATAGTGATGAAGAACTGAAGCGCCATACTGTTAATCGCGCGGTAATGACAAAAGACTCTTGTTACGTGATAGGCACTATCTCCAACGGGCTGTATGCTTTCAGCAAAGAGGGACACTTGCTTTGGAAGGAGAATGCTGATAACCAGTTGGAGAATAATACCGTTCTGGGCCTGTATTGTGATATGGACAATAATATCTGGACAGCCCTTGACAATGGTATTGCCTATGTCCGCAATAATTCGCTGATTTACCATTCGAGCCGGTTCGCCGCAAAGTCGGGATGGTTTATGATGTGCTGGTACGCGATAAGGACGCTTACATCGCATCCAATCAAGGACTGTACCGGCTTGAAGATACCCGTCTGGAGTTGGTTCCGGGCCTTGAAGAGCAGGCATGGACCATTGGAGAGTGGGGCGGCCAGGTGCTTTGCGGTCATAATAAAGGTACTTTCCAGATTAAAGGCATGCAAGCCCGGCTTCTTTCCGATGTGCGGGGGGCTATGTGTATGCGGCAGGCGCAGATCAACGGCGAGCAACTCCTGATACAGGGCACCTATACCTTTTTGAATATTTACAAGAAGAGTGCTGCCGGCGAATGGTACTTCGCTAACTCGGTGGGCAACTTCAGTCACATGGCGAAGAATATCGAAGTGGACGCTCATGGGAATATCTGGGTGCAACACATGCGAAAGGCTCTACCGGCTACGTCTCGATGAAGAGCTGAAGCAGGTGACGGACCTGAAACAGTATGATTCCTTGTCCGGCAATCAGGGTGGAAACTGCTGTTTGTTCAAGGTGAACGGGCGTGTCGCTTTCTCGGATGGGCGGAACTTCTACACTTACGATGACATGGCGGATTCCATCATCCCTACAAAGCGATGAACGAACAGTTGGCAACGCTCAGGGGCATTCATACCGTCGACGTCATGAAGGGAGATCTCTACTGGTTTCTCAGTGACCGCGAAGCCTATCTGGTGAGATGTACCGTGAGCGACTTTAAAGTTGAGAGGAGAATACCTTTCTCTATGTTCGGCAACCTTCCCATCGAAGGATTGGCACGGATGGTATACGACAGGCGGAACGACTGCTCCTACCTCTGCCTGAACAACTCTTTTGCCCGCATTGCTGCCGACAGCACCGGTTTGTACAAGTCACGTCAGAAGCCGTCTTTGTGGGTTTCGGGTTTTTCGGCATCCGACGAGCAGACGGGAGAGCGGATACAACTGCCCGTTTCCGGTACCGACGAGATAGCTTCAGCTTTCAATAATATCAGCATTTCCCTGGCCTATCCTGTCTACAACGATTTTGCGCTGAACGTGCGCTACCGGCTTGAAGGGCTGTCCGCCTCCGGTAAGTGGACCGAAGGCCTTCCGGACTTGCAGAAAGAATTTACCCGTCTTCCGTTCGGCTCTTATTGTTTCCGTGCCGAGGTATACGACGAGAACGGAGTGATTTCCTCTGTCGACCTTCCGTTCCGCATTTTGAGGCCCTGGTATCTTTCGTATCCGGCTGTCGCTGTCTATGCGCTTTCCGGGATGGCCTTGCTGCTGGGGCTGCTCTATGGAGTCTACGTATACACCAAGAAGAAAAAAGATGCCGTCATTGAGCGGCAACGTGCCCGCCACAAAGCGGAGATAGAGCAGCAGGAGAAGAAGATCATGGAACTGGAGAAAGAGCAACTCGAGGCCGACCTCCGTTTCAAAAGCAAAGAGCTTTCGGGTGTAGTGATGACCAATATTGCGCATCAGGAATTTCTGAATTCACTCAAAGAGGAGTTGCAACAGCAGAAACTCTCGGGGCAATATACACGCAAGAACCTGGATAAGCTGCTTTCAATGATCAACCAGAATATGGTTTCGGATGAAGAGAACTGGAACATGTTCCAGTCCAATTTTGACCGCATCCACGAGAACTTCTTCCGAAACCTGAAAGAGAAGTTCCCTGACCTGACTTCCGGCGATTTGCGTTTGTGCGCATTGCTCCGGCTCAATCTGCCGACAAAGGAGATTGCGAAGCTGATGAACATCTCCGTGAGAGGTGTCGATGCTGCCCGCTATCGTCTGCGCAAGAAGCTGGGCCTTCCTCCGGAGAGCAGCCTGACGGATTTTATGATTGCGTTCAAATAGTTGGCAATGAACTGTTTGATATGGGAAGAAGTACCAATGCAGTACTTCTTTTTTTGTTTTTCCCGGTTTGCAGTATTCTTGCCGTATGGGTAAATGGAGTCTGTTTGCCGCAGATTTGTTTTATTTGCATCCGGAAAGTCAGAACATTCATAAATAGATACTAAAACTGTAAAGACCATGAAACATTTTGTACGAAGAATGCAGGCGCTTGCCGCTTCTTTGGTCGTAGTGGCCGCCGGGTTACAGGCACAGAAGGCTCCCCGGGATATGGACCGCTTTATCGACCAGTTAATGAAAAAGATGACGCTGGAGGAGAAGATCGGCCAGCTCAACCTGCCCGTGACCGGAGAGATCACTACCGGACAGGCGAAAAGCAGCGATGTAGCCAAACGAATCCGTAACGGAGAGGTGGGAGGACTGTTCAACCTGAAAGGAGTGAAACGCATCCGTGAAGTACAGCGGCAGGCGGTGGAGGAGAGCCGCCTCGGCATTCCCTTGTTGTTCGGTATGGACGTAATCCACGGATACGAAACCATTTTCCCTATTCCTCTCGGCCTGTCGTGTACCTGGGATATGAAAGCCATCGAAGAGTCCGCCCGTATAGCTGCCGTCGAAGCCAGTGCCGACGGTATCTCGTGGACATTCAGCCCGATGGTGGACGTCAGTCGTGATCCCCGTTGGGGGCGCGTGTCGGAGGGAAACGGTGAAGACCCGTTCCTCGGCGCAGCCATCGCCCGTGCCATGATACGCGGATACCAGGGAAAGGATATGAGCCGGAATGACGAGATAATGGCTTGTGTGAAGCATTTCGCCCTTTATGGAGCATCAGAGGCGGGGCGCGATTATAATACGGTGGATATGAGCCGCCAGCGTATGTTCAATGAATACATGCTGCCCTACCAGGCCGCAGTCGAGGCAGGTGTCGGCAGCGTAATGGCTTCGTTCAATGAAGTGGACGGTGTGCCTGCCACCGGAAGCAAGTGGCTGATGACCGATGTGCTGCGCAAGCAGTGGGGCTTCGACGGGTTTGTGGTAACGGACTATACCGGTATCAACGAGATGATAGACCACGGCATGGGTGACCAGCAGACTGTTGCCCGCCCTCGCCCTGAATGCCGGGGTGGATATGGATATGGTGAGCGATGCCTTCAGCGGCACTCTGAAGAAGTCGGTGGAGGAAGGCAAAGTATCCGCAGCTGCCATCGACGCCGCCTGCCGCCGTATTCTGGAAGCGAAGTATAAGTTGGGACTGTTTGACAATCCTTATAAGTATTGCGACGTGAATCGTCCCAAGAAGCAGATCTTCACCAAGGAACACCGTGCCATTGCCCGTAAGACTGCTTCGGAGAGCTTTGTGCTGCTGAAGAATGAAGGTGTGTTGCCACTCAGCAAGAAAGGAACCATTGCCGTAGTCGGTCCGTTGGCGAACACCCGTTCCAACATGCCGGGCACCTGGAGCGTAGCTGCTGTGCTGGATAACGCTCCCTCGCTGGTCGAAGGACTCAGGGAAGTAGTCGGTGACCGGGCAAAAGTGGTAACCGCCAAGGGAAGCAATCTGATTGGCGATGCCGACTATGAGAAGCGCGCCACCATGTTCGGACGTGAACTGCACCGGGATAACCGTACGGATCGCGAACTTCTGGACGAAGCTCTGAAAGTAGCTGCCGGGGCCGATGTCATTGTTGCCGCACTGGGCGAGTCGTCCGAAATGAGTGGAGAAAGCAGTTCGCGTACCAACTGGAGATGCCGGATGTACAGAGAGCGCTGTTGCAGGAATTACTCAAAACCGGAAAGCCCGTTGTGCTTGTGCTTTTTACCGGTCGCCCGCTGGTGCTCACCTGGGAAGAAGAACACGTGCCTGCCATCCTCAACGTATGGTTCGGAGGGAGTGAAGCCGCTTATGCCATCAGCGATGTGCTTTTCGGCGATGTCAATCCCAGTGGAAAGCTGACCGCTACTTTTCCGCAAAATGTAGGCCAGATTCCATTGTTCTACAATCATAAAAACACCGGGCGTCCGTTGCAAGAGGGACGTTGGTTTGAGAAGTTCCGCAGCAATTACCTCGACGTGAGCAACGAGCCGCTCTACCCGTTCGGCTACGGATTGTCTTATACGACTTTTGCCTACAGTGATATTCACCTGAGCAGCACGGAGATGAGTGCTGATGGCGAACTGACGGCGACTGTTACCGTCACCAATACCGGCAGCCGTGACGGAGCGGAGGTGGTTCAGCTTTACATCCGCGACCTGGTGGGCAGCGTCACTCGTCCGGTGAAAGAACTGAAAGGTTTTGAGAAGATTTTCCTCAAGGCCGGAGAGTCTCGTAAAGTAAGCTTCAGCATCACGCCGGAATTGTTGAAGTTCTATAATTACGATTTGCAGTTTGTCTGCGAACCGGGTGATTTCGATGTAATGATTGGCGGAAACAGCGGGATGTAAAAAAGGCACGATTTCTTCTGAAGGGAGAATAATAAAGAAATAAGATTGTATTTTTGATTTATTGTCCTATCTTTGTAGAACCATAGAATCAATCCGAATGTACTCCCCGTTACGATAAAACATGATCGGAAAAGAGAATCTGATACTAAATCATAAATAATTATATATTATACGGAAAACCGCTACAAGTAGCGGTTTTCTTTTTATACAAAAGCCAAAACTTCAGAAATTGCCCTTTAGACGCTCTATCTCGAGTACTTAAGTCTTGGTGGGGGAAGATTTAAATCTTGAAAAATCATCGCTTAAGCATGATTTTATAGGGGGTAAATACCCTGATGTGACTTTTAGTAATTAGTTCGAACATTAGATAAGGCATAATCCTATTTCTTTATTTGTACAAAACTACCTTATGTCCTTAGCTTTTTTCTTCTCCTTTTCCTTTTGGAAAAGTCCTGTTCATACACCAACCGGTTCTGATATTTTCATCCCGGAGTGCAGAATCTAAAAAGTCTTTTTTCCTCTCCGGAGTCTTTAAAGCAAATATTTCATCGACGGAAAGGAGTAGAACAGATGAAGTAGTCATATTCCGGTCTCCTTTCAGAATCTATTTTTATTTTATTGAATATTAATTAATTATATTCCTTTGCAGTAGGGATGAAGTAGTGCGGAAATCTTGTTTTTTTCTGCATGGTACTCTTGTAGTACCCCTTTTTTTGACTTACATCAATTTACCGTCTAAGTTTGCAGCAGAATTTTAAATCAGTACCAAACGATGAAAAAAATCTGTTTACCCTATGTATGATGTTGCTGCTCTCCATGCTTTCTTTTGCGCAGGGCAGTCTGACCATCTCGGGTGTTGTTACCGAGAAAAAGACAGGGGAGCCTATCATTGGCGCCAGTATCCTGCTGAAAGGTCAATCGTCCGGAACCATTACGGACTTTAACGGCAACTATTCTATTCCGAATGTTCCTTCGGGCGCCACTCTTGTTTTCAGTTATATCGGCATGAAAACGCAGGAGGTCAAGGTGACTGCCTCCTCGAAGCTGGATATCTCTCTTGAAGAAGATAACCAATTGATAGACGAAGTTGTCGTGATCGGTTATGGTATACAACGTAAGTCCGACCTGACCGGTTCGGTAGGTGCGGTGAAGAGCAAAGACCTCACGAAAGTTGCCACTCCCAACGTGGCGAATGCCTTCAGGGACGTGTCTCCGGTGTGTATATCTCGGCTAACGGTGCTCCCGGAAGCTCGCCCGAAGTACGTATCCGTGGTATCGGCACAACGAATAACAGCAATCCCCTTTATGTGGTGGACGGCATGTTTATGGACGACATCTCTTTCCTGAGCACACACGACATCGAGTCGATGGAGGTGCTGAAAGATGCATCAGCGACCGCCATGTACGGTTCGCGCGGTGCCAACGGTGTGATTATCGTCACTACCAAGCAGGGAACGGAAGGAAAAGCGGTGGTGAACTTCACCGCCAGCGAAGGATTCCAGTTCAACAACAGCAGCTTCGAGATGGCCAATGCCACCGAATACGCGACACTGCTGAACGAAGCACTGGTCAACACAGGCGGAAAACCCAAGTTTGACGACCCTGCTTCACTGGGCAAAGGAACCAACTGGTTCGACGAAATCTTCCGTGTGGCTTCCGTACGCGACTATCAGCTCAGCGTCAGCGGCGGATCGGAGAAGGTGCGCTACAACCTCAGCGCTGGATATTACCAGCAGGACGGCATCATCACCGGAAACACCTACAACCGCTTCACCCTGCGTGCCAACAATAGCTACAAGATCAGCAAACGGCTGACCCTCGGGCACAATCTGTCGGCCTCTTTCAGTCATAAGAAGAACGAAAACAGCGCGGTGGTGAAAGCTGCCTATACCATCAGTCCCGTGAAGCGTCCCTACAATGAAGACGGGAGTTTTATGGATTCCGAAAGCGCCTCTTCTGCCAATCCCGTCGCCACACTCCATTATACAAACAATGACGACTGGAAAGAACGTATCGTGGGCAGCGCCTTCCTGAACTGGAATATCCTGAACGGGCTTGACTTTAAAACCAGCCTCGGCATCGACTACATCAACGGACGCCGCCGCAACTTCGTGCCGAAATACTACGTTTCGGAAACACAGAAGAACGAAACCAACAGCCTCTCCAAAACCTGGGACCGCGACTTTACCTGGTTGTGGGAGAACCTGCTGACTTATGACTGGAAGATCAATGATAAGAACCGGCTCAACCTCTTGGGAGGTATCACGGCGCAGAAGCGTGTTTACGAGTTGCTGGAAGGCACCGGACGCGATTTCTTCTCCGATAACGAAAACTACTGGTATCTCGACCAGGCTTCAGCCGGCTCCAAGTCGGTGGTCAACAACGGATACCATGAAACAATGATGTCTTACCTCTTCCGTGCCAACTATGCGTTGATGGACCGCTATCTGCTGACTGTCTCGGTCCGTGCCGACGGTTCATCCAAGTTCGGTCCTGACAATCGTTGGGGCTACTTCCCCTCAGTAGCTGCCGGATGGAGAGTCTCCGAAGAAGCGTTCCTGAAAGACCGCGTGCAGTGGCTGAGCAACCTGAAGCTCAGAGGAAGCTGGGGACAGATCGGTAATGATAAAATAGGTAACGACAAATACCGGGCGCTCGCCAATATCTCTCCGTCCTATGATGCCGTGTTTGGCGGCGTGTTCTATCCCGGCGGAACCATCACGTCACTCTCCAACCGGAGCGTCCATTGGGAACGTTCGGAGCAGATGGACCTCGGCTTCGACCTCGGACTGCTGAACAACCGCTTTTCACTTGAACTAGACTACTATCGCAGGGACACGAAAGACATGCTGGTGACGGTGGATGTACCGGCTTCCGTAGGCCTCACCCCGGTAGAAACAAACGTAGGGGCGGTGCGCAATAGTGGTGTGGACTTTACCGTGAAATGGGAAGATTCGCTGAAAGACTTCCGGTATGGTATCCGTCTGACAGGAACGACCATCAAAAACGAAGTCATCAGCCTGGGCGGCAAACGCATCGCCAGCGGTGACATCGGCGCCGGAAAATCCGTACAGATGACCGAAGAGGGAAAGCCGATTAAATATTTCTATGGCTACAACGTGATCGGCATCTTCCAGAACGAGGCACAGATCAAAGACTACAACGAGCGTGCCGCCGCTGCCACCGGAAATGCCGGACAACAGTATCAGAACAACGTAGGTCCCGGCGACCTGATATACGAAGATGTAGACGGTGACGGATACATCACGGCCAACGACCGCAAGGATCTGGCAGTCCCACTCCCAAGTTCATCGGCGGCCTGGGCATCAGTGCTTCCTGGAAAGGATTCGACCTCTCTATCGACTTCCAAGGCAACTTCGGAAACAAGATATTCAATGCCAAGCAGGTGGAACGTTTCTCCGGTTCGGACAATTGGGACCGCTCCTTCCTCGACCGCTGGACACCCGAAAATCCGAATACCATGACACCGCGAATGACTCTGGAAGGCAATAACTATCAGGTGTCGAGCCGCTACGTAGAGAGCGGTTCGTACGTGAAACTGCAAACGGTGGAACTGGGATATACTTTCCCGAAATCATGGATGCAGAAGGTATCCGTGCAGAATCTGAGAGTCTACTTCTCCGGCAACAACCTGGCCTATTTCACCGGCTATAACGGCTTCACACCCGAAGTGCTGGGCGGCATCGACCGTCAGATCTATCCGGTGACAGCTACCTGCCGCTTCGGCCTGAACGTAACTTTCTAATATTAAATGATATAGACATGAATACGATTTACCATAGAGTAACACAGAGTCTCACAGAGATGATTTCCTTTTAAACATTCTATGAGATTAAACTCTGTGAGACCCTGTGTTACTCTGTGGTGAACCCAAAACCATTACAATGAAAAAGATATATTCAATATTACTGGCTTCGGCACTGACCCTTTCTTCCTGTGCCGATTTCCTCGATGTAGATTCGCAGGGAAAGCTGACCGAAGATGTCTTCTTCGGCGAAGAAGAAGGCGCGTTGATGAGTATTAACGCCATCTATACCCAACTCCGGGCGTGGGACATCATCGGATTCTCATGGTTTGCCATCACCGAGCTACCCGGTGATAACTCCGATACAGGCAGCGAACTGGCGGACGGCAGTGTGGCACGTCTGAACCAGTTCAACGACTTTACTTACGACGCCTCTACCTCCGAGATCAACGGCTGGTGGGAAGGCAATTATAAAGCTATCGCTTCATGCAATGTGGCTCTGGACAATCTGGGTGCGGTGAAGAACGAAGAACTCCGGGTGAAGTGCGTCGCCCAGGCCCGTTTTTTCCGGGGATTCTTCTACTTCAATCTCGTACGTGCCTTTGGCGGGGTGCCTCTGGTGACCAAGGTGTTGCAGCCCGGCGAATACAATCAGCCCCGTGCAACCGAAGAGGCTGTCTATCAACAGATCATTGAAGACCTGACCTATGCAGCCGAGCATCTGCCTACGTCAGGAGTGGGGTGCGAAAGAGTCGGGACGCGCCACCAAGGGAACAGCCGAAGGATTGCTGGCCAAGGTATATCTCTTCCGCCAGGACTATGCCAACGTGAAGAAATACACCGGTCAGGTGATTGCCCGCGGCGAGTATAGCCTGCACCGGGATTATCGCGACCTGTTCAATCCGAACTCTTACTATTCGGACGAAGTGATGCTTGCCGACCAATACCTCTGGGGCGAATCGACCGAACGCAACCTCGAGTCGGAGTATGTGAAATGGCAGGGCATTCGCGGTGAGATGGGCTGGGGGATGTTCTCTCCTTCCGAAGCTCTCGACCAAGCCTATGAAGCGGGAGATCCCCGACGCACGGCAACCATTTTCTACGATGGAGAGACATTGGAGGGAAAGGGCGAGATTCATTTCAAGAAAGAAGTGCCGCCCCGTGCCAATAAAAAGACCATCTGGCCTACCGGTTACTGGAACGAGAATTCGTTTGCCAAACAGAATTGTCACCTGATCTTCCTGCGTTATGCCGATGTACTGCTGATGTATGCCGAGGCCTGCAATGAACTGGGCGAAAGCCGGGAAGCACTCGACAAGCTGGAAATGGTGCGCGCCCGTGCCCGCAGAACGGTGCATCCGGCGGATATGACAGTGGGATTGCCCGAGATTACGGAAACCGGTAAAGAGAAGCTCCGCGAGATCATCTGGAACGAACGCCGCATCGAACTGGCTTTGGAGGGACACCGCTTCTTCGACCTGATCCGTGCGGACAAGGTGGTACCGGGCTATGCGGAGAAGATGATGAAGGCACACGGGAAGACAAACTTCTCGATAGCAAAACATGCAACGTTCTTCATCCCGCAGAAGCAGGTGGATATCTCGCAGGGAGTCCTCAAAAACTGATATGAAACATGTATAACCAGTTCATTAAAATAGAATCATTCCAATAATATCAATTCCATGATTACACACAGCGTCTTTCCGATTGCCCTTTGCGGCAACGGAAGCCGCTATCCCCACTGCACGATGGAATCTCCGTGTCTCTGACGTGCAGCCACCTGAGGGCGTGTCATTATTCACCAAAATGAGTCTCGACACGCCCTCTCGGGGGATAAAATCTTGAATTAACAACAACAATGAAACATACCCTTTTATTTCTTCTTATGATCTGTGCTTGTACGTTGCAAGCCACCGCTACAGGCAAACAGCCGAGACTGACCGATGATGAGTTGATGACTCTTGTCCAGAAACAAACTTTCCGTTACTTTTGGGATTTTGCCCATCCCGAGTCCGGTCTGGCCCGTGAGCGCAGCAATGACCGCCTCGAGATAGCAACCATCGGTGGTTCGGGCTTTGGGGTAATGGCAATTATAGTCGGTGTGGAACGTGGGTTCATCACCCGTGAGCAAGGCGCTGAGCGGCTGCTCAAAATAGTGGAGTTCCTCAATAAAGCCGATAGCTATCATGGCATCTGGGCACATTGGATGGACGGGGCTACCGGAAAGACCATTCCTTTCAGCAGGAAAGACGATGGAGCCGATTTGGTGGAATCTGCCTTTATGTTCGAAGGACTGCTGGCGGCACACCAGTATTTCACTCACGATAATCCGACAGAGAATCGGATACGAGGGCTGATCAATACCCTGTGGCATCAGGCAGAGTGGGACTGGTTCACCCGTGGAGGTGAAGATGTGCTTTATTGGCATTGGTCACCCAATAACGGATGGGCGATGAACCATCAGCTGAAAGGCAGAACGAGTGCCATATCACTTATATTCTGGCGGCTTCTTCGCTACTTATCCGATTCGTGAATCGGTGTATCATAAGGGGTGGGCCAACTCTATTACATTCAAGAACGGAAAAGAATATTACGGCATCCGCTTGCCCCTGGGCACCGACTTTGGCGGCCCTCTCTTCTTTACACATTATTCCTATCTCGGACTCGATCCGCGCGGACTCAAAGACAGTTATGCCGACTACGGTGAGCAGATGAAAGCACATACCCTGATCAACCGTGCTTATTGCATCGATAATCCGAAGAAGTATAAAGGATACGGCCGCAAATGCTGGGGACTGACAGCGAGCGACAATCATCAGGGTTACTCGGCACATTGCCCGCAGAACGACTTGGGAGTGATTACCCCGACCGCAGCCATCTCTTCCATTCCTTATACTCCGGAACATTCTCTGGAGGCTATGCGTTATTTCTACGAAGAATTGGGCGACCGCCTGTGGGGAGAATATGGCTTTAAGGATGCCTTCAACCTGACAGAAAACTGGTTTGCTTCCTCTTATCTCGCCATCGATCAGGGACCGATTATTGTGATGATTGAAAACTATCGCTCAGGCTTGATATGGAAACTCTTCATGAGTCATCCCGATGTACAGAGAGGATTGAAGAGACTGGGGTTCGGCTCAGAAGAATAAGATATACCATAGATTACAACCATGAAACAACTATTCCTTCTTTTACTCGCTTTGGGGGCTCCCGCCCTTGCCCTTGCGCAAGACATGCGGCAAGATACTTATTGCAACCCGCTGAACATAGATTATACCTATATGATCTATAACTCCGACAAGGACATTTCCTACCGCTCGGGTGCCGATCCGGCAGTGGTCAGGTTCCGTGGAGAGTATTATATGTTCGTCACCCGTTCCAATGGATACTGGCACTCTAAAGATCTGCTGGACTGGGATTTTATCGCCCCCAAAGACTGGTATCCGCAGGGGAGCAACGCTCCGGCCGCGCATAACTATAAAGACTCAGTGCTTTATGTCACCGGTGATCCTTCGGGTTCTATGAGTATTCTCTATTCCGACAATCCGAAGAGCGGCGAATGGAAAGCTACACCCGCCATCCTTCATAACCTGCAGGACCCCGATCTTTTTATTGACGACGATGGCAAAGCCTATATGTTCTGGGGTTCGTCCAATGTTTATCCCATCCGGGGTATGGAACTGGATAAGAATCACCGGTTCCTTCCGAAAGGAGAAGTGAAGGAGCTTTTCAATCTCGACATGCCGCGCCACGGCTGGGAACGTTTCGGTGAGAATCATAGCGATACCGTTTTAGGAGGATATATCGAAGGCCCGTGGCTGACCAAGCACAACGGGAAGTATTATATGCAGTATGGTGCTCCCGGTACCGAATTCAATGTCTATGCCGACGGTGTTTATGTAGCCGATCATCCGATGGGGCCTTACACCTATCAGAAGCACAATCCCGTGTCATACAAACCGGGGGGATATATGAACGGAGCCGGACACGGCAGTACGGTTCAGGGACCCGGCGGAGAGTATTGGCATTTTGCTTCGATGGCTCTTTCCATCAACGTCAACTGGGAACGCCGGCTCTGCATGTTTCCTGCCGGATTCGATAAAGACGGTATTATGTACGTGGACACCCGCTTCGGTGATTATCCCCGCTATGCTCCGGCCGTACCCGGCAAGAAGGGGCAGTTCCGTGGATGGATGCTCCTTTCTTATCGCAAACCGGTGACGGCATCTACTGCGAAAGGTGAGTTCGGACCGGATGCATTGACGGATGAAAGAACCAAGTCTTTCTGGCTGGCGGAAGCAAATGATGAACGTCAGTGGGTACTGATCGACCTGGAGAAACCTGCCCGTGTCTGTGCCGTACAGGTGAATTATCACGACTATCGGAGTAATCTATACGGTCGGATTCCCGGATTGCGTCACCGCTATGTGATTGAGGGCTCTTCCGACGGGGAGACCTGGAATATACTGGTCGATCGCCGGAGCAGCTATAAGGATACGCCGAATGACTATGTAGAACTTGAAGTCCCGACTACCGCACGCTATATCCGCTATAAGAATATAGACGTACCTACTCCGAATCTGGCTATTTCTGAACTGCGTGTATTCGGACTCGGGTTCGGCAAGGCTCCCCGGTCACCTCAAAAGCTGGCTCTGGATCGGCACACCGACCGTCGTGATGTTACTGTTCGCTGGGAGCCGGTGAAAGGAGCTCAGGGATACAACGTCCTGTGGGGGGTCGCCCCTGATAAGTTATACAGTTCGTGGATGGTGTACGGTGGCAATGAGTTGAAGATGAAATCGCTGACTATCGATCAGGATTATTATTTTGCTGTGGAAGCCTTTAACGAAAATGGTGTATCTTTACCTTCCGAAACTAAATATGTAGAATAATACCGAATAACCATGAAACAGTTTGTCCTTTTCTTTATCAGTCTCTTTCTTTTGGGCGTGGGTACCCGTTCGCAAGAGATGTATCAAAAGAAAGTTTTTATCTCTTCCCGGGGTGATTCTCTCAATTACCGTCTACTTCGTCCCGAGGTGGAAAAGACGGGACTGCAATATCCTTTGGTACTCTTTCTGCACGGTGCCGGTGAGCGGGGGAGTGATAACGAGAAGCAGTTGACACATGGTGGTCAGATGTTTCTCAATCCGGTGAACCGAGAGAAGTATCCGGCATTTGTCCTTGTACCTCAATGTCCCGAAAAGACTATTGGGCGTATACCTCCCGTCCCTCTTCCTTTATTCCTTCGGAGATGCCGGTAGGACAAGAGATCACTCCTGTACTGCGTGCAGTAAAAGAGTTGTTGGATACCTATCTTGATTTGCCTCAGGTGGATCGTAACCGTATCTATGTGGTCGGTCTTTCTATGGGAGGCATGGCGACGTACGATCTTGCTGTCCGTTTTCCCGATACGTTTGCTGCTGCCGTTCCCATCTGCGGGACCGTGAATCCGGTGCGTCTGGCCGATGCAGCAATGTTCGTTTCCGTATTTTTCACGGTGATGCCGACAATGTAGTGCCTGTAGAAGGCTCGCGTGAGGCTTATAGAGCGTTGAAGAACTTGGGAGCGGAAGTGGAATATATTGAGTTTCCCGGTTGCAATCATGGAAGCTGGAATCCGGCTTTCAACTATCCCGGATTCATGGAGTGGATCTTTGCTCAGCGTAAGAGATAAAGAACTTTATAGTTAAGTATACTATTTAAAGAGGAAGTCAAAATTCGTATTCACCACAGATTGCACGGATTTGCACAGATAAATATTATTGATTGTCAGTAGATTAAAAATCGTTTTGTGTAAATCTGTGCGATCTGTGGTGAACTATGATACACTCTCTTTGAGGTAACGGTTATCCATCGTCCGCAAGAACTATTTGTCTTCCTTTTCTTTGGGAGAGGACAGGGAAGAAGTCTTCTCTTCATAGTCCCCGTTTGCTTTAATCAGTTCTATCAGCTTTTCTACGGCTTCTTCTTCCGGAATATTCTTTTCAATGCATTCCTTCTGTTTATAAAGACTGATTTTGCCACGTCCGGCTCCTACATAACCGTAGTCGGCGTCTGCCATTTCGCCCGGTCCGTTGACGATGCATCCCATGATGCCTATCTTGAGCCCCTTCAAGTGCGAGGTGGCTTCTTTGACGCGGGCAATCGTACTTTGCAGGTTGAACAGTGTTCGTCCGCATCCCGGGCAAGAAATATATTCAGTCTTGCTGGTGCGGATACGTCCTGCCTGCAGAATTCCGAAAGCAGTGGCATCAATCACTGCATGGCTCAGTTTGCCTTGGTTGAAGAGATAAATTCCGTCACACAATCCGTCAAAGATCAAGGCTCCCATATCCGCACCGGCTTTGACCTGCAAGTCTTCAGCTGTATCTTCGGCATAGTGTTGGAAGAAGATAACCGGATTCTGTAATCCTTCCACCGTCAGTTGATGTGCCAGGGCACGATGTTCGCCTACACGGTTCGGGTGGTTGCTTTGTGAGACAACGACTGCTTCGGGGTGTTGCTTCAGGCATGCGACAACTTCCCGGGTAAGCGCCATGTAAGGGGTAAAGAGGAATTTCAGTTCGGCTGCGCATGTTTCCATTAACTCCAATTGTGCATAATTGAAGGCAGGCCACGTGTCAGGTTCTCCTTTCCATACGTCGGCATCGAGGATGTACTGAACTCCGGGTTCTGTCTGTTCGGGTAAAGCACGTCCGGCATAAATGTAATCCGGTGTAAATTGCGGATGGGTCTCCATACGTCCGTCCATGCGGTCGGCAAGTACCACGGGCAGATGGTCTCCGCCGATATTGCGTACCGGCCGTGTTTTACGGCGTACCGGAGAAAGGTAGTTGAAATCCGGAGCTTCCATGCCGGGAATGTACGGATGGTTCCGGCGACTTGTAATATAGTCCACCAGCTTGCGTGCCACGGGAATCTCGCTTCCGGTTCTTCACTCAGCGAGACACGGATCGTATCGCCCAGCCCGTCAGCCAACAATGCGCCGATGCCCAAAGCCGATTTGATACGTCCGTCTTCTCCGTCTCCGGCTTCCGTAACACCCAAGTGGAGAG
>ENA-OQIC01000413-OQIC01000413.1-human-gut-metagenome-genome-assembly--contig:-NODE-413-length-19326-cov-2.845877_pt1 | contig 19326 bp, 26 predicted proteins | sample MGYA00242572_ERZ504736 | MGnify/ENA primary metagenome ERZ504736 (study PRJEB26092, sample SAMD00036201) | human gut metagenome | host: Homo sapiens | study: EMG produced TPA metagenomics assembly of... | reverse complement strand
AATAAGCGCAGACGACTTCAGCTTCTTAATCAACTCGTCATAGTACTTATTAATAGCTATTTTATACAGCATATTCTGGTATTTCTCCATTTTGTGGATATAACTAAAGCACACATCGAAAAATTCGGCTATATAATATTCCTTTATGCCATTAATTTCATACAACTGATTATTGGTGTCATTCAACTGGCTGTTCATATTATTCAGTTTATTGTTCAGCCGCAGAAGTTCTTCATTACTTTGCGCCAATGCCTGCTTTATTTTCAACGTTTTCTTCATCTGAATATAGATAAAAACAACGAGCAGAATCAAAAGGAAAAGGATAACGCTTGTAGAATAAGAAAAGTAGTCAGATGCGATCTTGATTTAGCCTGTTCCGCCTGATAGGCAGTGTTGATAATAGAATTAAATTTATAGATTTCAATTGCGCGGAAATGAATACCAGAAGAAATTACATCATCAATAGCGGATTGTGTAAACTTAAAGCATCGGTAGATTCTTTTCTTCGTATTGTATCAACGCAAGAGATTGAAGAGAGGCATTTTCACGCGTTGCATTCCGTGTATCGGCAATCGCCGACAATATCAGATATTTTTTTCCTCATCATATTTCTTCTGATGGTGGCATAACCTGGAATACGAATGAGTAATCATGGCATAATTAGGCGTTCCCACCTCCTCAATATCCAACAATTCTTTAAAAATTTCCTTCGATTTTAAGGTATCACGCCAGATATAATAAGAAGCTTGTGACATCCGGTAATCCCAAGAAGTGTGATCTATGAGAGCAAACAGTGAATCCTGATAAGCAGATTGTTGCTTTCCATACAGATTGTTGGCAACAGAAATAGAATAATGCCCCCAGAAACTGGAATAAGTTTGATAATAGTTTATTAATAAATCTCTGGGAAGTTCTGAAGTCTTTATACTTTTCAAAATAATCTCGCTTCGCGGAACCTGCCACACATCGAATATAAAAGACCAAGATTTAAAGACGACTGGTTGGTGAAATAAGGTCTATTCAACTGGCGAGAAATCTCAATATTGCGATCAACATAATGGATGGCTGAATCAATATGAAACTTTTTATATTCATTATATAACCGTAGATTGATTCTATATTCTCCTTCAAGAGTCAAACCGGGACTTCTCAACATACATTTTATCCGGTTTATCCGATCCTCTTTCTCTTTAACAAAGACGTGTTTTTCATCTATCACTCTACGCAAAGAATCAGTCAATAGCTTCAACTCATTATTTGCATAAAGAACACTGCCAATTCCCAAAGCAATCAGCAGAAGCAAAAACCTCTTCTTCAGAAAACAACAGTTGAATTTCATAATAGTAATAGCAAAGATAACAAAAAAAAACGATTTATTCGTTCAGAACAAATCGCTTTTCATATATGAAGTAAATTTGCTCTTATTCAGCAACTACCTCGAAAGGAATTTCTACCGAAACCTCCTTGTGAAGCTTAACGATAGCCTTGTAGCTACCAACTTCTTTCACAGCGTCTTTTACAACGATGATCTTTCTGTCGATCTCGTGGCCCAATTTAGCCAATTCCTCAGCGATCTGGATGTTACCAACAGAACCGAAGATAGTACCGGTTGAGCTAACTTTTGTAGCGATAGTCAATGATACGCCTTCCAACTTAGCAGCCAATGCTTCAGCATCTTTCTTGATTTTCTCAAGTTTGTGAGCACGTTGTTTCAGTTCTTCAGCCAACATTTTCTTTGCAGAAGGAGAAGCAATAACAGCTTTTCCAGTGGGGATCAAGTAATTACGACCATAACCAGACTTAACAGTTACGATGTCATTCTTATAACCCAAGTTTACTACGTCTTCTTTCAATATAATTTCCATACTTTTCCTCCTTATTTCATCATGTCAGTTACAAATGGAAGTAACGCCAGGTGACGTGCTCTCTTTACAGCCTGCGCAATACGACGCTGGAACTTCAAAGAAGTACCGGTGATACGACGCGGAAGGATCTTACCTTGTTCATTCAAGAATTTCTTCAAGAATTCAGGATCTTTGTAGTCGATATACTTGATACCGCTTTTTTTGAAACGGCAGTATTTTTTCTTTTTAACGTCTACTGAAGGCGGAGTTAAATATCTGATTTCTGATTGAACTTGTTGTGCCATGATTAATCCTCCTTTTTGTTTGATTTAACACTTCTTCTCTTTGCAGCATATTCTGCAGCGTATTTATCCATTCTGAAAGTCAAGAAACGGATTACACGTTCATCACGACGGAAATTTAATTCCAACTTGTCAATTACAGTAGGTTCTGCATTGAACTCAATCAACTGATAGAATCCTGTAGACTTCTTCTGGATTGGATAAGCCAGTTTCTTCAGTCCCCAGTTTTCTTCATTGATAATCTCAGCACCTTCAGCCTGAAGAATGCCTTTGAATTTTTCTACCGCTTCCTTCATCTGAACATCAGACAAAACGGGAGTTAAAATGAAAACGGTTTCGTATTGATTCATACTCGTTTTAATTAAATAAATAAATTATTTGATTTTAAAAATGCGGTGCAAAGGTAGGCATTTTATTTTGAACTGCAAACATTTAATCTTTTTTTGTGTTACGAGATAGGATTTGTCAAAGAAGACATTTATCTTTGCAAAGTTGCTTAAACAATAATTTCATGATCGAACAATTTAACTTTGATATCAGGCTGATCTTTGCCATCTTGAATGGTAAGGTCTCTGCTGCCATTAATCGGAAACTATACCGGAACTTCAGACAGAACGGTCTGGAAATCAGTCCGGAGCAATGGACGGTTCTTATTTTTCTCTGGGAAAAAGACGGAGTGACACAACAAGAGTTGTGCAATGCAACTTTTAAAGACAAACCGAGTATGACCCGCTTGATTGATAATATGGAACGCCAACATCTGGTGGTACGCATCTCCGATAAAAAAGACCGCCGTACCAATCTGATTCATCTGACCAGAACAGGAAAGAGCTGGAAGAAAAGGCCCGTATCATAGCTAACCGGACCCTTAAAGAGGCGCTGCATGGCATCACAGTCGAAGAGCTAAGCGTAAGCCAGGAAGTATTAAGAAAAATATTCTTCAACACCAAAGATTAATCGACAGGAGGGAGAAGTGAGAGCAACAAAATCAACTATTTATGGCTAATTAATGGTTTTTTTGCGAAAAATATTTCGTCCGTTAAAGAATTATGCGTTAATTTGTGACTGGAATATAATAATCTATTAAAATACACACACATGAAAGGCTTATTAAAGAATTTAGGATTGCTATTAATCTTAGTCGGAGTAATCATTCTGATTGCTTGCTCTCTGACCGGAGAAGTAAACAACAACGCTGTCTTGGGAGGCTCGATAGTATTGGTGGTACTCGGACTGATTACTTATATTGCGATAAACAAAAGAATTGCAGATTAATAGTTTCAGCAAGAAATAAAAAAGCCGAAAACGAATGTTTTCCGGCTTTTTTATTTCTATACACTCCCTATCCATTATGATTCGGGTTCGGGGGTGATCAACTTGTAACCTTTTCCGTGGATGTTGATAATCTCAATCGAATCATCATCTTTCAGGTGCTTACGCAGTTTAGTGATATACACGTCCATGCTACGCGCATTGAAATAGTTGTCATCGATCCAGATAGTCTTCAAGGCAAAGTCGCGCTGCAAGATTTCGTTAGCATGCGCACAAAGCAATCCCAGCAATTCCGATTCTTTGGTAGTCAGTTTCGTTTGTTTGTCGCCGATAGCCAGGATTTGCTTCTGGGTATCAAACGTAAACTTACCAATCTTATAAACATTGCTCTCCTTGTTCTTCTTTCCGCGAACACGTCTCAGGATAGCCTCGATTCTGAAAGTAAGCTCTTCCATACTGAAAGGTTTGGTGATATAATCATCCGCACCGATCTTAAATCCTTCCAGGATATCTTCTTTGAGTGTTTTTGCTGTCAGGAAGATAATAGGAATTTCAGCGTTGGCCGCACGAACCTCCTGTGCCAGTGTGAAACCATCTTTTTTAGGCATCATCACGTCAAACACGCATAAGTCATATTTATTCTTCAGGAAAGCTTTAAATCCGGCTTCTCCATCAGGATACAACTCAGCAGAGTAACCTTTAGCCTGTAAATATTCTCTTAAAAGCATGCCAAGATTTTCATCATCCTCGCATAATAAAATACGCAGTTTCTCGTCCATATCAATCATTTTTTAATAAAGGTAATGCAATAATAAATTTAGTTCCTACATTCAGTTCACTCTCTGCCCGGATGGTTCCCTTATGATCCTGAATAATCTTTTTCACATAAGCCAGTCCCAGACCGAAACCTTTTACATCGTGCAGATTACCTGTATGCACGCGATAGAACTTATCAAACACCTTCTTCAGGTTTTCTTTTTTAATACCAATACCGTTGTCCTGTATCGAAATCATCAGTTACCGGGCTCGTTCCAGGTTCTCACGTTGAGCACCAGGTCTTCTTCGGGCTTCTTGTATTTCACCGCGTTATCCATCAGGTTGAATATCACATTGGTGATATGCATTTCGTCCGCAAATATAACAGGTTGGTAGCCTCAAGGTTCGATGTAATCTTACCATTATAGCGTTCCACCTTCAAAGCGAACGTATTGATAACTCCGGTAATCAACTCATTGGCATCGAGTTCCTTCATCTTCAGCGTTGCTTTCTGCCTGTCGAACATAGACATCTGAAGCACCTTCTCCACCTGGAATCTCAACCGCTTCGTTTCATCATTGATGACTCCCGATATATGCTGGAACATCTGCGGCGACTTCCCGACTGCGGGGTCTTTCAGCATCTGGGCAGCAAGCGAGATGGTCGATATCGGTGTCTTGAACTCATGCGTCATGTTGTTGATAAAGTCATTCTTCATCTCTGTCAACTTCTTCTGACGGAAGACGATGTAGATGGTGAAGATGAATGTAATCAGCAGTACGATAGTGAATATCATCGAAGGAATCATAAAACTAACCGAGTCGAAGATATAATCTTTCTTACCGGGAAAGTGCACCTTCACAATACTCATCTTCGCAGGCGGATCATTCTGGAACAGAGGTTGCGTATAAGAGTCTTCACTCCCTCCGTCTTCGTAGTCCGAGCAACGATATACTTCACGTCCATCTTTATCGATCACCGAAAAATGGTAGAGCAACTCTACACCATTATTAATAAAGTTCGATTTCAGATAATTATCCAGCTTCTTAAAGTTCACCCGTTCGCCAATCGATTTATCGCTTGCCTTGTAAATCATCCGCAAAGCCACATCGTCGAGCAGAAAACGCTGATACATATACCTATTTTTAATAGCGTCAGTCAAGCTCCGTGATGTCTGCGGAATGGTATTCCGGCCATGCCTTTCGGAAATCATGGCTTTGGGCACTTTCGACGGCTCGGTGGTAATCATCTTCAGTTCAAACTCCGAATACAGGGTTCCGTCCGGTGACTTGAACCTATAACGCTCCGATTGCTGAATTAAACCGTTTTTCTGTTCGGTAGTAGAAGAAGACTGAGCCAGTGCTCTGCGTTCCGCTTCAGTGATATCCTCTAACAGCCAACGTTGCGTTTCATCATACTCTACATCCTTTGAAACCTGAAACAAAGCATTTCGCACGGATGTATTAAATTGTTCTTTACGCATCTTCACCATTTCTTCGATGTAGCTCACTTGTAAATAGAGCAAACTCAGAAAGGAAAGACCCATAATAATGCCTAATATCCAGATTGTTGACTTTTTCATAGCAACAAAATTAACACTCCCTAATTAACACTCCTAACAGCTTAACCTGTTTTAACAGGACGTTCTCTATAATTAACCGAAAGGCGTTTTTTAGGTCGTATTCTGACCACTATAACAAAACGTATACACCTTTGGTTTGCAAATTTAATAAAAAATTAAAGATTTCTCTTCAGAAAATCTACTTTCTTTAATCATTGTTAATGGACGGGAAGGCTATAAGATACCGGTTACGTCCTCTCTCACAACCGCCACACCGGACAAGCACGTCCCAAAGAATACCTAAAAAGTAAAGCTACGAGTAGCTGCACATTCATTGCACACTTCTCGTAGCCTTATCATTTAGTAGCACAGCCACTTATAGTCTAAACCCGGCAGCTTATGACTATAATTACTCTTCTGTTTGTTTGGATTCGAAGTCTTTTATTAACTTATCCTGCACATCACTCGGAACCAGTTCGTAACTTGCAAATTTCATAATGAACGAAGCACGGCCTCCGGTAAGCGAACTAAGAGCGGTTGAATAAGAAGACATCTCTTTCAAAGGCACTTTAGCCACCAGTTTCTCATAACCGTTTTCGCTGCTCATACCCATGATCATGGCACGGCGTCCCTGAAGGTCACCCATCACGTCACCCATCTTATCGGACGGTACGAAGACTTCCACATCATAAATTGGCTCGAGAATCTTCGGTCCGGCGTTCTTAAACGCTTCGCTGAAGGCATTACGTCCGGCCAGCATGAACGAAATTTCATTAGAGTCTACCGGGTGCATCTTTCCATCATATACAATGACGCGTACATCGCGGGCATACGAACCGGTCAGAGGTCCCTGTTCCATGCGGGACATGATCCCTTTAAGGATGGCCGGCAGGAAGCGGGCATCGATAGAACCCCCGACAATACTGTTAACAAATACCAATTTTCCGCCCCATTCCAATGGAACTTCCTCAGTACCCTTCACGTTAATCTTAAATTCCTGTCCGCCGAATTTATACATATCGGGCACGGGCATTCCTTCATAATAGGGTTCCACTATCAGATGCACCTCGCCGAACTGTCCGGCACCACCCGATTGCTTTTTGTGACGATAGTCGGCACGGGCAGCTTTTGTGATGGTTTCACGATAAGGGATCTTCGGTTCTTCAAATTTCACCTGAAGCTTTTCATTGTTCTCCAAACGCCATTTCAACGTACGGAGGTGGAATTCTCCCTGGCCATGCACGATGGTCTGTTTCAGTTCTTTCGATTGTTCGATGACCCAAGTCGGATCTTCCTCACGCATACGGTTCAAGATGGCCATCATCTTTTCCGTATCGGCCTCGTTCACCGGCTTGATGGCGCGTGAATATTTAGAATTCGGATATTTGATAAAATTAAACCGGTTCTCGGCACCTTTACCGTTCAGTGTATTTCCGGTATGAACATCTTTCAGCTTCACCGTACAGCCAATGTCACCTGCCACCATCTCTTCTACTTTGATACGGTTGGCACCGGCGCAAGCATAAATCTGCGCCACACGTTCTTTCGAACCGCGATCGGCATTGGTAAAGTCGTCTCCTTCATGCACTTTTCCGCTCATGACCTTGAAATACTGAACGTCACCAATGTGTGGTTCCACACCGGTCTTGAAGAAATACAAAGAGGTAGGTCCGTTGGGATCGGGTTCCACCACTTCACCACGGGTATTATGCACTTTCGGCATTTCCGATACACCGGGCACTACATTACCCAGGAATTCCATCAAACGACGTACCCCCATATCTTTGCCTGCACATACGCAGAATACGGGGAACATGCCGCGTGCAGCCAGACCCTTACGGATACCTTCGCGCATCTCTCTTCCGTCAGTGAATCTTGTTCGAAGAATTTCTCCATCAAGCCTTCATCGTTCTCGGCAGCGGCCTCGACCAGTGCTTTGTGCAGCTCCATGGCTTTATCTTTCTCTTCAGCAGGAATTTCTTCGATGATAGGTGCACCGCCTTCGGGTGCCCAAGAGTACTTCTTCATCAACAGCACGTCTATCAGCGAGTTGAAGTTGGGACCGGTAGCCAGCGGATACTGAACCGGAACTACTTTGGGACCGTAGATGGACTTCAGTTGTTCAAGCACCATATCATAATCACACTTCTCGTTATCGAGCTGATTCACCAGGAAGATCACCGGTTTACCCAGTTTCTCGGTATAGCGGAAGTGGTTTTGAGTTCCCACTTCGGCTCCATATTGTCCGTTCAACAGCAAAATTGCTGTATCCGTTACATTGAGTGCTGTCATGGCAGCGCCTACAAAGTCATCGCTGCCCGGGCAGTCTATGATGTTCAGTTTCTTCCCGTTCCATTCTACATGGAAGATGGTCGAAAAGACAGAATATCCATATTCCTGTTCTACCGGAAAGTAATCGCTTACGGTGTTTTTGGCAGTGATTCTGCCGCGACGTTTTATAATACCACTCTCATAGAGCAGCGCTTCTGTGAGAGTGGTTTTTCCTGAGCCGTCATTGCCAAGAAGGGCAATGTTCTTAATTTCGTTCGTCTGATATACTTTCATGATATATAAGATTTAAATGAATGATTCAGTATGTGTTTTTCGCATACCCTTTTTTTACTGAGGCGCAAATTAGGCATTAATCAAATGAAAAGCAATAAAACGGACAGTGTTACTAAACAATGTTATGTAACATACAGCCTTCGACAAGCGCGAAACAGGCTATCTGACAGAATGGAAGTATTCTTTCCGATTCCCGATTAAAAAGAGCAGTTTGCCTTACATTTACTGACTCCTTCTTCTTCCGGACAGGATGAAATAGAATGTAGCAGCAGACTTTTCGGTGCAAGACGGAGGTTTTTCCAACCAAAGAAGGGGGCATTTCGGGTTGAACACGGTGCATTTTCCCAAAAAGAAGCAAACATTCCGCGCAAAAGAAGTAAGCATTTCCGGAAAATGCTTACTTCTTTCGGGTGAGATGTCTATATGTTTTGCCTCATCACATATATTGTTATGTGCAGAACCCCGCACCGGTGCTTTTTTTTCTCCGGTTGCCCCGCAGAAGCATACGGAGAGAATATAGCAAAAGCATCGGGACAGAGACAGAACGAAAGCAAATTCATCGGATTCCGCCCCAAGTCCGTCCATTTGCACACATATACCATAAATTTGTGACACAGGAGAAAAGTCTGTTGGCAAATGCAGGCGTTTTTCCGGCCAACCTTCAGGACGGCACGAAACGAAAGCATTCTGAGGCCATCGGATTATCAGATTGTCAAATGGTCAAAAAGGAACTTTCCTCCCGTTAAATAAAAGAGAATATCTACCCTACAGGGTTGTTTACTAACACGAAAACCTTACTTTTGCAATTTGAAACGCAAAAATAACTCAGACCATCATGGCAGGCATATACATACACGTCCCCTTCTGTAAGACACGCTGTATCTATTGCGATTTTTACTCAACGACGCGAAGCGAATGGAAAGGACGCTACATCGAAGCACTCTGCAAAGAGCTGGAAATGAGATATACTTACCTGAAAGGAAAGCCTATTGAGACGCTCTACTTTGGTGGAGGTACTCCTTCGCAGCTCGACGAAAAGGATTTCCGGAAAGTATTCGACACCGTCCGCCGAATTTATGGGATGGAGAATTGCCATGAAATAACACTTGAAGCCAATCCGGATGACCTCTGTCCGGAATACCTGCAAATGCTCTCCGAATTGCCGTTCAACCGCATCAGCATGGGCATCCAGACATTTGACGACACTACGCTCAAGTTGCTGAAACGCCGCCACAATGCGGCTCAAGCCATTCGTGCGGTAGAGTTGTGCCGTGCCCACGGTTTCCGCAACATCAGCATCGACCTGATCTACGGGCTCCCCGGTGAAACAACGGAACGCTGGGAAAAAGACTTGCAACAGGCTATTGCCCTAGACGTGGAACATATATCGGCTTATCACTTGATTTACGAAGAAGGTACTCCCATTTATAAAATGTTGCAAAAGCATCAGGTCGAAGAGGTGGACGAGGACAGCAGTGTCCGGTTCTTCACCTTATTAATAGACCGGTTGCGTGAAGCCGGATACGAGCATTATGAAATATCCAACTTCTGCAAGCCGGGCATGTATTCGCGCCACAACACTTCGTACTGGCAGGGAGTAAGTTATCTCGGCTGCGGCCCGTCGGCACACTCTTTCGACGGACAAACCCGGGAATGGAACTGCTCTTCGATCGAAAAATACATGTCCGGCATTGAAAGCGGACAACGGGACTTCGAACGGGAAGAGCGGAATCTGACCACCCGATACAACGAATTTATCATTACCTCTGTCCGCACTCAATGGGGAATTTCACTCGAACGCCTCAGTAATGATTACGGAACGCAACTGGAGCAGTATTGTCTCAAAATGGCACGTCCTTCTTTAGAAAACGGCAAATTAGAAATATACGAAGGTGCTTTGCGCCTCACCCGCGAAGGAATTTTTATTTCCGACAGCATCATGAGCGACCTGCTCTGGGTGGAAAACTAAAATTATAAAGTCATGACCGAATCAGAGGTTCGAAAACTACTCAGACGAATGAAGGAGCTGGATTCGCAAACAGCGTTCCGGGCCTTCTACGATATGACGTACGACCGTCTCTACCGCATCGCCTACTACTATGTAAAACGCGAAGAATGGTCTCAGGAAATCGTACTCGATGTGTTCCTGAAACTCTGGGAACAGCGCAGCTCGCTTCCCGAAGTCAAAAGCATTGAGGACTATTGCTTCATATTGGTTAAAAACGCTTCACTCAACTATCTGGAGAAAGAAAACAGGCGTACCACGGTATCTACCGAGACATTGCCGGAACCCGAAGCACAAAGCGACTCACCCGAAGAATCGATGATCAGTGAAGAGTTGTTTGCCATTTATGTGAAAGCACTCGACCGCTTGCCCGAACGTTGTAGAGAGGTATTCATCCGCATCCGGGAAGAGAAGCAAAGCTATGCACAGGTAGCAGAAGAACTGGGTATCAGCACCAAGACCGTAGACGCTCAACTCCAGAAGGCAACCATCCGGCTGAAAGAAGCAATATCGATGGTGAATAATGATCGATAAACAATCGACAGTGAATAATGCCCGGCGAACAGCAAGAGAGGTTTAACTTTTATTTGCACACTTCCGATAGGGAGATTCTTCAAACGCTCTGTCTTTATCCATGAAGTTCATTTAAACCAAAACACAAAGACTTAGCTTATGAAGAAGTTATTAAGACCTACAACCTTTGCACTGCTTACAATGGCACTGTGTTTCACTGCGTGTGAGAACGGCAACAACTCTTACCCCAAAGAATACCTGGGATTCGAAAAGAAAGCGCAGGATTTCTCTTATCAAAAGAATGCAGAGGAAACGGAACTGCAAGTAAAAATCGTTGCGGCTGATAAAACAAGTGAAGACCGGATTGTCTTCATCGAGTCGCCCGCACGGCCGACGAAGCCCGGAAGCTCTTCGGCACCGTTTTATAAAATTAAAAATAATAAAATCACCATCAAGGGCGGCAGCAAATCTGCCAAAGCCACAATCCTGGTTTATCCCCGGAAAGTGGGAACGAATGAATACATTCAGCTTATCTGCCGGCCTCAGAACGGAAAGTCGGAAACGACCAAGATGTCTATCCGGCTGGTGAAAAAATAACGAAATAAACAATGAAATATACAGACCGGGAACTTGACCGATTACTGGAGAAACTTATCGCATCCACCCGCTCGCCCAGAGGAAAATTCTCGGCAGCGGCAAGCTATCAGATATTAGAGAAACGATTGCCGCGTCCGGCACTTCGCCTCTTCTCTTTACGCACCTTGTCGGCAGTAGCTGCCATCGCTTTGCTCTGCTTCATAGGATGGAACACTTACTGCTATCTGAAACCTGCCGCCCTACAGACAATTTCCACACTGGCCGATACGCGGACCATCAAACTGCCCGACGGAACGGAAGTGACGCTGAACCATTTCTCGTCACTCACCTATCCCGAAAAGTTTAAGGGAGAACACAGGGAAGTGAACCTGAAAGGAGAAGCGTATTTCGAAGTGACGAAAAATAGGAAACACTCTTTCATCGTACAGACAGAGTCGGTCAATGTAGAGGTACTGGGCACTCACTTTAACGTAGAGTCCTATCCGGACGATCCGGAAGTGAAGACCACGCTACTCGAAGGTTCTGTAGCCGTGAGCAATAAAAGCAATTCTGTACGTATCGTCTTGAAACCAAACGAAAGTGCTATATATAATAAGGAGAAAAAAAGCATGACCCTTGAAGTTTCAGACCGCGTTGCCGAAGAGATAGCCTGGCGGAACGGAGAATTGATTTTTACCAATCTCCCCTTGCAGGAGATTGCCCGCCAGTTGTCCAACACATTTGGCGTAGATATCTCCATAACAGACACTGCTTTGCAGAATTACCGGATCACGGCACGGTTCTCCAGTGAAGAAGGTCTCGACCAGATTCTCGATCTGCTACATACTGTTGGCAATTTCAACTATTCATACAATAATAAAGAAATAACGATTACTACTAAACTTAACTAGACATGAGAAAATCCAATCCGGATTTCCACCACATCAGAAGTTACATTCTGATGTGTGTGGTTTCCCTAACCTTTTCGACAATCTATGCGCAAACACCGGAACCCAAGCTCACACTCAAACTGCAAAACACCAGCTTGTCAGAAGTCATCCGGCAGATAGAACAGGACACCGGCTTCTCTTTTATCTATGGAGAGGAGGTGAAGCTCGACCATAAAGTCAGCCTCAACGTACAAAAGAAACCTCTCAGAGAAGTCCTGAACCTGCTATTCACCAATAAGCCGATAAGCTATAAAATAACCGGGAAGCATATCTTATTACAAAAAACGCCCCCCAAACCCGTAAGCCGGAAGTTCACTGTCAGTGGATACGTGACCGACGGAGCGTCTGCCGAAACGCTGATTGGTGCAAATATTCTTGAGAGTCGTCATCATCAGGGAACTACCACCAATCCTTACGGTTTCTACAGCATCACGCTGCCTGAAGGAGAAGCTCGGCTGAGTTTCTCCTATTTGGGATATACCGGCCAGCAACATGTGCTGAACTTAACCGCAGATACTCTACTGAACATCCGGATGAAAGACAACAATATGCTGCAAGAAGTAGTCATCGTGTCGGACAAAGCCGAATCGGGAGTCATGGCCACCCAGATGGGAGCCAGCGAAATACCGATGACCCAGATAAAAAACACACCCAGCATCCTGGGAGAAGCCGATGTGATGAAAGCCATCCAGCTGATGCCGGGCGTACAAGCCGGAATGGAAGGCTCTGCCGGACTCTATGTACGCGGCGGAGGCCCCGACCAGAACCTGATCCTTCTGGACGGAGTACCGGTATACAACGTAGACCATTTATTGGGCTTCTTCTCCGTCTTTACACCCGAAGCCGTGAAGAAAGTGACACTTTTCAAAAGCTCCTTCCCCGCCCGCTTTGGCGGACGCCTCTCTTCCGTTATCGATGTGCGTACCAACGATGGCGACATGAAGAACTATCACGGAGTGGTCAGCGTGGGGCTTCTGACCAGCAAAATCAATTTCGAGGGACCGATCATAAAGAACCGGACTTCGTTCAACATTTCCGCCCGCCGTTCGTACATCGACCTGCTGGCCAAACCCTTCATGCCCAAAGACGAGAAATACAGTTATTACTTTTTTGATGTCAATGCCAAGATCAACCATAAGTTCTCTGATCGCAGCCGCCTGTTCCTCAGTGCATACAATGGCAAAGACCATTTATGACAAAGTATGACGACACTTACTACGGTGACGAAGACAAGTACAGGGATGGCGGAAAGATGAACTGGGGAAATACCATCGTTTCGGGACGCTGGAACTACATCTTTAACAACAAGCTGTTCAGCAATACCACAGTCGCTTTCAATAACTATAAGTTTGACGTCAGTACATTCACCAAGAATGAGATACATACAAACAACCAAATCACCTGGAACCGCTATAAGGCCGATTATAAATCGGGAATCCGGGATTGGAGCGCTCAGATAGATTTTGACTATAACCCTATCCCCACACATCATGTCAAGTTCGGAGTGCAATATCTGCACCATAGCTTCCGTCCGGAAGTCTCCACCTCGAAGATATTCGACAAGACCGGAGAAACCATCGAGCGGGACACGACGTATTATACTACCTCCAACAGTGAGATCCTTGCCCACGAAGCATCTGCCTATCTTGAAGATAACTTCAATCTGAGCAGTCGCCTGCGTATGAATCTGGGCCTGCACTTCTCGACTTTCCAAGTGCAAAAGAAAAACTACTTCTCCGTGCAGCCCCGCATCTCCGCACGCTATCAGCTCAGCAAAGATGTAGTATTGAAAGCTTCGTATACGAAAATGAGCCAATATGTACACTTGATTTCATCCATGCCTTTTGCCATGCCCACCGACTTGTGGGTACCTGTCACCAGCAAAATCAAACCCATGCAGGCCCATCAGGTCTCGTTAGGCGGTTACTATACGGGAATCGACGGATGGGAATTCTCAATAGAAGGATACTATAAAGGAATGAAAATGTACTCGAGTACAAAGACGGTGTCAGCTTTCTCGGTTCTTCTACCGGATGGGAGGACAAAGTGGAGATGGGACACGGCCGCTCTATGGGTGTAGAGTTCATGGCGCAGAAAACCATAGGAAAGACAACGGGATGGCTGGCATATACCCTGGCTAAGAGTGACCGTAAGTTTGCCACAGGAGGAATAAACAACGGCGAACGCTTTCCATATAAATATGACCGCCGACACAACATCGACCTGACACTCAATCATCGGTTCAACGAACGGATCGATGTAAGTGCTTCCTGGATATTTACCACCGGAGGTACGACAACGATCCCCACCGAACTGACAGGTATTATCCGTCCGGGTGACAACGACTCATCGATAGAAGAGGGAGACTACGTCAAGCATCGCAACAATTATCGCCTCCCCGCCACCCACCGGTTAAATGTAGGGTCAACTTCAGCAAGAAGACTAAACATGGCATGCGCATCTGGAATGTCAGCATATATAATGTATACAATGCCATGAACCCCACTCTGATATATCGCACCTACAAAAAGACTGAATATACTCAAGGCGAACAAGCACAAGGCAACCGCATACCGGTCATTCGGAAATTCACTCTGTTGCCTTGCATTCCTTCATTCAGTTATACATATAAATTCTAAGTATTTATGAGACGATCAATTCTTGATATATTCCTTTTCTTGCTGGTTATCATATCCACTGCGGCATGCAATAACGATCTTCCTTTCGACTTGAAGGAGAATCCGCCCAAGTTAGTGATGAATGCCATTATCAACGCCGACAGCACCTACAACACCTTGTTTCTGAACCTCACCGGCAGAAACCAGATCGGACAAATAAAAGGAGCCACCGTAGAAGTACGCATCAACGGTTCTCTCAGTGAAACTCTCCGTCCCGATCCGCATAGCAGCGATAAAGGGCGCTTTTATATAAACAGTGCTTTCCATCCGGGCGATGTGGTCCGTATAGATGCTATGACGGATGACGGCGAACACCACGCATGGGCCGAAGTCACCGTACCTCAACCATCGGGAAGATAGAAAAAGTGGATACGGCCTCCATCATGAGAAAGCCGAGTAACTATGCTACGGAACTCCGCCAAGACGACATCTCCGTTACCAAATCAAAATCAAGGACCGCCCGGGAGAGAAGAATTTTTATCGGATCATTGTGGAACAACGGAAATACTGGAAATACTATTGGGAACAAAATGACCAGACCTGTTGGAGTTCGGCAATGCAGAAAAGCTTTAAACTGCAAACAAACGAAGACGTGGTGTTGACCGACGGCAAACCCAGTACGGAAGAAGATGATGAAAACGGACTGTTCGGCACTGTCAATAACAAGTATGCCATATTTGACGACTCACGTTTCACCGACGGAAGTTATACGATGAACGTCTATAACGATATCTACGGATGGGGATTCTGGGGACAGGAGTATATCTGGATAAAGACGGATGTCTACATCCGCATACTCAGCATTACCGAAAAAGAATATTATTATTTAAGAGCGTTGAATCTGCTCGACTCCGATGCCTACGACAACACCCTGAGCGAGCCTATCGCTTTCCCAAGCAATGTGAACGGAGGTACCGGAATGGTAGGGTTCAGTACAGAAACAAACTATATGCTGACAGTTAAAAACAACGCAGTTCCCCCAATGGTACCGGATTTATAAAGAAACCACTATCTTTGTGCCCTAAAAGCACATTTATATGTTTACAATTATCGGAATCATGCTCACGGGCATGCTACTGGGTTACCTGTTACGTAGCAAAAGGCTCACGTGGATACATAAAGTCATCACATTATTAATATGGCTGTTGCTCTTCCTGCTCGGCATCGATGTAGGAGGCAACGAAGCATCGTGAAAGGATTGCATGCCATCGGGCTGGAAGCTCTCATCATCACGGCAGCTGCCGTAACCGGAAGCACACTGGCTGCCTGGGGACTTTGGTATCTGCTCCATACACGCTATCAGAAAAAGGAGGCTAAACCATGAAAGGCAGTCTCATTATCGTCTCTTTCTTCATTGTCGGCACTCTGTGCGGACTTTTTCAGCTGATCCCGTACGATTTCAGCCAAAGTAAACTCAGTTTTTATGCCTTATGCGGACTGATGTTCTGCGTCGCATTAGCATAGGCAACGATCCGCAGACACTGAAAAGTTTCCGGTCACTGAATCCCCGCCTACTCTTCCTGCCGTCATGACCATTCTGGGAACATTGGCTGGATGTGCCGTAGTCAGCCTCTTTTTGTCCCATCGTTCACCGTCCGATTGTATGGCGGTAGGTTCCGGATTCGGGTATTATTCACTCTCAAGTATATTCATCACCGAGTACAAAGGAGCCGAATTGGGTACCATCGCATTGCTTTCAAACATCATGCGCGAAATCATCGCTTTGCTTTGTGCCCCCTATTGCTAAAGTTCTTCGGAAAACTGGCCCCCATTTCAGTCGGAGGAGCCACCACCATGGACACGACTCTTCCTATTATCACCCGTTGTTCCGGACAGGAATTTGTCATCGTCTCCATTTTCCATGGATTCATTGTAGACTTTAGCGTACCGTTTCTGGTGACATTATTCTGCTCCATATAGGCATCATATTACAAAACGATTTCAGTTTTCTCTAATATCCCATCTTTTTCACAGCATATTTTTGATATACATCAAGAAATGGTATCATTCTGCCCACTTTTCTTTCTTTGCGCTTTTATGTTGAATAACATATTTGTATATTTGCATAGGTAAAAAGAAAAAGCTAAGCGCTTAGCAATTGTTTTTAATAGGTATTAGGGTCCTTATGACAAGGATAAGGACAAAGATTAGTTTTCAGGAATAACAATTAAAAAAGTAGGTATTATGAAAAGATTAGGATTAACATTAGTGGCAGCGCTATGCCTTGTTGCTACTACATTTGCAGCAGGCAATCAACCTACAGTTGCAAAATGGGAAGGTAACATCAATGTGAATAAATTGGGTAAATACCTGAATTTATCTTCTGTACAGGCAGAAGAAGTAGCCAACATTTGCAACTACTTTGACGAACAGATGGGAAGAGCCACCACTGCGAAAAAGAACAAGGATACCATGGTTCGTAACGCTGTTTACGGCAATCTGAAATTGATGAAAAAGACGTTGACAGATGCTCAGTACACTAAGTATACTACAATATTGAACATGACTTTGAAGAACAAAGGCATCGAAGTAAAGTAGGAACTTGATTGATGAATAAAAGGATAAAAGACCGGTGTCGTCGAATGAACTGACATCGGTCTTTTATTTTTATGCCAATCACTGACAGCCGCGAAGATGGTTAACACTGATGTTTCCGGTTAAATCAGTAATTCCTCCTAAGCCAGATATTGAAAAGTCTATCATACACCTGATACCCTCTATTTTATCTCTCTTGATATTGAGCTTTTAATAGAATACAAATTAATATCATGCTGATAAAATCCTAAAACAATAGCCTCATTGATATTATGTTGATGAGCAAATTGTTTTATTTTCATTTGCATTGCATGTGGAGATATCATGGAATGTTGTTTGAGGAATGTATTCCATAAGTCTTTACCAATTAAAGAACACTTGGCGAATTTATTTGCTTCTTCCTCGCATTTATTTATTTCAGCTCCTTCTATGGCAATATATTTCTGTTCTCTATTGTTGAAAAGATGCATATAAACATGGTATATCTCATGCAATAAAGCGAAAGCATAATTATCAATTTTGTTTAATCGTAATGTTAATACAATGGTTGGATTTTTTCCTTGCCAAAAGAAAATCCATCAATCGGTGTCTTGTCGAATTTAGGCACTATGATAAATTTAATTCCATATCGTGATAGAATTTCTTTTGTCTTATCAATAGTGTTTATGTTTACAACAAACATTTGATTCAATTCCTGCACAAGCCTTTCTAAACTGTTTTCATCAAAATCGGCAACATCCAGCATTTGTGAACTTTGATAGAAAGCAAAATGTTTCCATGAGAAAATGTTAATGGGGTCACTCTTTAACCGTTCAGATTTCTTAAAATAAGAAAGTTCCTTTTCTGAAGAAAACGAAGCTATTAGTTCTTCAACTGAAGTTACACCGAAAATTGAATATATTATTTTTATGTTTTCTGATATTTTCGTTCCAATAACATTTAATTTCTCGAAATATTTAACAGAACAATATTGAGAAATTACTTTCCATATCTCAATATTCTTTTTTCGTTCTACTATTTTCTTATTTATATTTGCTCGGTCTATATCATATTGATTTTGTAATGATAACCAATATGAAGCATCTATTCCTAAAATTTCCTGTAGCAAAACAGCAACTTCAGGAGTTACAGCACGACGTCCCTTTATAATATCATTGAGTACTGAAGTAGGCATGCTCATAAGTGAAGCCAACTCTTTTTGCTTCATTTCTCTTGCATCCAATTCATCCTTAATGATTTCACCCGGATGAATGGCTATACAAGGTACGCAATCGTTTAATTTAATTTTAGTCGCCATAATGGTTGGATATTTCTATTAATTCTATTTCAGTAATTATCAATGAACCGTCTATTGTGGAGCTTTGAAATATTAATCTCCACCGTCCGGTACATCTAACCGATTCAAAGTCTTTTAAGTCTCCTTTCAATCGTTCATAATGCAGACTTCCGATTCTGAATAAATCTTCTATTCTTGTGGCTGCTTTTAAATGATTATATGCTTTTATATAACCTTTGATTACATCCTTAGGAAGTCTCTTGTATCTTTTGTCGTTGGTGCAACCCTCTTCCAACAACTCAATTAGTGCTTCATCTTCTGTATAGATATTCATGCAATTCGTTATCTTTCTGCAAAGATAAGGATTTTATTCTTTTCGATAATATATACCATAAAATAAATTATTAAATTTGATAATTACGCAATATCGTTTCTCAAAAAAAACAATAAGAAAGGATATATTGTTTCGTGAAAAACAACTTTTCAAAATTAT
>ENA-OQIC01000410-OQIC01000410.1-human-gut-metagenome-genome-assembly--contig:-NODE-410-length-19391-cov-2.366487_pt1 | contig 19391 bp, 24 predicted proteins | sample MGYA00242572_ERZ504736 | MGnify/ENA primary metagenome ERZ504736 (study PRJEB26092, sample SAMD00036201) | human gut metagenome | host: Homo sapiens | study: EMG produced TPA metagenomics assembly of... | reverse complement strand
TGGAATTTTACCACATTTTGAACAAAATTCCACCGCTGCGTTTTCGGTTGCTTATTTATTTTTTATCATATACTGAAAGACTACAGTTGACCAACTACAAATTAAAAATTTCACTTTTCGCAATCAACTGATCATTCTCAACATCGATCAAAATCGTATCTTCCGCATCAACCCCATCGCTCAAGATCAATCTTGCAGCCAGTGTCTCAACACTCTTCTGCAGATATCTCTTCAATGGTCTTGCTCCATACATTGGTTCATAACCATGGTCGGCAACATAATTCTTGGCTGCTGATGTTAATTCAACGCTTAATTCTTTGTCTGCTAATCTGCGGTTCAGATCTTTCACAAGTAAGTCGATGATATTTGTGATATTTGCTTTTGTTAATGGCTTGAACATGATCGTTTCATCCAGACGGTTTAAGAATTCTGGTCTGAAATGATTCTTAAGGTCATTCATAACCATATCCTGTGCTTCTGGTTTGATATTGCCATCTTCATCGATTCCTTCTAACAGGTAGGAAGATCCGATATTGGATGTCATGATCAAAATCGTGTTCTTAAAGTCTACCGTCTTACCTTTGGAATCTGTGATTCGTCCATCGTCTAATACCTGTAATAAGATATTAAATACATCTGGATGGGCTTTCTCGATCTCATCAAATAAGACTACGGAGTAAGGTTTTCTTCTGACTGCTTCAGTCAACTGTCCGCCTTCTTCATATCCAACATATCCCGGAGGCGCTCCGATCAGTCTTGCCACGGAGTGTTTCTCCATATATTCACTCATATCGATTCGCACGATATTCTGCTCGTTATCAAATAAGCTTTCTGCCAGTGCTTTAGCAAGTTCTGTCTTACCTACACCTGTTGGTCCAAGGAATAAGAAAGAACCGATTGGTTTGCTTGGGTCCTTGATTCCGGCTTTGGAACGGATGATGGATTCTGTAACAAGTTCCACTGCTTCATCCTGTCCAACAACTCTTTCATGAAGGATCTTATCAAGATGTAAGGTCTTATTTCTCTCACTTTCAGTAAGTTTCGCTACTGGAATTCCTGTCCAACGGGAAATGATCTTGGCGATCTCATCTTCTGTGACGGATTCTCTGACCATAGAACGGTCTTCTTTCGCTACGCGTTCTTCTTCCTCTTCTAACTGTTTCTTCAATTCTGGCAGGCGACCATACTGTAATTCAGCTGCTTTATTTAAATCATAATTTCTCTGGGCAATCTGGATTTCACTGTTTACAGATTCGATCTCTTCTCTTAATTTGGATACTTTCTCAACGGAAGCTTTCTCATTCTCCCATCTTGCCTTTCTTGCTTTGAAGTCTTCTCGCATCTCGGCAAGTTCTTTCTGTAATTCTTCCAGACGTTCTTTGCTTAATCTGTCATCTTCCTTCTTAAGTGCGGCTTCCTCAATCTCCATCTGCATGATCTTTCTCTGAACTTCATCCAGTTCTGCTGGCAGGGAATTCATCTCTGTCTTGATCATAGCACATGCTTCATCGACTAAGTCGATGGCTTTATCTGGCAAGAAACGATCTGTGATATAACGGTTTGATAAAGTTGCTGCAGCTACTAGGGAACTATCTGTGATCTTAACACCGTGATATACTTCATATCTGTCTTTGATACCTCTTAAGATAGAAATTGTATCTTCTACGGTTGGCTGATCGACCATAACTGGCTGGAAACGACGTTCCAATGCCTGGTCTTTCTCGATATACTGGCGATATTCATCTAAGGTTGTTGCACCGATGCAGTGTAATTCACCTCTGGCAAGCATTGGTTTTAACATATTTCCCGCATCCATGGCTCCGTCTGTCTTACCTGCACCGACGATCGTATGAAGTTCGTCGATAAATAAGATAATCTGTCCGTCACTTTTCTTAACTTCTTCCAGAACCGCTTTTAAGCGCTCTTCAAATTCACCACGATATTTGGCACCTGCTACCAGTGATCCCATATCCAGTGAAAAAATTGTCTTATCTTTTAACTGGTCTGGCACGTCACCACGAACGATTCGCTGTGCTAATCCTTCAACAACGGCTGTCTTACCTACACCCGGTTCACCGATCAATACTGGGTTATTCTTTGTCTTTCTTGATAAGATACGAACAACGTTACGGATCTCGCTGTCACGTCCGATGACTGGATCTAGTTTCTGTTCTCTGGCTCTCTTTACAAGGTCATATCCGTATTTTTCAAGACTGTCGTATGTCTCTTCTGGATTGTCACTTGTGACTTTCTGTCCACCACGGATCTGTGATAACACCTGTAAGAAACGATTTCTTGTAATTCCGTAGGCACGGAATAATTCTTTGACTGCTTTATTTGGATGCTTGATCATTGCAAGGAATAGGTGTTCTACAGATACATATTCATCTTTCATGGCTTTCATCTCATCTTCTCCGTGAAGAAGTACCTGATTCAAGTCATTACTCATATATACCTGACCACCGGATACTTTCGGTTTCTTATTCAATAACTCCTGTACCTGGCTTAAAAATGTTTCTTTGTTAATTCCCATCTTCTCAAGCAGGCTTGCGATCAGACTGTCATCGATCGTAAGCAAGCTATATAAGAAGTGTTCCTGATCTATCTCTTGATGTCCATGATCGTAGGCGATCTTCTCACACTGATTGACTGCCTCAATGGACTTCTGTGTAAATTTGTTGATGTTCATACTCTTTCCTCCTTTACGAATGGGTATTTATCTATATTAAGATATCCATTTATCTTTTGTTCTATTCGTAATATAACACTCATTATTAGCACTGTCAAGTGGTGAGTGCTAATATTTTTAATTTTTTCGTTTATTTTATTTTCAAACAAAAATGAAAGCAGATCTTCTATATGATACCTTAGAAAATCTGCCTTCATTTCTTCTAATTTTTATATTCTTCTACTTCTTCCAGACATGGAATGGATGGGGCTGCCCCTTGTCTGCTTACTGCAATTGCTGATGCTTTGGATGCGGTATCCATTGCTTCTTTAATCATTTTTCCATTTAAGATACCTGCAATAAAATATCCGGTATAGGTATCTCCTGCTGCCGTTGTATCGACTGTCTTTACCTTATAAATTGACTGTTCCACATATTCATCACCAGATATACATACAGATCCTTCACTTCCTAAAGTTAATACGATGGTTGCTTCTGGGAATTTCTGATGTAACAGACCACTAATATATTTCCCATCAATTTCTTTTGGTTCTTCCATATCAAGAATCTGCATTGCTTCTATTTCATTTAAAAGAAAATAGTTGATCTGATCTAGTGGAAGTTCTTTTATCTTCTCATTCATTGGAGATGGATTTAAAATGATCTTCATTCCAATTTCTTTTGCTTTCTTTACGATATATGGAAGTTCATTGATCTCATTTTGGATCAGTAAATAATCTTCGTTTTTAAAATGTTCAAAGACTTCATCTACTTGTTCCTTACTGATTGCCTGATTAGCTCCTCCAAATAGAATAATACAGTTATCGCCCTCTTCATCATTTTGTATGATCGCATTTCCTGTTCTTACGTCTTCAAGGATCTTAACAAGATCTGTATTTACTCCTGCTTCTTTTAATTGATCTAACAAAAATAGTCCATCCATGCCAATCGCTCCTGCATGATATGTTTCCATTCCTGCACGTGAAAGTGCAATGGACTGGTTTAATCCTTTTCCGCCTGTATATACATTCAACTCTTCTGCAGACAATGTTTCTCCTTTTTTCACAAAATGAGAAACTTTATATACATAGTCAATATTTAATGATCCAAATGATAATATTTTCATAGAAACCTCTCTTTCTACAATCCGCTCCATCTTCGATATTCTTTTGCTTCTATCCCAAATGGTTCTAATAGTTTTGCTGCAATATGATACATCATTTCTTCTATGCTCTCTGGCATATGATAAAAAGTCATCATTGGTGGAATGATCCGCACATTCGGAATCATTGCCAATTCCTGAAGATTTCTAAGATGAATCGCACTCAGTGGTGTCTCTCTTGCTGCAAGCACCAATGGCCGTTGCTCTTTGATCGTTACATCCGCTGCACGAAGTATCAGATTGTCTGCATATCCACTGTGAATTCCTGCAATTGTCTTCATACTACATGGGACAATGAGCATCCCTTCCGTCTGAAATGATCCACTGGCTGGTCCTGCACCGATCTCTCTTGAATCCAGAACATGATCAGCAAGTTTTTCAACCTCTTCCACCTTTATTTTTGTTTCATGTTCTAAGGTCAGTTTGGCACTATCTGTCATAACCAAATAAGATTCAAAATCCTTCTGCTCTTGCACCAATTTTAGACACTGGATCAAGATTGGAATTCCACTTGCCCTGTTGCTCCTATGATCAGTCGTTTCTTCATTCAAATAAATTTCCTTTTCCTATTTATATTCTGTATTTTATGATAACCAGTGTTTCGGATCAACTTCCATAAATCTTGCTCTCTTGAATCGCTCTTTCTGATCATATGGAACAGTACAGTCAAAGATTGTCTTGCATGCAATCCCATGATCTCTGATACTTGAAGAACATGTTGGATCGTTGGATGGATCCAGTGGATGACATCTTACCCCTGGAATCGTGATGATATCTGCATCTCCCTGGAATCTTGTATTCATTGCCCATAATACATCATTCATATCGAAACAGTCGACGTCTTCGTCTACCAAAAATACATGCTTCAGTTCACTGAATGCTGAAAATGCAAGAAGTGCTGCCTGTCTTTGTCTTCCTTCATCGCTGGCTTCTCGTTTCTTAAACTGTAAGACTGCCATGTATTTTCCACCGCCTGCGGAGCCGCAGTATACATTCTGAAGACGTCCCGGCATCGCTTTTTCTACCATTCCATAAATACTTGCTTCTGTTGGAATTCCAGCCATGGATACATGTTCTTCACTTGGCCCGATGCATGTCTGCATGATCGGATTCTCTCTGTGTGTTACCGCTTTGACTTTGATCAGCCAGCATTGTGAACTTGCAGGTCCTGTGTATCCTGGAAATTCTGGCATTGCATAGCCTGTGTGGCTGTTCTGGTCTTCCTGTACTCGGACATTTGGAATCACTTCCCCTTCGATGACATATTCGGCATTTGCAATTGCCATTTCGTTAACTGTTAAGCATTTACAAAGCTCCACTGGTTCATTTCTCAATGCACCTGCTACAGATAATTCATCGTATCCCAGAGGTGTTGTTGGTGCTTCAAAACAAGAGCCAATCTCGATTGCCGGGTCTACTCCGATACTGATAGAGATTGGAAGTTTCTGTCCTAATTCTTCTGCACGTTCTGCCATTGCTCCAATATGTCTTGCTCCTGGTGTGAAGAAAATAGAAAGTTCATCTTTTCCCTGAATGCATAATCTGTGGATGGTTACATCATGAACTCCTGTGTCTGGGTGCGTTGCATAGCACATACCCAATGTAATATATGGACCTGCATCATCTGGTGTGTTGGTTGGTGCTGGTACAGATCATACAAATTAAAGTCTGGATCTTCCACTTTATGAACAACCTGCTGACATGGTGCATCTCCCTGATATTCCACTGGTGCGATCGGATTATCTACGCTATGATAAAGTTTCTTTCCTAATTCTTCTGGTTTACAGTCCAAGAGCGCTGCCACACGCTTTCTGCTTGCTAATACACCGATGGCTACTCTGGCATCTTTATGTCCTTTGACATTATTAAATACCATCGCTGGACCTTCTTTTGTCGGGCGCTTTACAGTTCCACCTGCACCTACATAGCGGTAAACTCCGGCAAGTTCCGCCATTGGATCAACTTCTACATCAGTCTCTATATATTGCCCCTCAATTTTCTTTAGCCGTTCTAACGCACTTCTTAAATCTCTTACTTTCCCTTCCATTTGTCTCCTTCTTTCTTATATGTCTCTTTCTCATTTCCGACGACATAATCCCAATGTTCAAGTACTGCTTTTCCTATCTCAGAATCATACATCTTCCCAAGATTTTTCTTAATTTCCTGATAACAAAAATCTCTATCATATGCCTTTCGATAGCAGCGATTCGATGACATGGCATCAATAGAGTCACAAATTGCTATGAAATGAAAAAATGGCAGATGAATTCTTCTCTAGATCCATCTACCATTCTTCATTATCTTAAAAATATCTCCATTATAAATGACAGATTTCTATCTCATTCTCACCGAATGTCTTACGGATCTTCTCCACAAATAATAATGCTTTCTCTCCATCTCCGTGAACGCATACTGAGTCTGCCTTAATATCAATATCTTTTCCAGTGATCGAAGTCACTTTTCCTTCTTTTATCATACGAATAACTCGGTTGATCGCTTCATCTTCATCTTCGATCATAGCTCCTGGTTTTCTTCGATTCACCAGTGTTCCATCTTCTTCATAAGCTCTGTCTGCAAATACTTCACTGGCTGACTTTAATCCACAGTCTTTTGCTGCTTTGATCATCTCGCTTCCAGATAATCCCATAACGATCAGGTCTTTATCATATTCATAAATTGCTTCACAGATTGCTTTAGACAGATCATAATCCTTAGCCGCCATATTATATAATGCTCCATGTGGTTTTACATGCTGTAATTTCACTCCGGCCGCTTTACACATTCCACCTATCGCACTGATCTGGTATAGTGTATATGCTTTCGCTTCTTCGTTGGAAATCGCCATGCTTCTTCGTCCAAATCCCATCAGATCTGGAAGTCCCGGATGGGCCCCAACTGCGATCCCGGCTTCTTTTGCTCTCTGGATCGTCTCCATCATAACCACTGGATCGGATGCATGATAACCACATGCAACATTCGCTGATGTGATCAATGGAATGATCTTATCATCATTCCCGATCGTGTAACGTCCAAAACTTTCTCCAAGGTCACTATTTAAATCTATCTGGTACATTTAATTTATACCTCCATTTCTTCCGTTTTATCGAATTTAATCTAATTTCAAGAGTCTCTCGATAAATCCTGTATCCGCTTTTCCTTCACAGAATTCACGGTTATTCATCAGCTGATACTGGAAATTAAGGTTTGTATTGATCCCTAATATCACCATCTCATCAAGAGCTGATCTCATTTTCTGTAATGCTGCATCACGGTCTGGTGCGTGTACGATAACTTTCGCGATCATAGAATCGTATTCGGATGGAATACAGTACCCTGTATAAATTGCGGTATCTACACGAACTCCATTTCCAGCTGGCAAATGCAAATGTTTGATCACACCTGGACTTGGCATAAAGTTTTTCTCTGGAATCTCTGCATTGATACGACATTCGATCGCATGTCCGTTGATCTCCACATCTTCCTGTGTAAAACTTAATTCCATTCCCATAGCCACTCGGATCTGTTCAATGATCAGATCTGTTCCCGTAACCATCTCTGTGACCCCATGTTCTACCTGAATACGTGTGTTCATTTCCATGAAATAATAGGTTCCTTTTGGATCAAGAATAAATTCTATGGTTCCAGCATTGGTATACCCTACTGCTTTCGCTGCAAGGATCGCATCGTGATTCATAGATTTTCTGATCTTTTCCGTGATCGCTGGGGATGGTGATTCTTCGATCAGTTTCTGGTGGTTTCTCTGAACAGAACAATCACGTTCTCCCAAGGCTACGACATTCCCATGTCCATCTGCCATGATCTGAATCTCCACATGTCTTGGATTCTCGATGAATTTCTCAATGTACATCGTATCATCACCAAATGCATTGGCAGATTCTCTCTGAGCAGTATTGAAATTGAATTCAAAATCTTCTTTGGATCTGGAAACTCGCATTCCTTTTCCACCACCACCTGAAGATGCTTTTATCATAACTGGATAACCGATCTCATCTGCTAATTTCTCCCCTGTAGCTGCATCATAGACAGGTTCTTTGGTTCCTGGAACAACTGGAACTCCTGCTTCCATCATTGTTTTTCTTGCGTTTGATTTATTTCCCATGCTGTCAATGACTTCTGCACTCGGTCCGATAAATGCAATACCATTTTCTTTACATAAGCGAACGAAATCAGCATTCTCAGATAAGAAACCGAACCCTGGATGGATCGCATCTGCGTCCGTATTCTTTGCTGCAGAATGATACGTTCCATATTTAAGTAGCTGTTTTTTGCAGGTCCTTCTCCGATACATACTCTTCGATCTGCTAATTGTACATGAAGACTGTCTTTATCTTCTTTTGAATAAACCGCGATACTCTTGATCCCCATATTACGACAAGCACGAATAATGCGCACTGCGATCTCACCACGGTTCGCGATCAATATACTTCGAAACATACAATGCCTCCTTTAGTCTTCAAGTTTTTTTACTTTAAATAATGGCTGTCCATATTCAACTTTCTGTTCGTTGCTTGCTAAGACAGCTTCAATCTCACAGTCATAATCACTTTCGATCTCATTCATTAATTTCATTGCCTCAAGGATACATACAGTCTGTCCTGCCTTGACTCTGTCTCCAACCTTCACAAATGCCTTGGCATCTGGGGATGGAGCCGAATAAAAGGTACCTACGATCGGAGATGTGATGTATGATTCATCTTCGGAATCAATACTTTCTACTGTATCAACACCCTGTGTGGAAACTGACATCGGTGCAGCAGGCGCTCCAACACTTCCTCTTCTGCTCATTTTGATCTTTACATCGCCTTCCTGAATGCTGAAATCAAGCATAGAGGAATTCTCGATGATCTTTACTAATTTCTCAATTTTATCTAAATTCACCGTTTCATTCTCCTTTTCTATTTAAATAGTGTGCTGATTCGTTTTGCAACGAGTCTGCAATCTAATACTTCTTTACAAGGTGTATAAATCTGGCTTCTGAAGTCATTCAGCTCTTTCATCTCATCTGCTAACAGCTTCTGGCTTCTTCTACGGATACTGCCTGAAATCTTACTTTTTGTTCTGTTTTTCTTTGAACAAGTTTCGGAATATCTACAGAAACAACTGTCGCGATCTTCGCATATCCACCGTTGTCTGGCGGTCTGCTAATAAGATGATCGGTTTTCCATGACTTGGTACCTGAACAGATCCAAAGGCGATTCCGTCAGATATGATGTCTGAAGTCGTCTTATATGCGATAAATGGTCCTTCTAATCGGCATCCCATGCGGTCAAATTCACTTGTTACTGTATATTCTGAATTTAAAAATGTTTCTCGGCCCTCTTTCGTAAACATCTTTTCCTGAGGTCCCATGACAACTCTTAATGTTATCTTTTCCTGATCAAATTCATCAAGATCCAGACTCCTTGATAAATAATATGGCAGATATCTTCGCTTTGCCTGAATGCAATATAATCTTCATCTTCTAGTTTCCGGCCTTTATATCCACCGATCTGACATTTGATATTCGTAGAACGGCTTCCCATGACTACTGGCACATCAAGATAACTTGAAAATGCAATATATCCTCTTGTTCCAGTTCTTGCTCCGCCAAATGTCAAAATATCTCCACGATGCATATAAATTGCTGTATACATCTTGGCAGGTTTTCCATTGATCTGCGGGCGGAAATCTCCACCTGTGATTGAAATGATCGTCTCGGATGTAAATTCAAGTGTTGGTCCTATTAAGGTAAATTCAAGAACTGCTTCATTTTCCGGGTTATCCAGCAGGAGATTTGCAATCTTAAAAGAACGAACATCCATAACTCCGGATACACTAAATCCCTGACTCTGGTATCCTGTTCTTCCAAGATCCTGCACCGTTGTCATCATTCCGCCTTTTAATACACGAATTCCCATAATCTACACCTCCTTTGTATGAATGATACATTCATATGTTCCATTTTCAACCTGTTCTTTGATCTTTAAATACTCTTCTTCTGAAACAGGTACAAAACGGATATAATCTCCAGCTTCAAAAGAATTGGATTCTCTCGTTCTGGATCATAGGTTTTACTGGTGTCAGACCAAGTAACTGCCATCCTCCTGGTGAATCAAGCGGATAAATTCCTGTCTGAGAGCCACCGATCCCAACACTTCCTGCCGGAATTCTGATTCTTGGGTTTGCCAGTCTTGGTGTATGAATTCTTTCATCAAGTCCTCCAAGATATGAAAATCCTGGCAAAAATCCAAGCATGTAGATCAAGTAGTCTTTGGAAGAATGAATCTTTATAACCTCTTCTTCCGTTAAACCAGCATTTTTTGCGATATTTTCAATATCTGGTCCGTATTCTCCTCCATAACATACTGGGATTTCAAAAACTCTGGATGTCGATGTCTCTTCATTGACATCCAGTTTTAGTAACTTCTGTAGACGTTTTGTTAATGTTTTGTAATTTACCACCCTCGGGTCATAATTGATCAAGAGACTGGTAAATGCCGGGATCATATCCTGCACACCTTCGATACGCTGCGCTTTTAAAAGATGTACAAAGGCTGTGATCCTTGCATTGATCTCTGGGGAAATTTCCTGTCCAAATTCAATGAGTAAGGCAGAATCTCCCGCAGTACTAATCTTTACTTCTTCCATGTTTTTCACATAACTCCTTTCGGTCAGTCTGTGCTTCTATGTTTTAAACTTATCTGTTTATCCAGACAATTTTGCTTATGCAAATAATGCACTTAAGCTGCTTAATGATGTAATTCCAAGATATCCTGAAACAACAACTACCACGATCCCAAGAACCAGTAATAATACTGGATGATGATAATCTTCTCCCATAACAGATTTCTTCTGAGATGCGATCAGGCAAACTCCTAATGTGATCGGTAAAATCAATCCATTTAATGCTCCTGCAAGTACTAATAATACCGCTGGCTGTCCAGCAAGTGCCATACATACAGTACTAATCGCGATAAATCCTACAATAAACCATTTCTCATTCTTCTCAATCGTTTTGCTGAATGTCTTAAGGAAAGACACAGATGTATAAGCACATCCAACGATGGATGTGATCGCTGCGCATAAGATCACAAGTCCAAAGAATCTATAACCGATCTGTCCTGCTCCCTGTAAAAATGCATCCGCTGTTGGGTTCGCTGCATCTAATGTATGAGCTGGTGAAGTTGCTGTTGCTACAACCACTCCTAAAACTGCAAGGAATAAGAAGATACGTACGATCGTTGCAATTCCCATTCCCATAACAGAACTCTTATTGATCTCTTTTAAGTTCTCTTTTCCAGTGATTCCTGAATCGATCAGACGATGTGCACCTGCAAATGTAATATATCCACCGACTGTTCCTCCAAGTAATGTAAGGATCGCTGGGAAAATATCTCCCATAGATGCTGTTGGCATGATTGTTTCTTTTGCTGCCATACCAACTGGCGGCTGTACGATCAGGATCACAATAAAGATGACAAGGATCATGATCCCACCAAGGATCTTTGTAAGGTTATCCATAGCATTTAATGCATTCTTTGATAAAAATACGATGATCGCAATTGCTCCCGCAATAAAATATCCAACAGTAGTAGGAATTCCAAGAAGTGTATTAAAACCTAAAGCACCTCCACCAACGTTACCGATATTAAATACAAGACCACCTGCTACAACTAAAAATGCGATCACATATCCAAGTCCAGGAAGTACCTTATTCGCCACATCCTGTCCACGCATTCCAGATACGCACAGAACTCTCCATACATTTAACTGCACGATCGCTGCTAAGATCACGGAGATTAAAATTACAAATCCAAAGCTTCCATGCAGACTATCTGTAAATTTACCAGTTTGTGTCAGAAATCCAGGTCCAATTGCCGAAGTTGCCATAAGAAATGCCGCACCGATCAAAGCGCTTGCACTTTTTTTGTTATTCTCTTTCTTCATAGTAAATAATTTCCTTTCCTTTTCGTAATAATTAATAATTATAACAAAATTTCTGACGATACGCAACTTTAAAGCGTTGATTTGAATGACGGAAATTATTGGTGGAATATTATAACTTTCTGTCTATCACTACAAAAAATTGAAAACAAATAACGTTCAACATACACAACTACTTAAATTATCAATCTTGTAATTGTCCACACTCTAGACTTCTGGTATATGATAAAAAATAAATAAGCAACCGAAAGCACAGCATTGGAATTTTGCCATATTTTGAACAAATTCGCAGCCCAATTGGACGAGTGTCTGAGCTTCAAAGACTTTTGTCTGAAACAAAACTTCAGAGCGAGTTCTCGTAGGAAATTGGGCGGATAAGCGATTTGTTCAAAATGTGAGCAAAATTCCACCGCTGCGTTTTCGGTTGCTTATTTATTTTTTATCATATACTGAAAGACTACAGTTGGCCAACTTACAAATTTACAGTAAATTATCAGCTAATTCTTCCATAGTCTTAATATTCTCATCATTCATCGTAGATTTGATCGTTACAACTGGATCTACCATCTCGATATTCTTAAATCCTTCTACGATACCTTTCATGATTTTTGCTGCCATTGGTGCCCATGATCCATTTTCCATAAATCAACTTTACGTTTCTGATAGTTCTTAGCTTTTAAGTGATGTAAAAAGTCTTCCATGCATGGGAAGATTCCTGCATCGTATGTTGCTGCTGCCAGTACCAGTCTGTCATAGCGGAATGCATCTTCGATCACTTCTGCCATATCATCTCTGGAAAGGTCTGCTACTACAACTTTTGGAGCTCCTTTTGCTTCTAAGATTTCTGCTAATTTCTTTGCTGCAGCTGCTGTATTTCCATGGATAGATGCGTATGCGATCAGGATTCCTTCGTTCTCTGGCTCATATTTGCTCCATGTGTCGTATAATCCAATATAATATCCAAGGTTTTCTTTTAAAATTGGTCCGTGTAATGGACAGATGATCTCAATATCTAATCCTGCGGCTTTCTTTAAGAGATTCTGTACCTGTACTCCGTACTTACCACAGATATTGAAATAATAACGTCTTGCTTCACATGCCCAATCTTCATCTGCATCTAAAGCTCCGAATTTACCAAATCCATCTGCTGAGAATAAGATTTTCTCTGATGTTTCATATGCTACCATAACTTCTGGCCAGTGAACCATTGGTGCCATAACGAACTGTAATGTATGAGATCCAAGAGATAATGTTATCTCCTTCTTTTACTACGACTTTACGTCCTTCTAGATCAAATGTAAAGAACTGAGGGATCATATTAAATGTCTTAGCATTACCTACAACCTTAGCTTCTGGATATTTTTCTGCTAATACCTGTAAGCTTGCAGCATGGTCTGGTTCCATATGAGATACTACAATGTAATCTACGTTTCTTCCATCTAATGCTTCTTCTAAGTTTACAAGCCATTCATCTGTCTTGCGTGCATCCACAGTATCCATAACAGCTACTTTCTCATCTAAGATCACATAAGAGTTATAAGAAACACCATTTGGTACTACATACTGGCTCTCAAATAAGTCAATGTCATGATCGTCTACACCAATATATTTTACTGAATCTGTAACTTTAATATCCTTCATTGTCTTACCTCCAAAATTAAATTCATTTTGCTTTTTCAACTTTTCTTACTATAACATAGTTTTGCCAAAATATCTACTAGTAATAGTTACTATTTCTAATACAATTTCTTTTCAGATACAAAGATCCCCAAAACAAAACTTCAATCTTGCTCCAGGGATTCTTTATCATCTCTTTGGATGCTTCATGCAACTCTGATTATCTATGCATTGAGAAGCTATCCATATCATAACGTTTTAGGTTGTCTGTGATCTTGCGATCATCTGCGGATTTGATCATTGTTTCTCTGACTTTACGAGCTTTGATGATCTCTTCGTTACGGCTTGGTCCACCAACGCATCCGCCTTCGCATGCCATACCTTCGATGAAGTCTTCTGGTAATCTTCCTCTCTGTAAGAACATTAAAGCTTTCTTACATTCTGCTGCACCGTTAGCTTTGCATACTTTGATATCTTCGTTCTGTTCTGTCTCTTTCATGTATTCTAATACAGAATCTGTTACTCCACCAGAGTTTCCATAGAATTTACCGAAGATCGTAGAATCCTGATATGTATTCTCTGCTGGTTCTAATTCTACGTCTTTTGCTTTCATAATTGCTAAGATCTCGTTGTAGTTTAATGCATAATCTGCATTTCCTTCGATCTTCTGGTCTGCCACTTCTGACTTCTTGGCTACACATGGTCCAACAAATACTGTAACTGCATCTGGATCTTTTGCTTTGATCATTCTTGATACTGCACACATTGGAGATACTGTTGTAGAAATCATATCTGCAAGATCTGGATAATGTTTGCGAATCATGTTTACGAATCCTGGACAGCATGAAGTTGTTTTCTTCTCACCGTTTCTGTAAGCTTCTAACCATTCTTCTGCTTCGCTGCATGTTGTCATATCTCCACCTAAACCTGCTTCGATCAGATCTTCAAATCCAACTTTCTTTACTGCCTGTCTCCAGCTTTCCATTGTAATATCTTTACCAAACTGTCCTTCTGTTGCTGGGGCAAGGATCGCGTAGACTTTCTTACCTGCTTTCAAGTCTGCGATAACGTTTGTGATCCATGTCTTTGTTCCGATCGCACCAAATGGACATTTTGCTGCACACTGTCCACAACGGATACATTTTTCTTCATCAATCACTGATACTCCATACTCATCATAAGAAATTGCATCTACTGGACAGCTGTCTTTACATGGTCTTGATACATGAGCGATCGCATTGTATGGACAGGCTTTTGCGCACATACCACATTCCTTACATTTCTGAGGGTCGATTCTTGATCTTGTATGTCCTGGTTCGATCGCTCCGAAACGACATGCTTTGATACAGTCTTTTCCAAGACAATTCTGACAGTTGTTTGTTACAACATAGCTTGAGATCGGACAGTCAGCACATGCTGATTTAATTACCTGCACGATATTTCCATCATCTTCTGCTCCTGGAGCTTTACCTTCTGCTAAACGAATTCTCTGTCTTACGATTTCTCTTTCTTTGTAGATGCAGCAACGGAATGTTGGTTCTGGTCCTTCAATCATCTTCTCTGGGATCAGATCTCTTTCTTCTTCTAAAGTCCCTTCAAACGATGCCTTTGCTACGAAATACAGTACATCTTTTTTCAGATTCTGAATGCTTGTTACATCATACATAATAGTTTACCCTTCCTTAAAAAACACTTAACTAAAACACCCTAGATATTGTTATTTTTTTATCTATGTGCATTATAACAAATATTTTCTTTTTTCTCTACAATGCTTAAAGAAAAGTACAAAAAATATGCAATTTTTTTAAAATTGTACAATTAACATTTTCTTAACGATGACTCTGTCCGTATATTGCATACAATTATTGTTAAAAGAAAGACATAATTGTCTGAAAATTTTTATCATTATAACTTAAAGTTATGGCAAACTATTATTTTTATGTATTTCACAAGCCTTATTCTATCTGTTATTGTATAGCTTATCGATAGAAAATTATTAGACTTATATAAATGGAAAGGATAGATTTATGAGACCATACAGATATGATATTGTTGGTAGTTTTTTAAGACCAGATTATTTAAAAGATGCACGTGCTGAATATGCAGAAGGAACTTTATCTGCAGACCAGTTGCGTGAAGTTGAAGATAAAGCGATCAAAGAGTTAGTTGAAAAAGAGAAAGCTGTTGGATTAAAAGCAGTTACTGACGGAGAGTTAAGACGTCGCTATTGGCATCTTGATTTCCTTGCTTCCTTAGTCGGAGTCGAGGAGATCAAAGCTGATCACTGGTCTGTTGCTTTTAAGGGACATCAGCCAAAAGCCGCAACTCTTGAGATTGTTGGCAAAATTGATTTTGATGAAAACAGTGAATTCTTAGATCATTTCTCTTACTTGAAAGAAATTGCTGGGGATGTTGACTGCAAGATGACAATTCCTTCTCCTGCAATGCTTCATCTGATTTGTTGTGTTCGTGGAAGCGAAACTTACAAAGCGATCGATCGTTATAAAAATGAAGATGATCTGTATCATGAGATTGCTCTTGCTTATCAGAAAGCGATCAAAGCATTCTACGCTCGTGGATGCCGTTACTTACAGTTTGATGATACATCTTGGGGTGAATTCTGTGATCAGAATAAACGCGACGATTACGCAAGCCGTGGTCTTGACCTTGACCAGATTGCTAAGAATTATGTGAAAATGATCAATGAAGCTTTAGAAGCTAAACCTGAGGATATGACAATTACAATGCATATCTGCCGTGGTAACTTCCGTTCTACATGGTTCTCTTCTGGTGGATATGAACCAGTAGCTGAGACTTTATTCGGTGGATGTAAGATCGATGGTTTCTTCTTAGAGTATGATAGTGACCGTTCCGGTGATTTCAAACCATTACGTTTTATCAAAGATCAGAAAGTTGTGTTAGGTCTTGTTACTTCTAAAGATCCAGAACTTGAAGATAAAACTGAGATTAAAGAACGTATTAAAGAGGCTGCTCAGTATGTTGCACTTGACCAGCTTTGCTTAAGTCCTCAGTGTGGTTTCTCTTCTACAGAAGAAGGAAATATCTTAACTGATGAAGATCAGTGGAAGAAGATGACTCTTATTAAGGAGATTGCTGAGGAAGTTTGGGGATAGGATATCCGTGATACATATTTCATAATAATATAGTAAATAAAAGAATCCGGCATTACATTTTTGTGTTTGCCGGATTTTTTTATATCCAATTTTCATCTATTTCTTTTTTCAACAGGCAAAACATATCATAAAATTTTTCTTTTGCCTGTGAAATAATTGATAATGCGATATTCTGATTATAAGAATGTGTTACATTTCTATCCAAATAAGTGCTTTCTATTATAACATACTCTCTTATATTTTTTTGTAAAAAATCAAAGAAAAAAGCCTCTGGAGACTAAATCCAGAGACTTAAAAGGGCTATTATTTACGTTTTTTATAATTGTGTTCTTCTTATTTTACGTTGAAGGCTTTGATTCCAGAATATACGGCACTGTCTCCTAAAGCTTCTTCGATTCTTAATAACTGGTTGTATTTCGCAACACGTCTGATCTTGAAGGTGCTCCTGTCTTGATCTGGCATGTATTTAATGCGACGGCTAAGTCTGCGATCGTTGTATCTGCTGTTTCTCCAGAACGATGAGATGTTACAGCTGTGTATCCTGCTTTGTGTGCCATCTTGATCGCTTCTAATGTTTCAGAGATAGATCCAATCTGGTTTAATTTAATCAGGATAGAGTTTCCTGCTCCCATTTCGATACCTTTAGTAAAGTCTTTCTGTATTTGTTACAAATAAGTCATCTCCTACTAACTGTACTTTATCTCCAAGTCTTTCTGTCAGTTTCTTCCATCCTTCCCAGTCTTCTTCATCTAATCCATCTTCGATCGAGATGATTGGATATTTCTCACATAATGCAGCCCAGTGCTCGATCAGTTCTTCTGCTGTATATTCTGTTCCTGCTTTTGGCAGTTTGTAATATCCTTTACCTTTTTCACTCTTCCATTCTGAAGATGCAGCGTCCATAGCGATCTTGAAGTCTTTTCCTGGTTCGTATCCTGCTTTTTTCACTGCTTCTAAGATTGTTTCGATGGCTTCTTCATCTGATTTTAATGCTGGCGCAAATCCACCTTCATCACCTACGGATGTAGCAAGTCCTCTTTCTTTTAAGATTGCTGCTAATGCATGGAATACTTCAGCACACCATCTTAAACATTCTTTGAATGATGGAGCTCCAACTGGCATGATCATGAATTCCTGTACATCAAGTCCTGATGATAATGCATGACATCCACCATTTACGATATTCATCATTGGTACTGGAAGTCTGTTTCCTGATACTCCACCTAAGAATCTGTATAGAGGTACTTCAAGAGATGTAGCTGCTGCTCTTGCTGCTGCGATCGATACAGCTAAGATTGCATTTGCTCCAAAGTTTGATTTATCAGCTGTTCCGTCTGCATCGATCATTGCTTTGTCTACTGCATATGTATCAGAAGCATCTAATCCTATGATTGCTTCACTGATCTTTGTATTGATATTTTCTACGGCTTTTGTAACACCTTTTCCTAAATATCTTTCTTTATCTCCGTCTCTTAATTCCAGTGCTTCAAATTCTCCTGTAGATGCACCACTTGGAGCTGTTCCTCTTGCAACTGTTCCATCAACTAATGTAATCTCAGCTTCTACGGTTGGATTTCCTCTGGAATCTAGGATTTCTCTTCCGACTACTTTTTCAATTTCTAAATAATTCATTTTCGATTGTGACTCCTTTCCCTATACATAGCAGTACTCCTCGCTGGAAGAAGGGTAAGCTTCCAGTTTGAGATCGTTTTGTTGCAGGTGTTGATCTCAATCGAGGAGTCCACATGATTCATTCACGTTTTAGTTAGTGTTGTCTAACTTGTATTTATGATACTAGATTTGGGTGGAAAAATCAATGGGGATATATGATAATAATTATCATATATCCCCTAGTTGATTATTTTCTTAATTTTTTGATCAACTCTTTTTTCGTTGTATTATTATATGCCCATACACGTACATCATTTTTCGTTGCACTTCTATATTGTTTTTCTGAAATATATGTCAACTTTCCTTTTTCCTTTTTGCTATATATTTCTTTATCAATGACTCTATGTACTGTTTTTTCTGATTTTTCTAAATTTGTTGTAACTTTATTTCCATCCTCATCTTCGAAATGTCCTTCACGTTCAAAGAAATATGATGCTTTTTTTACAATTTTCTTCCATTATACTTATAAATATAATATTTTTCCATTTCAGAACCATTTTCACTTAATACTGAATACTGTAAGCCTGCAATTGTTTTCTGTTTTTATTATATGCAATTATTTGATCCGATGTTGACCAAATTTTCTTTACTTTTCCTTTATTGTATGTATAAATATTTAAATTTCTAGCTTTGCCTTCTGCATTACTATTTAAATTCACAGTGACCAGTTCTTTTGTTCCGCCTCCTGTTACTTCAATTAATGAATAGCTTGTAAATTTGGCTACTTTGTTTTTCTTGATTGCTTGTGCATAGCTTTGTTCGCCTTCCTCTGTGCTTTTTTTGATGCAGCTAATACATTTTGAGTTGAAACCAATGTTGTTGCCATTAAGGCTGTGATTGCTAAAGTTGTTAATTTTTTTGTTAGATTTTTTAATTTCATTGAAACATCCTCCTATCTTATTCTGTTACAATATGATATCCATAATCAGATAACATTTGTTGTGTTCCTAGTGGTACATAAACTGACATTTTTTCTGCATTAAATATACCAGAACCACTTCTTGCTTTTGAAATATAGCTTAGAATATCTTTTGACGCTATATTTCTAAGAAATTAAGTTTTCCAAACCAAATCATTAGAAAAAGCCTTCCAATAGATTTCTCCATTGAAAGGCTCTGTATATTCTTCGTATCTTCCGTAACGTATGATTAACGTTTTGAGAACTGTGGTGCACGACGTGCTTTTGCGAAAGACC
>ENA-OQIC01000409-OQIC01000409.1-human-gut-metagenome-genome-assembly--contig:-NODE-409-length-19423-cov-1.901845_pt1 | contig 19423 bp, 25 predicted proteins | sample MGYA00242572_ERZ504736 | MGnify/ENA primary metagenome ERZ504736 (study PRJEB26092, sample SAMD00036201) | human gut metagenome | host: Homo sapiens | study: EMG produced TPA metagenomics assembly of... | reverse complement strand
GCGAAGAATCTTTAAAGACTGGAATTCCGGTTCGCAAACTCGTCATCGAAAAAGGGCTTCTATGCCCAAGTGAAGCAGATGTGCTGCTTAATCCATTTACGATGACCGAACCACAATAATCTTTGCACTCTAGAAAAATATGACACAAAATTATAAGAAGATTTGGCAAAATTCCAAATCCTTCTTATGTTACATTCTTATATGAAAAAGAATGGAGATATTCCCCGCCAGATGAATCATCTCAATTTACAGCTGAATCTGTGCAAATACTTCCCCGATTGGCCTGCGGATACAAAGATCTGCCTCCACAGTTCTCGCTGTCTCACTTTTATTAATGACCACAAGATATTTTCCACGGAAATAATCAATAAATCCAGCTGCCGGATAAACAACAAGGGATGTTCCCCCGATGATCAGCATATCTGCCTCGCTGATCGCCCGGATCGCACGCCGGATCACACTGCTGTCCAAGCCCTCCTCATACAGAACAACATCCGGCTTAATGATTCCTCCACAGATACATCTCGGAATTCCTTCTGCTTCCTTCACGGTGGCTGCGTCATAGAACTTTCCACATTTCTGACAGTAATTTCTATGAATGCTTCCATGCAGTTCCAGCACCTGTTCACTCCCCGCTTTCTGGTGCAAACCATCGATATTCTGCGTGATCACCGCAGTCAGTTTCCCCACATGCTCCAACTGTGCCAGCTTTTCGTGGGCTGGATTCGGCTTCGCCTCCAGAAACATCATTTTCTCCTTATAAAATTCATAAAATGCCTCCGGATTGCGCACAAAGAAACTATGGCTCACAACCTGCTCCGGGGTATACTTATAATTTTGCTGATACAGCCCGTCTGCACTTCGGAAATCAGGAATCCCACTCTCCGTAGATACCCCTGCGCCGCCGAAAAATACAATTTTTTGACTTTCATCGATCATCTGCTGTAACCGCTCTATCTCGCGTCTGCTTTCCTCTTCCACGAGCATTCCTCCTATTCCTTTTTCTCTCCCTGCTCAATCGGATATTCTCTAAAAAATTCCGACAATTTATCCAGTGTCTTTAAAAGCACCGGCAGTTCCTCTTCCCCGAGACAATTGATCACTGCCTCTGTCATCTTCCGGTGGAATTCCTGATGGTGATAAAATGCCCGCTCTCCCTTTTTGGTCAGACGGATATGAACGACACGCCTATCCTGCTCACTCCGCTCTCTGACCGCATATTTCTTATTCACAAGACTGTTCATCGATGTCGTAAGTGATCCTGCGGTAATATTCAGTTTTTTTGCAATCACAGACATCGTACTTCCTTCCCCAGCCCGATTGCTTCGATGATATGCATGTCATTGTTACTGATATCTTTGTATTCTTCTGTGATGATCGCCTTTTCTTCCAGCTCCCATATTTCATTAAACAAATGAACGAGAACATGATTGATTGTTTCATATGTATTCACTGTCTCCGGCTCCTTTACCAACATCTTGTTTTTGTCTGCTGCCGACATTCTTATGTTGATATTATACACACGGATTCATCAAAGAAGCAATGACTTCTTTCACGGTTTCTATTTTTTGTGCCCGGTAAGCATATGCTCCACAAAACAGCAGCGCATGTTCAATATCGCCCTTTGCCGCCGCGATCAGCGCATCCGTAATACAATAAGGAATCTCCTGCGGTCTGCAATTTTTAATACATCCATGACACGGACTGTGAGGGATCTGCTCCCCCGCTATCACTTTCTTCATAAACGAGTTTAAAATCGCACGTCCCGGCATTCCCACCGGACTTTTCACAATAACGATATCCTCTTCTGTTGCATTTAAATATGCTTCTTTATATCGTTGATCGGCATCACATTCTTTTGTTGTCACAAATCTTGTCGCCACCTGTACACCATCCATACCAAGTGAAAGTGCCCGATTTACATCACTGTGATTCTCAATTCCACCTGCCAAAAACAGAGGAATCTTCTTTCCATAGCGCTCTTCGTATTCTCGGACAACATTCTTGATCTTTTTGATTTCCCCGGCATAAGTTTCTACATCATAATATGCAATCTGTTCCTTTGTAAATCCGAGATGCCCTCCGGCAGACGGTCCTTCGATCACAAGCACATCTGCCGTTCGCTGATATTTCTTATCCCAATATTTCAGAATGACTTTCGCTGATTTTTCCGTAGAGACAATCGGTGCAATCTGTACGCTACTCCCTGCCACATATTTCGGAAGTTCTGTCGGAAGGCCTGCACCCGAATGATCAGATCTGTTCCGGCGCGGACAGCCTCCCGGACATAGTCTTCATAATGGCGCATCGCTACCATGATGTTAAATCCAATAATCCCATCCGGCGAGATTGCCCTTGCTTTCTCCATCTCTTTTCCAATTGCACGCAAATTTGCTTTTCTTGCATCTGTGTCAAAATCGGGCTCCTGATACCCTATCTGCGCTGCTGAAATGATACCGACCGCACCTTCTTTTGCCACGCTCCCGGCCAGTCTTCCAAGACTGATCCCGACTCCCATTCCTCCTGGATGATCGGGACTTTTTAGCTGCTTTTCCCCAACTCGTAATCCTTTTTCTTCTAACTTCATACCTGATACCTATCTCTTTGCTTACTCATTTTCGATGTGTATTTCTCTTACAGTCTCCGGAATCTCTGATATCTTCTTTCTGTGCGCTCTGACTCTTCCATTCCCTGATACGTTTTCAAAAATCTTCTGATATGCTCTCGAAGTTTCTCTGTCACCGGGGCAAATGTCTCACTTGTGAATGCTTCCGGTTCTGCAAAAACCTGTTCTACAATTCCTGCCTCATACAAATCTTTTGCAGTCAGTCTCATAACTTCCGCGGCTTCTTTTGCCCGCTTACTGTCTTTCCACAAAATTGATGCAAACCCTTCCGGTGATAAGATCGAGTAGATTGAATTTTCCAGCATCCACACCTCATCTGCTGTCGCCAGTGCAAGTGCACCGCCGCTTCCACCCTCCCCGATGATCACAGAGAGGATTGGAACTTTGAGCGCAGACATCTCATAAATATTTCTTGCAATTGCCTCTCCCTGTCCTCGCTCTTCTGCCTCCAGGCCGCAAAATGCCCCCGGTGTATCGACAAAGCAGAGAACCGGACGATGAAATTTTTCCGCCTGCTCCATCAGGCGCAATGCCTTTCGATACCCCTCCGGTGACGGCATTCCAAAATTCCTCGCAATATTTTCTTTTGTCGTTGTCCCTTTTTCCTGTGCGATGACCGTGACTGGTTCCCCACAGAACTGTGCAATCCCGCCGACAACCGCCTTGTCATCTCCAAAAAGACGGTCTCCATGCAGTTCCACAAAATCATCAAACAACTCCCTGATGTAGTCAGATCCAACCGGGCGATCTTTTTTCTGGAAACCTGTACACGCTCCCACGGTGTCATTTCCCGTATCTGACACAGTTTCCCCTCTTCTTTCTCGCTTTGCTTTTTGTTCTGCATCTCCTCTTCTTTAGTCTGCGCAGTACGATCTGGTTGGCTCGGATGTAATTTCAAGATTTTTCCCAAGGTTTCCCGCAGCTTTTCCCGCTCTACGATCTGATCAATGAAGCCATGCTCTAAAAGAAACTCGGCCCGCTGAAAGCCCTTCGGAAGTTTCTGTCCGATCGTCTGTTCAATGACACGAGGACCCGCAAAACCAATCAGCGCATTTGGCTCTGCTAAAATCAAATCCCCAAGCATCGCAAAGCTTGCGGTTACGCCTCCGGTCGTCGGATCGGTAAGCACCGAGATATACAGATGTCCCGCATCACTGTGACGTTTTAATGCCGCTGCCGTCTTTGCCATCTGCATTAAAGAAAAAATCCCTTCCTGCATTCTCGCCCCACCGGAGCAGGCAAAGAGAATGACCGGAAGTTTCTCTTTTGTCGCACGCTCTACTGCCCCCGCGATCTTTTCGCCGACAGCCTCCCCCATACTTGCCATGAGAAATCTTCCGTCACAGACTCCAAGTACAACTTTCCTTCCTTCAATCTCTGCCTTTCCGATCACAACTGCCTCATCAAGTCCGGTCTTTTCCCGCACACTCTGTAATTTTTCTTCATACCCCGGATATCCCATGGGATTTCCATCTAAAATTGCTTCCTCCCACACTTCAAAACTATCCGGATCTACGATTGTCTCAATTCTTCTCCATGCATCCATACGAAAGTACGCATGACACTTTGGACAGATATAATATCCTCTTCTGACATCCTCCGCGATGATTGCAGCTTTACAGTTATTACATTTTCGCAAAAGCCTTCCGGTACTTCCGGCTTTCTTCCTTCCGTCAGGGAAATATAATTCTTTCCACCGGTTTTCTTAAACATATTTTTCAGCTTCATGTCTTTTCACTCCTACCTCTGCCATTTAGAGATAAATTCAATATCAATCTTTCCGGATTGATAATCCGGATGATTCATAATTTCATACTGATAATCAATATTCGTGTCAATTCCTTCGATGATCACTTCGCCAAGCGCAGTTACGCATTTTGCTGATCGCCTGTTCTCTTGTATCTGCATTGTACGATCAGCTTCGCCAGCATAGAATCATAATATGCCGGAACTGTATATCCGCTGTAAATCGCCGTGTCAATCCGCACGCCCTTTCCGCCCGGCAGATAAAGATCTGTGATCGTACCCGGAGATGGGCTGAAATTTTTGTCCGGATTTCCGCATTGATCCTGCACTCAATCGCATGCCCGGAAAGCTTGATGTCCTCCTGCCGGTAAGATAGAGGCAGTCCGGATGCAATCCGTATCTGTTCCTGGATCAGATCGATTCCGGTCACCCACTCTGTCACCGGGTGCTCCACCTGAATCCGCGTATTCATCTCCATAAAATAGAACTGACCATCTCTTTCCAGAAGAAATTCAATGGTTCCTGCATTGGTATAACCTGCCGCCTTTGCCGCCTGCACTGCCGCCTGTCCCATTCTACTGCGAAGTTCCTCATCAATCACCGCAGACGGTGACTCCTCAATCATCTTCTGATGATTTCTCTGAATCGAACAGTCACGCTCTCCCAAATGGATTGCGTTCCCGTAACAATCTGCCAGAATCTGAAATTCAATATGACGTGGATTTCTCACAAATCGCTCAAGATACATCGTTCCATCTCCGAATGCCATCTGTGCTTCTTTCTGAGCCGTCTGAAAGCTTGCCGCAAATGTCTCGCGGGTTTCTGCCACACGCATTCCCTTGCCGCCGCCTCCAAGCGCCGCCTTGATCATTACCGGATAACCGATCTCCTCTGCAATTTCAGCGCCATGTGAAACGTCTCTTACTGCTTCCTTACTTCCCGGAATGACCGGAACACCCGCTTCTATCATTGTTCTCCGAGCCTGTGCTTTATTCCCCATCTTTTGAATCACTTCAGAGGAAGGACCGATAAACGTAATGTTGCATTTCTCACACAGTTCCACAAATTTACTGTTCTCCGATAAAAATCCAAATCCTGGATGAATGGCATCTGCCCCGGATACTAAGGTGGCACTGATGATCTGCTCCATATTCAGATAGCTTTCTGAAGATTGTGCCGGTCCGATACAGATTGCTTCATCTGCAAGCTGTGTATGAAGCGCCTCCTCATCTGCCTGCGAATACACTGCAACTGTCTCAATTCCCATCTCCCGACATGCCTTATAATACGCACCGCGATTTCTCCGCGGTTCGCGACTAATACTTTCTTTATCATAGTTCCACCCTTTTTCCTATCCTACCATAAACGTCAGCTCTGCAGTCGCTGCGATTTTCCCATTCACACTTGCGACTGCCTCACCAATTCCAAGCGGTCCTTTCTGTCTGATGATTTTTGTTTCCAGCTTCAATTGATCTCCCGGAATCACTTTCTCACGAAAGCGACATTTCTGGATTCCTCCGAAATAAGCTGTTTTGCCTTGATTTTCCTCCATGCTCAAAATGGCTACAGCTCCGACCTGCGCCAGTGCCTCCACGATCAATACTCCCGGCATCACCGGTTCTTGTGGGAAATGTCCTTTAAAAAATTCCTCCCGATAACTCACACATTTATATCCGACCGCATATTTCCCCGGCTCATAATCTTTTATGTAATCAATCAGAAGAAATGGATGGCGATGTGGAATAATCGCTTCTATTTCCTTTACATTCAATCGTTTCATCTCTCTACTTCCCTTCTACAATTCGAAACAACGGTTGTCCGTAAGAAACCGCCTCTCCATTTGCCACATAGATTTCTGCCACAGTACCTGCAAAATCACTTTCAATGTCATTCATCAGCTTCATCGCCTCCACGATTGCAAGCATCTGCCCTTTCTGAACAATATCGCCCACTTTCACATAAGGCGCTTCTCCCTCTGCCGGAGCTTCATAAAATGTTCCGACAAGCGGTGAGGTCACAATCGTTCCTTCTGGTTCCTCCTGAACTCTCTCGCAGTTCTGTGCCAGATTTTCTTGCTTCTTTTCTTTCTGCGAATCCAATCTGCTTGCCTCTTCCTCTACCATTTTCTTCCCGGAAGTTGCATTTCCAGAGAAACTGATCTGACTTTCCATATCTCCTTCTGCAGTTATACCGGTATGGCATCCAGTCCTTCTTTCTCCTTTTCTAAGAGAGATCTTCACTCCCTTTTCTTCATACTTAAACTGTGTCAGTTCCGATGCAGACACCGCCTGAATCAGCTGTATTAACTGTTCTGTTTCCATTTCTTGTACCTCTTTTCCCAATGACTTTCTGAAAGCGAATCCGATCGTACTAATGATACTTTCTGATCAGAAGTGTTGCATTATGTCCGCCAAATCCAAGTGAGTTACTCATCGCACAGCACACTTCCTGTCTGACAGGCGCACCGAGCACATAATCAAGTGTGCACTCTTGATCTGCCTCCGTAGTTCCCACAGTCTGATGGATAAACCCTTCTTCTATGGATTTGACACAAGTAATAAATTCCACAGCGCCTGCCGCTCCGAGCAGATGACCGATCATCGATTTTGTAGAATTGATCTTAAGTTTATGTGCTGCCTCTCCAAATGCAGCGATCACTGCCCTTGTTTCAAACAAGTCATTGTGGTGGGTGCTTGTTCCATGTGCATTGATATAATCCACCTCTTCCGGCGCAATTCCTGCCTCCTCCATCGCAAGCTGCATTGCCTTTTGGGCGCCGCTTCCATCTTCCGCCGGAGAAGTGATATGAAATGCATCGGCAGTACAGCCATATCCGATGACTTCTGCGTAGATTCTCGCTCCTCTTGCCTTTGCGTGTTCTAATTCTTCAAGCACAACAATGCCCGCTCCTTCTCCGAGTACGAATCCGCTCCGTTCCTTGTCAAACGGGATGGAGGCACGAAGTGGATCTTCTGTTGTTGTCAATGCAGTCAATGCCGTAAACCCTGCAACTCCGGTCGGACAGATACAGCTCTCACTTCCACCTGCAAACATCACATCTGCATCGCCATACTGGATTGCCCGGAACGCATCTCCAATCGAATTGGTTCCAGATGCACAGGCTGTAACAACACTTGTACATTTTCCCTTAGCTCCAGTGTGAATCGACACGTTTCCTGCTGCCATATTAGAGATCATCAATGGCACCATGAGCGGATTGACTCTTGCCGGCCCTTTTTCCAGTATCTTTTCATACTCTTTCTCGACTGTGGCAAGACTTCCGATCCCAGATCCTACGATAACTCCTACCCGATACGGATTCTCTTTTTCCATCTCAAGTCCGGCATCGGCACAGGCCTCTTTTGCCGCCGCCACTGCATACTGGGAAAATAATTCCATTCGTTTTGCTGCTTTAAAATCCATATGTTCTTTTGCGGAAAACCCTTTCACTTCCGCCGCAATCTTTACTTTATACTCAGCTGTATCAAACTTTGTGATCGGCCCGATCCCGACTTTCCCCTCTTTAATTCCATTCCAGAATGTTTCCACATTATTGCCGATCGGAGTCACTGCTCCTAATCCTGTCACAACTACTCTTCTTTTCATGTCGTTCTCCCTCATTTTCTACATTGCCATTCCGCCGTCCACACAGAGTACCTGCCCGGTAATATATGCCGCTTCTTCTGTAGCAAGAAATACTGCCGCATGTGCAATATCTTCCACTGTCCCCGAAATGCCCCATCGGAATCTGTGTCACCACCGTTTCTCTTACGCGATCGGAAGTTTTTCTGTCATATCTGTTGCAATAAATCCAGGTGCAATTGCATTCACTGTAATATTTTTTGCCGCCAGCTCCCGCGCTGCCGCTTTTGTCAGCCCAATCACGCCTGCTTTTGACGCAGAATAATTTGTCTGCCCTGCATTTCCCATTACACCGGAAACAGAGGACAGATTGATAATCCTTCCACTTCTCTGCCGGATCATCTGTCTTGCCGCAAATCTCATACAGTGAAAGCTTCCTTTCAGATTTGTATCCACCACACTGTCAAAATCATCCTCAGACAGCTTCATCAACAATCCATCTTTCGTAATTCCCGCATTATTTACAAGAATATCCACCTTCCAAACTGTTCGATCACCTTTTTAAAAAATGCTTCGCATGCCTGAAAGTCAGATACATCGCACTGCATGATGGCTGCTTCATTTCCTTCTTCTTCGATACACTTCTGTACTTCCTGCGCTCGCTCTTCCGATCCGTTATAGTTGATCACAACCATTGCTCCTTTTCGGGCAAGTTCCAGAGCGATTGCACGTCCAATCCCACGAGAAGCTCCAGTCACAACCGCAACTTTTCCCGCAAAAATTTCTTTCTGTCCATTTCTTTCCTGATTTTGTTCTTCTTTTCTATCCATCTTTTTTCGTACCAGAGAATGCTATCCTCTCTGCTTCCTTTCTGTCAGATTCTGCCAGGCGCTTTCCTTCCCATTAAAGTTCTCCACATAGATTTACTGCCGAAGCTACTTTATCCACATCTTCAATACAACTAATGTTCATAACCGTGACCGTTCGATTGATCTTCTTTAAAAAGCCTGCCAGTGTCTTTCCCGGACCAATCTCTATAAATGTATCTACACCATCTTCGATCATCCGCTCCATACTCTGCTGCCATCTGACAGAGGCCGCCACTTGCTCCTTCAGCAGTTCTTTTGTCTTACAAATATCTGTGATCGGTTCTGCTGTCACATTTGTCACATATGGAAGTTCCAGCTCATGGAAGTGGATCTGGTCAAGCACCTCGGACAGTTTTTCTCCTGCCTCTTTTAACATCGGCGAATGAAATGGACCACTCACATTTAGCGGAAGTACTCTCTTGGCACCACACTCCAATAGCTTTTCTTTTGCCGCATCCACACTGTCCGTTTCCCCGGTGATCACCACTTGTCCCGGGCAATTATAGTTTGCGACCGTCACTCCCTTGATCCCCTCTGTTACTTTCTCGATCTGCTCTGCAGAAAGTCCTAGAACTGCTGCCATTGCACCAACTCCCGTCGGCACTGCCTCTTCCATAAGTACTCCTCTTTTTCGTACCGCCCAGACTGCGTCCAGATCAGACATTCCGCCTGCTACTGCAATAGCACAGTATTCCCCTAGACTTAAACCCGCCGTTACATCTGCACGAACACCCTTTTCTTCCAAGGTCCTTGCCATCGCAAGACAAGTGGTCACAAGTGCTGCCTGTGTGTAAGCTGTCTGGTCTAATTTATCATTCTCATCAAAACAAAGAGTTCTGATGTCTATTTCCATTTCTTCTTTTAGCCTCTTAGATGCAGCATCATAAATTTCTGCTGCCCTCTGGCTTTGTTCATAAAAATCTTTTCCCATACCAGTCTTCTGTGCACCCTGTCCCGGGAAAATAAATGCTATTTTACTCATAAAGCTTCGCCCCTTTCAGACACGCTTCCGCCTCGCTCATCAGTTTTTGAATCAATTCCCGACAGCTGAATTCCTCTTTGACAAGACCTGCACTTAATCCTGCCATCAGACTGCCATTGACTACATCACCTTCACGACTGCCTTTCTCAGCGCTCCAAGCGTAAGCTTTTCCAATTCTTCAAAAGAAGCTCCTTCTTTTTCCAGCTGAAGGTATTCTTTTGTCATCTGATTTCTCAGTACACGGATTGGATGTCCGGTACTTCTTCCTGTTACTTTTGAATCAATATCTTTCGCTTTGATAATACATTTCTTATAATTTTCGTGCACCACCGACTCCTTTGTCACGACAAAGTGTGTGCCAACCTGCACTGCGGATGCCCCCAGCATCAAGGATGCTGCAACTCCGCGCCCATCTGCAATTCCTCCCGCTGCAATGACTGGGATGGATACTGCATCGGCAATCTGAGGAACGAGAACCATCGTCGTGTTTTCTCCGATATGTCCCCCCGCCTCAGAACCTTCTGCCACAACCGCATCTGCGCCGCACCGTTCCATTCTCTTTGCCAACGCGACGGATGCCACAACTGGAATAACTTTGATGCCCGCATCCTTCCACAGTTTCATATATTTTTCCGGATTTCCTGCGCCGGTCGTCACAACCTTCACACCTTCTTCCGCCACGACTTTCGCTACTTCATCGGCATATGGACTCATCAGCATAATGTTGACTCCAAACGGCTTCTCTGTTCGCTCTTTCACCTTCCGGATCTGCTCCCGCACCCATTCTCCCGGCGCGCTCGCTGCTCCGATCAATCCCAGACCTCCGGCTTCGGATACAGCGGCTGCAAGATGATGCTCCGCAACCCATGCCATTCCTCCCTGAAGAATCGGATATTCAATTTCAAGTAGTTTTGTCACATCTGTTCTCATACGGACACCTTTCCTTTTCCTGTCTTTTTTATTTCTCTAAGTATGCAACAACTGCTCCGATTGTTGTCAGCTGTTCTAAATCCTCTGTCGGAATCTCTCTTCCAAATTCTTCCTCAAAAGCCATAACCATCTCAAATAAGTCAAGGGAATCTGCTCCCAGATCTTCCTTAAAAGATGACTCTGCAGTCAATGTACTTACATCTGCTCCTAATGAATCTGCTACAATTTCTTTTACCTTTTCTTAACATTAGTGAATATTCTCCTTTTTCTCTTACATGCAGATGGTCTGCATGCGTTTTTCATTTTTTCATTTTATTTGTAATCCGGCAGAAACATCTTTCATTTCTCCGGGAATTACCCTTTTTATTACCACTCAATCAATGTGGCTCCCCAGGAAAGTCCTGCTCCAAACCCTGCCAGCACAATCTTCTGTCCTTGTTTCAGTACACCTGATTGCTTCAGCTCAGCAAGCAGGATTGGAATACTTGCCGAGGAAGTATTTCCATACTCCTGAAGGTTCATTGGGAATTTTTCTACTGTAAGTCCAAGCCTCCTTGCAACTGCCTCTACAATTCTCTGATTCGCCTGATGCAGGATAAAATAATCGATATCTTCCGGTGCAAGCCCCTCCTTCTCTAACAATTCACTGATACATAGAGGCACTTGTCGGACCGCAAATTTAAATACCGCCTGTCCATCCATATGAATATAGTCTGCTCTACTGCCACAGGAGAGCGCCTCCCCCTGTGCCCCGTTTGAATGGAATACCATCGACGGAAAATCGCCCTCTTCTGCCTGAAGTATAGCGGCTCCTGCTCCGTCACCGAACAAAATACAAGTACTCCTGTCTGTCCAGTCCACAAGCTTAGACAAACTCTCGGTTCCTATAACAAGTGCGCATTTTGCAAGTCCCGCTGCAATATAAGTCTGCGCAGTATTGTAAGCAAATAGAAATCCTGTACATGCTGCATTTAGATCAAAACAGACTGCATGTTTCGCGCCAAGTTTCTTCTGCACCTCACATGCGGTACACGGAAGGACTACATTCGAAGAAATCGTCGCTACAATGATCAGATCAATTTCCTCTGCATGGATCTTTGCATCTTCCAGCGCCCTCTCGGAAGCTTTCCATGCCATCGTGACCGTTGTCTCTTCTTCTGATATAATATGTCGTCTTGCGATCCCGGTCCGTTCCCGAATCCATGAATCACTCGTATCCACAAACTTCTCTAAATCATAATTGTCATAATAGTTCTCCGGCACATACGAGCCGGTTCCTGTCACTCTTCCTACCATTGTTTTACTTTTTCTTTCTTATTATTTTGTTTTAAAATATTTTGATATTCAAAGTATATCACAATAATCAATTTTGTCAACATTTTTTTATTTTTCTCTTGCTTTTTCATTTTCCATATGATAAAATACATTTTGTTAGCGGAAATGTCGGAATGGCAGACGAGCTAGATTCAGGTTCTAGTGTGGGTTACCACGTGTGGGTTCAAGTCCCATTTTCCGCATACATTTGAACAGAGATAAAATCATTGGGGCACTTTCCTTCCGGAAGGTGCCCCAATGATTTTGTCTCTCAAATTTTCACTTTAAAACGCATGCCTTTTTGCTATGCCGTTTTTTCTTTCCTCTTTCCTTTCAGCTGTACAGCCAATCCGACAATCAGTATCAGTGGAAATACAGTCGCAGCAAACAATCCCACTTTGAGATTCCCGCCAAACATATTAGAAATATTTCCTACCATTGCAGGACTGATCGTAGCGCCTAAATCTCCTGCCAGAGCTAAAAATGCAAACATTGCCGTGCCACCCCTTGGACACTTCTGTGACGAAATACTGATCGTTCCCGGCCACATAATTCCAACCGAAAGTCCGCAAAGGGCACAGCCTGCCAATCCGATCATTGGTGTTGAAGACAGAGATGCCATCAAATAGCATATTACGCATAACACACCACATGCCAACATTGTTTTAGTCAAGTCCAGCTTCTCGCTCATTTTTCCATATACTATTCGGGATATTCCCATAAATACCGCAAACAGGCAAGGCCCCGCCAAATCACCCACCGTTTTAGAAACACCCATCGCAGATCTGTAAACGAAGATGCCCATTGAGCCATAGACGCTTCAGATGCACCGGAACATACCATAAGCAATATCATCAACCAGAACAACGGCAATCTAAGCAATTGGCTGATCCGCATACTCTTTCCATCTTCCACTAAACGTTCCATCGGACAAGAGATGAAATTGAATGCATTATATAACGGCACCACTGCCCAAATCATTGTAAGTATCTTCCAATTTTCTACACCAAATACTGTAAAAAAGAGGGTGGAACCTAAAATCACGCCTACAGCCCCCCAACAATAAAAGGAGTGTAGTAAACTCATCATCCCATCTTTGTTTTCAAAAGGACAAGCTTCCACAATCGGACTTACTAATACTTCAATAAGACCACTGCCCATAGCATAAAGGATGACTGCAATCAGAATACCCGCAAAGGAAACAGGAAGCAGTTCCGGCAGAATAGCCATTGAAACAAGCCCTGCTACGGATAACACCTGAGACGAAACTACACAGGTACGGTATCCTATTTTGTCAACAAATTTTGTGGCAGCAAGATCAATCAGTAATTGTGTGAGATAGAATACCATCGGAATCAACGCAATCTTTTCAAATCCAATTCCATAAGTGTTCTTAAACGTCAAAAATAACAGCGGAGTGAAATTGGCAGATATCGCTTGGGTAACAAAACCAAGATAGCAAGCTATAAGTGTTTTTTTGTAGTTTTTTGTTTTGTCATAACTGCTCCTTTAAAATGAATGTAATATTATAGTCGGATTGCATTATATCATCATAGCCAATCAAAACAAAGGCACAAAAGAACCAAATACAAGCACTATTTACCCAAAGCACGATATTGTCCCGGTGTATACCCATAGGTTTTCCGAAACTGACGGCTAAAGTAGTGTACCGAATTAAAACCACATGAATAACTGATTTCTTGAAGAGACCGCGTTGTATCTTTTATAAGTCTGTGTGCAACTTGAAGTCGATGCTGAATCAACGCATCCACTGGGGAACATCCTACATATGCGTTAAAGCAACGTCCCGCTTCGCTGCGGCTGATATTGGCAGATCGGGCAATCTCTTCCAGTGTGACGGCTTCTGCATAATGCTCCCGGATATATGAGAGCATCTTTTGGATGCGTATTTGAGTATTGATTTGGATGCGTGTATTTTCTGTTTTAGGTAATTCATCAAAATTCGAAAAGATGCATTGAAATATACTGCTAAGTTCGCGTTGCACAGCCATTTCGTAACATTGCCCTTGTTCAGACATCAGACCGTAAACATTTTTAACCAACTGATTCACTTCATTGTGCCAACTATTTTTTGATTAAACACAATAAAAGGCAAAGCATCACAGTTCGCGACAGGTTGAATATATTTTTGATAAATATCACTAGTTTCAGATGCGATTAAAGCACCCGAAAAGACAATATTCGGCATCGGATCAGGAATATCGCCAGATAACTGCTTGATTCCATGTAGGATATTTCCATTAACCAATATACTGTCACCTGCTTTCAGTATCACATGATGTTGCCCAACTTGAAAGTCCAGCACACCACTTACCGCAGTGGCAATTTCAAAATCAGGATGCCAATGTAAAGGTCCTGCCCAGTTGGGAAGCGCAGCAAGTTCATCACAAAAATATGTAATAGGAAATTTTTCAACATCATGGGGAATTTGTTCTCTCAGTTGATAATCAAGTATGATCGCCATAGTTTATCGCTCCAATTCTATTTATTTCCGATTGTACACAGATAGAGAGGACACACCCTCTTTCGTAATCCAGTATGTCCTCTCTATTATAAGAGAAACTCTTCTCCAAAAGTCAAGCAGTTTTCTTTCCTTATACATGGATTTCTCTAGCGCAAAGAAACAGGCACTTAAGATTGTGGGAAGAAATCTTAAGTGCCCCAAGTTTTTCATATTTTATTTTACAGAAATGCTGTTCTCTTTTTGACCTACATTTGTGCTTACTCTATTCTTCCCAGTAAATTCTTCTCTGTCGCTCATCCAAGCCTTCCACAAATCTTCGATTAAAAATGAGAAATTCTTCGAGATCCATCAAAATATGGTATAACTTTGCCCGACTCTCAAAATCATCCGTTGTCTTTGGCAATTCATAGTAATGAATTTCATCAAATAATTCATGTAATTTCTCGATCTGTGGAGTAGGATCATTTTTCTCTGTCACAAATGGTCGCAGATAGGAGATGTAATCCGCAACGATATCTGCTTCTTTCGGGATATAACGAATCTTTTTCATCTCATAATGCAGGTTGTGCAACACATTACATTGCTTTGTACGCATTTCAAAATAGTCGATGTAATATCCCGGATGAGACTGAAATGTATTGTTCTGGTATTCATATGCGGCTTCTACATGGTATTCCAATTTCTTCTCCAACGCGATAATATCATCCCACACATTCTCATCCATCGGAATGTTCCGGAGATATTTCTCCAACTCTTCCATAATCTGCTGAAGTTTTCTCTCTACATACCGCATATCTTCCACAAGACTTCTCTGCCGTGCATTATTATAATGAAACAGATTCAACACCGCTGCAAATCCAATCCCGATCAGTACAAGAAGAAATTCATTGAGAATAAATTCCAGACTGAAATCGTGTGTCATCAAAAAATGAGTTCCCGTTACTGCATTGACCGAGATCGTCGCTTTCAATCCCGTCCATTCTGAGAACACAACCAGAAGAAATATAAACAATCCGTATGCCAGCCACTCACTGTGCATATGCTGGAAAAAGGTCCACGCAACAATCACCGACAACAAAAAAGTAATGACCCGATACATCGAAGCTTCAGTGTATCCCATTTCGTCGGTACAATTGAAAGCAGTGTAATGATCCCTGCCGTCGTTGCATACTCCAGATTCAGTGCCATTGCAATAGAAATCGCCCCACAGCTTCCAACTGCAATCTTCGCTGCTTGAAAAATAATCTTTCCAATCTTAATCTTGTATTCTTTATCCACTCGTTCTCTCCATTTCTTTGTAATTTCTTTATATTATTTTAGCAGTAAGCATCAAAAATTACAAAGATTTTTTCTCTTTTCGTCTCCTTTTATAAGCACATTTGTAAACCTATTTTCCGTTCTTCCTGCAATCACCTTGCTTTATCTTCTATCTGTCCGCTCAATCATATCTCCGTATACCGGTGTAGGCATCCCAAATCCTCCGGAGACATCCATGATCTGCCCTGTTGTATAGGCTGCATCATCACTCGCAAAATAGACAACCGCTGCTGCAATTTCTTCTGGTTCTCCCATCCTCCGGATCGGAGTATGTTTTAAAAAGAACTCACGGAAATCATCTGACAGATTATCTTTGACCGCATCTGTTGCCGTCATTCCCGGAAGCACTGCATTACAGCGGATGTTATCTCTTGCCGCCTGCACTGCGATCAACTTTGTCATATAATTAATTGCCGCTTTGCTCGTTCCATAAGCAATCTGCGAGATATCCGGACGAAGTCCTCCGATGGAAGAAATATTGATAATACTTCCACCGCCCTGCTTTGCCATATGTGGGATCACTGCCTGTACCGGAAGAAATACACTCGCCAGATTCATATCCAATGTTCCAATAAATTCCTCGTATTCTGTACTTTTGATATCCAAATCTTTCTTCGGATTGGATGTTCCGAAATTATTGACGAGAACATCGATCCTTCCTTCCTGGCGGATCACTTCCTCTACCATTGTGCGATAGCTGTCCTTGTCGGAAGCATCGTTAAATACCGTCTTCACTGTATAACCCTGCTCATTTAACTCTTGTGCACGCGCCTCTGCACGCTCCATATTTCTCGCTGCCATATAGACAACCGCTCCTTCTTTTGCACATCTAACCGCACAAGCCAGTCCAATTCCTCTTGTAGAAGCTGTGATCAGTACAACTTTTCCTTTTAAACGCATGTGAAAAATACCTCCTTTATCTTTTTTCTACCATAACGCATTTCCTTGAAAATAGCAATGCCGATGCACGGTATCCTCACAGTTTGATCAATCCTGCGTACACTGGATTTCCACATATCTCGCCCCGATCTTCTCCCCGAAAAATCTGTCATGCTCCACCAGAAACATCGTCGGACGATAGGTCTGTATCAGCTCTTCGATCTGTGTTCTGGAAAACAGATCAATAAAATTCAGCGGTTCATCCCAGATATAGAGGTGTGCCTGCTCACAGAGACTTTTTGCAAGCAGTACTTTCTTTTTCTGCCCTCCACTGTAAGATTCGATTGGTTTTTCAAACTGTACCCGGGAAAAATCCAGTTTTCGCAGTAACGCTTTCAAAAGTGTTGGATCCACTCCTTCTTTTATTGCAAATTCATCAATCATCCCACAAAGCTGCTCTGCATCCTGAGAAACATAAGATATTTTCAAGCCGGAGGCAACCTCTAATTTGCCCCGATAAGAAATAGCTTCTCCCAGAATCCGCTTTAGCATACTTGATTTTCCACATCCATTTTTCCCTCTTAGAATGACCTGTTCCCCATTTTTCACTTCAAAATTCAGTGGACCTGTCACCTTCTTTTCTCCGTAAAATAGCTCCAGATTTTCTGCCCTGATTACCGTTTCTCTGTGATGTCTGAGTGGAAACAGTTTTAATTCTTCCGCTTTTTCTAGATTTTTCAACAGTTTTTTCTTCTCCTCTACTGCCTTCTGCGCCCGCTGTTCGATCACAAGCGCCCGCTTCATCATCCTCGCCGCCTGATGACCGATATACCCACGGTCTACCGGACCATTCCCGACCTTACTTTTTTCGATCTGATCCGACCATCCTGCTGTTCTTCCCGCCGCCTTTGTAAGCTTTCCAATCTCTTTTTTCAAACGCTCCTGTTCATCAGCCTCATAAGCATCTTTTCGCTCTTTATTTTCCTGCCACACAGTGAAATTCCCCTGCAGATCTCAATTCCCTCTTTGTTAATTGCCAGTATGTGATCCACACATCCATCTAGAAAATATCTATCATGGGAAACTAAAAGAAATCCTTTCTTCTTTTTCAAATATGCCATTACAATCTCCCTTGTATCCAGATCCAGATGATTGGTCGGCTCATCTATTAACAGAAATGCATTCTCCTTTGCAAACAATACTGCCAGCAGTACCTTTGTCTGCTCTCCGTTGCTGAGTGTCTCAAACGGACGGTACAACACTTCTGCATCAGTATCCATCAAAGACAATTCTCTGCATATCCTCCAAAGTTCATACAACGGATCCACTTCCTCCACAATATCAATCGTCATCTTCTCCTGATTTTCTACCGAAAATGGAAAATATTCAAAAGTCACTGCACTTGTGATTGTGCCTCGGTATTCATAAATCCCTTCCAATAATTTTAAAAGCGTGGTCTTGCCTCTTCCATTTCTTCCGATCAGACCAAGTTTCCAGTCCGTATCGATCCGAAACGAAACATGCTCAAAAATATTATCATAGCTTCCTTCATAATAAAATGTTAAGTCATTCACACAAATCTGCGACATCTTTACCCCTCCATCTTTTTGCTGTGCATCTGATGGAAAATCTACTCCTAATAAATCCAACAAAGTTCGTTGCCTTCCTTACAACCTCTCTGTCACATCCCATAGTATTCCGAAGAAAGTTTCTGCGTAATAAAAAAGACACAGAACGCTTCAAAAACTTTCTGCATCTTCAAACATCCCACTCCTGCTCATCTGCGGTTATGGATATACTGCTTATGTTCTCTTGTTATTATATCTCTGCGCTACAGCTTGTGCCGCAACATAATAAGACTGCGAAAGATTTTCCTGCAAATGCACAAACATACAAAATACAATCTGCCCATCCAACGATTCTTGGCAGACTATTTTTCCTTCTTGTGCCTGTTTAGTTTTTACTATTTGCAAGAAATACTGCTCATCTTTCCAGCTCCTATCCTCTTCTTATTGATTCCGAGAAACTATTTCTTCTGAATCTATCCACACTTTATCACAATTTTTTCAAAGGTTGTCAACACGAAAATGTTTGTATCCCCCTTCGCAATCAGTTATACTGAAAGCAACTAACAGACTGAATATAGAGGAGGACTTATGTTGAATATAAAAGAATTGAAAAAACAGATTTACATTGTCACCTGGACGGATCCCTTTCCGCCACTACACTTTCCCATTTTTTGCATCGTACACCAGATTTTTCCGAACTTTCGTAGATGATTCCTGCACTTCCCTCACGGAGTATTTAAAGAAATTCGATCTCCCGCTGCACTGTCTTCAGACAAAAGCGAACTTAGAACTGGCTGCATACACATTCTTAAAAAGAACTTGCTGCAGACCAGATGAAATACATCGAAGTTCGATTTGCCCCTACACTCTCCACGCAGGATGGTCTCTCCTGTGAAGACGTGATTGAGAGTGTCCTGCGGGGACTGGAAAAAGGAAAATCTGAGACAGGAATTGATTATAATGTGATCACCTGTGCAATGCGCCATTTTGCGCCAGAACAGAATATGCAGCTCCTTGACAGTATGGAAAAATATGTCGGACACGGTGTCTGCGCGCTTGACCTTGCCGGAGATGAGTCAAAGTTTCCAAATCCTCTTTTTCATGAACTCTTTGTAGGAGGCAAGG
>ENA-OQIC01000408-OQIC01000408.1-human-gut-metagenome-genome-assembly--contig:-NODE-408-length-19434-cov-1.743254_pt1 | contig 19434 bp, 19 predicted proteins | sample MGYA00242572_ERZ504736 | MGnify/ENA primary metagenome ERZ504736 (study PRJEB26092, sample SAMD00036201) | human gut metagenome | host: Homo sapiens | study: EMG produced TPA metagenomics assembly of... | reverse complement strand
AAAAATTTGTCCATACTGTGATTCCAAGCTGGTCACAAATGGTGTAGAATTCATCAGTTTCAGCTGGATGCCAACCAAAAATACGCAGATTGTTGATGTTGGCTTCCTTTGCTTTTTCTAGAAACATTCTGTATTTTGGGGTAGAGTTTCTTCCATAAAAGAAAGATGGCTGTCCGCCCCAGCAGGCTGACCGAAGAAACATTGGCTTTCCGTTTATAACAAATGTCCAGGGAATTCGGGATTCTTCTTCTGTAAAACCAGGATTCATTTGCATGGTGATTGTACGAATTCCGGTTTTATCAGAAAGAGAGTCCAAAATGCTTTTCCCATCTGCAATCAGGATATTAAGATCATAAAGGAAAGGTTCTCCCAATTCATACGGCCACCAGAGCTGCGGATCTTCTATCTCAAACGAAAATGTGCATACAGAGGTACCAGGGGAAACTGATAGAGGTTCACTGTGGGTGATCTGTTGATCCCGTCCTGTCATAGAAACATTAAGTTCAGCTTCCAATACAGAATCAGATAAATTAGAAAGTTCAATATAAAATACAGCGGTGGCTGCGTTTTTGTGCAGATCATATTCAACTCTGTAATTCTCAAGCCTGAGCCGATTTGTGGCAACGAGTTTAACAGGCTGCCAGATGCCAAAGGGAATCAGTCCGGTCAGATAATCTCCGGAAAAATTATGTTTCATGCCGGCAAAGTTCTGCTGGTTTTTTGGAGGCGGATCCAGTTTTACAGTAAGAAGGTTTACTGGAACGTGTGGTTGTGAATAATCCAGAAGATCAGTTACCTGAAAGGAGAAAGAGGAATACATTCCCTCATGCCTTCCGAGATATTTTTGATTGAGCCAGACCTCGCAAGAAAAATCAACCCCTTCAAATATTAGTTCAATATCTTTTCCAATCAGGTTTTTGTCTACATTGAATGCGCGATTATACCACCATTCATATTCCTGTACCCATTTTGCCTTTCCCATATTTCTTCCCCAAAAAGGATCATCCAGTTCCCCGGCAAGAAACAGGTCTGTATAAACATCGCCAGGGACTTGTGCGGCATTCCAGCTGAAGTTATTACCGGAAAGCTCACTTTTTAACAGATGAATGCCCTCGGAAACGCCCTGTCCGACTCTCATTTTTTCCATTTTCCAGTCTTACCACTTAAATCCTGGGTGATACGACCGATAGAAGAATCAGAAGCTTCAAAGAGTCCGCTTCCAGCTTCAAGAGCAAAAAAATCTTTGTTTTTTTCCATGTTTTCTTACATCCTTTCTATATCTGTTTCTTTAAATCTAGCATTAACATAGTGTATATGATATAATGTTCCGTAGAAATTTTTGCTTTTTTTTGTATAAATCGGAGGTTATACTGTGGATATTCAATTGGAATCGGTTTTCACTCTTTCATATAAGAAAGGGGAAAGCGTCCGGGGTTTTTCGTATGTAAGCCATGAATTGATTTACTTTTACAGTGGTCGGGGGAAAATATATATAAATGATATACCGTATCATTATCAACCTAACAGCGTGCTATTAACACAAAGTAAGGATGTAAAAGACTATGATGCAGACTGCTATAGCGAATATACATGTATACGGTTTAAAAGTTTGAAATATATACAAAAATTCCGTTCTGGGTTGTATGTACTAAAAGACCAGAGTGTATACCAGTTGTTTAAATCGATAAAAAGGGAATATGCTGAGAAAAAGATAAGTTATCACGAATTATGTAATATGAAGACGGCAGAAATACTTGTGGAGTTATTGAGGAACAGTTTACAGTGCGAAAAAGACAGCGACATTTATAAATTAATAAAGGAAATCGATTCTACAATGCTGTTTCAGAAACGTATTGCGGATATTGCCGAAGAACTGAACTATAATCCTGATTATTTGAGACAAAAATTTAAAAAATAGCCGGTGTGTCATTGAAAGCATATATTATGCAGCAAAGGATTCAGAACGCGTGTAAACTTTTGGAACAGGAAAATTATTCTTGTACAGAAATCGCTCAGTTGTGTGGCTTTTCCTCTTCCTCGCAGTTCAGCAGAATTTTCAAAGAGAAAATGGGATATACACCGAAATCATATAAATTATAAGTAGAAATTGAGTATTGAGAAAAAGAAAGAGATTTATTGGTGAGTGTAAGTGAAAAGAAAAAATTTCAGCGAGCGATTGGCTACGTATAATATTCTTATTATTTCAGTAATATTATTTGTGGTGTTTGGAATATTCTTGCTTTATTATATTACTGCTCAGAAGAATGATCAGATGAATAGTATGAAAAACATACTTGAACAAAGTGAGACAACGATAGAGGCATCTATTAATTCACTTGATACAATAGCTTTGCAGGTGAGCCTGAATCCGGATGTTATAGATATCATGAAGCAGGCAGAAAATGACTCCTATGATAAATTTTTCGAAAATAATATAATTGAAGCTGAAAGGGTAAACGAGATATTGTGGTCCTTTATTCTGGATCAGGAAAATATTTCGGGAATAAGTATTTTTGATAAAAAGGGTTCGTTTGTTTATGCCGGTCAGGAAACAGACACAGAACAGTTTCGTTATTCCCGGGACGAGGATTTTTTTGAGTCTCTGGAAAATGAATTTGATAAACCGCGAGTATACAATATGTTCGAGAATGAAACCAACCGAAGTGTAGTGACAGGATATAAAGCAGTAACGATTATAAGACAGATAAAAAGCGATGATATTACACCGTATTGTATCGGGTACGTGGAAGTGGGGATTGATGTTCAGCAGTTAGAGAATAAACTTCAGCAGGATTTTTCGGGCAGCGTGCTTGTTTTATATGATGCGGAAACAGGCCGTGTTATGGGCTCAACAATTCCTCAGTTAATTGAAAATACAAATACGAACTACGAAGATTTCTTAAAGGATCAAAATCTGGATAATTATTTTTGGGTTCAGGGAAGTACTTTTCATAATCAAGTGGGGATCATTGTTCTTCACAGCAGGGATGAGTTGAATCGGTTTTGTATTTTTTTACGGTGATTTTTACGTTAGGCATTTATATCACTATTCTCTCGATATATTTTCTCATTCAGAGAAAGTTGAGTTTATTTCTGGCAGAACCTTTGGTCCAATTATGTGAATCCATAACCAGGCGGATGAAATATAAGAACAATTGTGAAATCATAGATAACAGGGAATTTAATGAGATTGAAGAATTACAGGAAACATTCAACCAGATGTTTCTAAAATTGGACGACAGCATGAAAAGGGAGATTGCGGCTAAAACAGAGAGACTTAAAGTTCAGCTTTACGCACTGCAGGCGCAAATCCATCCGCATTTTATCCATAATACAATAGCTATTATTCAGGCGTACGCACTAGAGGAAGATTACAATACTATTGTTGAAATTTGTGAGAACTTTTCAGATCTGATTCGCTATGGGGTAGAGGTCACCGAGGATAAATCGCTTGTAAGAGATGAGTTGGAATGTGCCGTAAAATATTTGTGGATTTTTCATCTGAAATACGGAGATAATCTGATATTTACGGTTGAGAAAAGAAATGCTGTTGAGAATATCCATATTCCACATTTTATAATACAGCCGCTTGTGGAAAACAGTATTAAACACGGATTAAAGGCAACGGAGTTCCCCTGGAAGTTGCAGATAATCTGCAACACAGATCATAAAACATGGCAAATTGAAATCAGGGATAACGGAGTGGGATTTTCAGATGAAATGAGAATGGAACTGATGCAATACAAGCAGAAACTGATGGGTGAAGGTATAAAGAACGATGCTTGGAGAGAGGAATCAAAAATAGGTGGCATGGGAATGAAAAATATTATTACGAGGTTATATTTGTCATATGGGTGTGACATGATATTTGATATCGAACGCCAACTGGGGCATGGAGCAGTAATAACGGTGGGGCAGATGCGATGATTAGTGTTTTGGTTGTTGAGGATGAAATTCCTATTCTTCGTAGCATATGCAGGCAGGTAGAGTCTGCTAACTCTTCTTTCATGTTACGAGAACAGCTGTCAATGGAAAAGAAGCAATAGAGGCTTTGCAGGAGGAAAAGTTTGATTTGATGTTTGTTGACATGCAAATGCCGGTATTGGATGGGATGGCAGTGCTTAAATTCGTGAAGGAAAAGCAATTATCAGTTTATACAATTGTTCTGAGCGGATATCAGGAATTTCAATACGCCAGGGAGGCACTGCAATGTGGTGTGCTGGATTACCTGTTAAACACTGAAAAGAATGAATTGACGAGGGTGCTACAAAAGGTAGAGCGGATGATATGGATTGATCGGAGTAAAGAAGAGACTGCATATATAAATAATTCTGATGATAGAGAATTTGAAGCAGCTTTGCTGACGGTAGGACCATACATAATGCTTCGGGAGGATTACGCGTTTACAGAGGGCAGAATAGGATAGATGAACAACTGAATTCCTTTCTAGATAAGTATATATCTGATGAGTTACGATGGATAATTCCAACCAAATATGAAAATGAAAGGATCATTGTATTCCGGAAGCTGGGAGGAAGAACAAAGAATATAGTTGAAAAGTTGTTCCGTGATTATCAGTCTCAATGCGATCTGGTTACGATCATCATGGCTGGTCAGGAACAAACACACAAGACGATTTTTGAAACCAATAAGCGTCTGCATCAATATATGATAGGGGCTATGGGAGTCGAAGAAAGCCGTCTTATGGATGAAGAAGAAGCAAAGAGCGTGATGGAGAATGGCGTACATTATTTGAAGACGGTACGAAAAGAAGTGTTAAAAGTCCGTGTAAGTGAACATGTGATGGAATTGATAATGAAAATCTTAAATCCCGTGGCAGAACGAAAAGTTATTTTTGAAATACTGAAACTTGCATTTTTTCGGTTCTCAGAGGAAATCAACAGCAATTATACGTATAATCAAATGGAGGATGAGATTGCGATATCATACAAGTTCGTATAATAGAGAAGAATTGTATGACAAACTGGAAAAAATGATTATCAGGATGTTTTGTGTTGAAGATTATAGTGGAAACAAACAAAAGCTAGCATTGGATATAAAAGAGTATTTGGATCATAATTATAAGAGTGTGACGGGAAATAAAGAGTTGGCGGATATATTTGGATTTGTGCCCGCATATTTAAGGGACGTGTTTCGCAGTAAATATGAAAAGTCGCCGATGGAGTATCTACAGGAATTAAGGTTAGAATGTGCAAGGAAAATGTTGGCACAGGAACTAAAATTACCGGTGAAGGAAATTGCCAGGGCGGTAGGATTTAATGATGCTCTGTATTTATCTAAAGTGTTCCGTAGAAAATTTGGTATCACTCCTTCAGAATATAGAAATCAGGTGAAAACAATGAAACGTAAAGCAATTATTTTGCCAGTTCTGCTGTTCTTGCTGGGAATAGGTTTGATTAGTTATTCCTTATGGAATTTGCTTCAGGCGCACGTGGGAATACAGGAGAAGAGAGAAGAAAAAGAGATTACTATGATTGTTCAGGAATCCAGATATTATACAGGATTGAAGAACATGATAAAAAAGTTATATGTTGAAGAGGGGATTCGAATTAAAGTTCGTGTTTTACCCGATAATCAGGCAGAATCTGTCATTCAGATGATGATAAACAGTGGAGATTATCCGGATATGTTAGATGCTAATATTCCACATATATACAATCTGATTAATCCCTGCCGCTATTTGGCCGATTTTACAGAAGAATCATGGGTGTCAAAATTGACGAATCCGCAACAGGTAACATATTCAGACGGAAGGATATATGGATTTCCATTTCTTAAAAATTCGGGTGTAGGAGGAATTATATATAATAAAGATATTTTTGAAAAATATGGGATTGCTATTCCGGAGAGTGAAGAAGATTTTTATAATGTGTGTGAAAGACTAAAAAGTCTTGGAATTCTCCAGTTTTATTGTGTGCTGATAACTGGATTCCACAGATATGGATGAACTATGGATTTCCACTCTCATTTGGCAGTGACAAAAATTGCAAAAAATAACTGAAGAAATATTATCTGGAAAGAAAAAATTGGGTGATTACGAAGAGAGTTATAAGGTGATTGACACGTATTTAGGCTTGTTTGAAAAGGGGTATGTAAACAATGATTATATGTATATCGATTACAATGACATGATAGATAAACTAAATAATCAGGAAGGGGCAATGGTGTTTGGATATTCTACGATGATTCCTGTTATGAATCAACATCATAGTAATCTGAATATGGGAATGTTTGTTCCGCCTTTTGCGTACAATCAGTCTAAAAATATAGTTTATCTGGATTTTTCAGTTGGTTTTGTTTCATTTAGGGAAAGTGAAAATCTTGATGTGGTCAAAGAAGTCCTAGATAAATGGTCTCAGAAAGAGTATTTATCCATGTGGATTTTTGAAAATGGAGGTGATCCTGCGTTTGAAGATGTTCCTGACAATGTAAATAAGGATATAGAATATCTATATAAAAGTTATGTTGAAACAGGAAAGACGGTCGGAGAATTTATGCTATATATGGATCCTATATACAGTCTGAATCAAGATAAGTTATGGTTATATTATAGGGAGGCTCCGAAGAATCATTGGACAGCAGATGAGTTATTAGAAAAAATTGAAATAGATATAGAAGAAAAATTGGAAAAATGAGAGCCTGTTAAGGTTTTCATTTTTCCATTTTTTTTGTTCTTTTTTCCATATAAATGGAAAGCGAAAACTGTTATAAAATAATATATCAAAAAGAATGGAGGAAAAAAGATGAAACGAAAAATGTGTTTGGTTCTTGCAGGACTTATGGTAGCGGGTCTGGCCGGATGTGGAGCGGATCAGAAAGGATCCTCAGCAGATGGAAATGAAGAGATGGAGATAGTTTATGCACACTTCCAGGGCGAAGGAGATGCTCAGTACAAATCCATACAGAACGCGATTACAGCATTCGAAAAAGACAACCCTGGGATTACCATTAAAGAGGAGTATTATCCTTCGGATGCATATCTGCTGCAGGCAGAAACTTGGAGTGCGGCAGGGGAACTGCCGGACATTTGCATGGTGAATGGCTCAATGGCATCGGATTATGCTGACATCGGAACAATTCTTGATCTGACAAGTTACGCGGAAGAATATGGAATTACAGATAAAATAGATGAAAGTTACTTCAAAGAGATGTCAGCTGACGGAGCTATTTACGGTATCCCATGGGAAGATGCACATTATGCGTTTATTCTCTATAATGAAGGAATTTTTAAAGAGGTTGGAGTTACAGAATTCCCTAAAACTCTGGATGAGTTGATCGATGTTTCTAAAAAGATTGCAGATGCGGGCTATATTCCGATGGCAATGGGTGATAAGGCACTTTGGCCGGCAGATTCACTGGCGTTTAGTGCATTTGTAAATAACTTTGTGGGGAATGACTGGTTCGATTCTATTCTTGCCTGCGATGGTAAAGCGGCATTTACGGACAAAGAATTTGTAGATGCCCTTGACCAGTACCAGAGACTTGCCAAAGAAGGGGTATTTAATGATAATCTGTCAAGCATTGATAATGACCAGAGAGGTGCCCTGTATCAGAACAGGGAAGCTGCTATGATTTCGGCCGGAAACTGGGAGTGCAACAGCTGTGTGGAGATCGCTCCGGAGGTAGCGGAAGAGACACAAGTGGCACTGTGCCGGTACCTGCAGAAAATGCAAAGGCTCATGATTCTGTCGTATCCAGTTCGGCATGGGGACTTGCACTGGGAAGCAATATTGATGAGGAGAAAATCCCTTACGCAATGGATTTTATTGCAAACTATATTTGCAGTGAGGATTTCGGCAAAGTATTAGCGGAAGAACAGGGAATGTTCACACCGTGGAAAGTAGAGTATGATACAAGCAAACTTAACATTATTACGCAGAGAGAGCAGGAAGTCTCCAATGCGGATGGCGTGACAAGATGCCTGAACTGGGACAGTTCTCTGCCGGCTTCTGTTAAAGATGTATATCAGAGAGGTCTTCAGGAAGTTTTAATGCAGATCAAAGAACCGGCAGATCTTGCAGATGAAATGCAGACAGCATATGAAGAATACATAGATATGAAATAGTAGTAAGAAAACCGCCTGCATGGTACAGTCATGACAGGCGGAGAATTTATAGGAGGAACATGGTGTGAACAATGCTGGATTAAAAGTAAAAACGAAAACAATATACTTATATGTGCTTCCGTTTTTCCTTCTGTTTATTATTGCGTTTGTAATACCGCTTTTGATGGCATTTGGAATCAGTTTTACAAACTGGCGGGGAGGAAACAAAATAGATTTTATTGCACTTGATAACTATATCAAGCTTGTAAAAGATGAAACATTTTGGATGTCATTTTTAAACAACCTGAAATTTATGGCTCTTATGCTCGTGTTTCAGATTGGGTTGGCTTTTGTATTTGCGATTGTTGTGCAGAACAAAAGAGTAAAATTCCAGGGGTTCCACAGAAGGGTTATTTTCCTGCCTTCGGTTTTGTCATCGGTTGTTGTTGCTATGATTTGGCAGATTGTGTACAACAAAGACATTGGACTTATATCGGCTATAATGGAAAAGATTGGGATGGAAGACATTGTACCGCTTTGGCTGGATGATCCCAAAATCGTAATTTATTCACTTGCAATTGTGCTGATCTGGCAGTTTGTTGGTCAGTATGTGATTATAATGATGGCGGGATTTCAAAATGTGGATACCAGTCTAATGGAAGCCGCTAAAATTGATGGGCGTCTTACAGCCAGACAGTAAGATATGTAACCCTTCCGCTGATGAAACCCACGCTATCGGTTTGCGTAACATTGTGCGTATCGGGATGTATGAAACTTTTTGATACAATTTATGCAATGACGGGAGGCGGACCCGGAAGGAGTTCCACGGTTACTGCATTATATGCTTATGATGTTGCGTTCAAGACAAAACAATTGTCATATGCATCTGCTGTATCCATAGGAATGATCATTCTAAGTGTGATCTTAATCGGCGGCGTGAGTAGAATATTTCGGGAAAAGGAGGAACAGTGATGAAGCAGCTTAAGAATAAGTCAATATCTGTTCTCTTAAATATTGCAACGATGCTAATTTCAATAACCTGCATTTTTCCGCTGATCTGGCTGGCATATAACTCGGTAAAAGATAAATTTGAGTTTATGAAAGACACCATCTCACTTCCTGCTGATCCTCAATGGGGAAACTTCTGGGAAGCGATTCAACTGGGAAATCTTATACCGGCGACATTTAATACGGTGTTTAATTCGGTCATAAATGTAATTCTTGTGTGTTTAGGGTCGATTATTGTGGGCTATTTTCTTGAGAGATATGAGTTTAGGGGAAAAAAGATTATTTCAGCGATATTTCTTGTGGGTATGGTAATCCCTCTCTATTCCCTTCTTGTACCAATGTTTTTGCAATACAAGGTACTGGGTATGCTTAATACAAGGTTTGTGCTGATTCTTCCCTATTTTGCGATGCAGATCTCATTGGGAATCTTATTGTGCAAGAGTTTTGTTCATGGTATACCAAAAGAAATAGAGGAAGCAGCTGTAATCGACGGATGTGGAATGAGGCAACTATTAAAGAACATGATATTTCCGCTTTGCAAACCGATGATTTCAACCGTGGGTATACTGACCCTTCTTGCCAGCTGGAATGAGTTCGCTTTTGCAACTGTTTTAAGTTCCGGCAGTCAATACAGAACCTTGTCTGTAGCAGTGCAAAGTTATTCATCCGGTAGAGAAATGGAGTACACATTGTTTCTGGCAGCTTTACTGATGGTTTCGTTACCGATTATTCTCATTTACTGTATTTTCAGTAAACAAATCATAAATGGTATGACGCAGGTGCGGTGAAAGGTTAGAAAAAGTATGGTGTTTAAGGATAGATATTTCGAAAACCCTCAACTTAATCATGTGAATACAATGGAACCAAGATGCTATTACATTCCATTGCAGGAGGTTGAACTTGATGTTGAGAAACAAAAAGAAAGCTCAGCTCAATGTTTTCAATTAAACGGCGAGTGGGATTTCCTATATTTTTCCAGTATTTATGATATAGACCATAAGCCCGAAAGTATTCACGAAACTGTACATGAATGGGAACGGATTCCGGTTCCGTCTGTCTGGCAGAATTATGGATATGACAAGCGACAGTACATAAATGTTAATTATCCTATTCCCTTTGATCCACCATTTGTGCCTTCAGAAAACCCGTGTGGTGTATATCACAGGACATTTGAATATAGAAGTGACTCCGATTACCCGAAAAGTTATCTGAATTTTGAAGGTGTTGACTCCTGTTTCTATTTATATATAAATGGAAAATTTGCGGGCTACAGTCAAGTTAGTCATTCTACCAGTGAGTTTGATATTACAGATTACTTATCTGATGGAATAAATCATATCACCGTGTTTGTTTTAAAATGGTGTGATGGAACTTATTTCGAAGATCAGGATAAATTTAGAATGTCTGGGATTTTCAGGGATGTTTACATATTAAAAAGACCTGTCAATCATTTGAGGGACTATTTTATTCATACGGTATTAGTGGATCGGTATGATAAGGCTTTTGTGACAGTTGATCTGGAAGGCGGCGGCAGGCTGGATGTGCAGTACAGTCTGCAGGAACAGTCCGGAAAGAAGATCCTGGAAGGGGAGGCGCAAGACGGTAAAATTTCATTTATGATTCTAGAGCCTGTATTGTGGAATGCAGAAAATCCGTATTTATATACGTTAGTGATGAAGTATAACGGAGAAACATTTATTGAAACAGTCGGTGTTCGGGATATCAGAATAGAGAATAAAGTATTGCTTATCAATGGTGTGGATGTTAAGCTTCGGGGCGTTAACAGACACGACAGCAATCCTTCAACAGGATGTGCTGTGACCATCGATCAGATGAAACAGGATTTGACACTGATGAAAGCTCATAACGTGAACGCAATAAGAACCAGCCATTATCCAGGAAGGCCGGAGTTATACTATCTTTGCGATAAGTACGGATTTTATATCATGGATGAGGCAGATGTGGAAATACATGGGGTAGACGGACTGTATTCGCCAGTATGGGAAGAGGACTATAATAAACATGCATTTTCGGCTGAAATCAGTGACAATGAATTGTATTCTGCAAGTGTCACAGACCGCGTGAAACGATGTGTAATAAGGGATAAGAACAGATGCAGTGTTGTAATTTGGTCAATGGGAAACGAATCAGGTTACGGATGTGTGTTCGAGTCGGCATTGGAATGGACAAAAAAGTTTGACAGTTCCAGACTTACACATTATGAAGGAGCACTTCATGCTCCGCATGACAGTAAGAATGATTATAGCAATATTGATTTATACAGCAGAATGTATCCATCGATAGATGAAATAAATGAATACTTCAGGAAAGATTTTGATAAACCATTTATTATGTGTGAATACTCACATGCTATGGGAAATGGTCCGGGAGATTTGGAGGCGTATTATAAGGTTATACAGAAGTATGAAGGACATTGTGGCGGATTTGTATGGGAATGGTGTGATCATGCAGTTGAATTAGGAAAACTGCAGATGGTAAAGTGCAATATGGATATGGCGGAGATTGGGACGAAGAATCCATGACGGAAATTTTGTGTGGACGGTCTTGTATCATCCGGACCGGACGCCCCATGTCGGTCTAAAAGAATTTAAAATGTAAACAGACCAGTGAGAGTCCTCGGATATGACAGGAAAACAGGTACTGTTGAATTTGAGAACATTCTAGATTTTACAAACATAAAAGATGTGCTTGACATAAAGTATGAGGTTACATGTGGGAAAGAGGTAATTGAAAGGGGAGCGATTATTGACCGGGAGTTGCTCGATATTCACCCTCATGAGAAAAGATCAATTCCGATTATGGTCCACATTTCCGATAAATCGAAATGTTATATCAAGTTTGATTATGTACAGCGGGTAAAGAATCTGACGACAGATGAGGGTCATAGTTTCGGATTCGATCAAATATCACTTAATGATGCAGCTATCGATGAAAATATTTTTATTAGGGAGCCTGAGGAAAAGTATAATGCAGGTACTGCCATTGAGATAGAAGAAAATTCTCGCAGGGTTGTGTTGGCCGGTGAAAATTTTGTTTATGCTTATGATAAACGAAAAGGTTGTTTTGAGAGTATTTGTGTTGAGGGAACAGAAATATTAAAAAAGACAATGGAATACAATATATTCCGCGCTCCGATTGACAATGATCGTATTATCAAAGAGCAGTGGTATGCGGCGGGATACGATAAGTCTGTTATCCGTGTATATGACACATTTGTTAAAAAAGAAGATGAAGGAATAAGTATCAGATCATCTGCAGTCATCTCGGCTCCGCATGTACAGAAAATCATAGAGTTCCAAGTGTCATGGAAGGTTTCACTTTCCGGGAAGATAAATATGAAACTTGAGGCAACGCGTAATGTGGAAATGCCCTATCTTCCAAGATTTGGCCTGCGGTTATTTTTGGATGAGAGGATGGATCAGGTAGAGTATTTTGGCTATGGACCGTATGAAAATTACTCAGACAAACATCAGAGCAGTTATCTCGGTCTGTTCCGAACAGACGCGGAAACTATGCATGAAAATTACATAAGACCGCAGGAGAATGGCAGCAGATGTGGGTGCCGTTATGTAAGGTTATTTGGATCCGGTGTACACTGGAGTATCATCTCTAAAAAAGATTTTTCTATCAGTGTCTCAAAATATACACAAGAAGAGTTGTGTGCAAAAAGACATAATTTTGAACTGAAGGAGAGTGGAAATACAGTATTGTGTCTCGATTATAAACAGAGTGGTGTAGGGTCGGGCAGTTGTGGTCCCCAACTTTCAGAAGAACATCGATTTGATGAAAGAAAATTTTGTTTTGAATGTTGTTTTATGAGACCTGAATTGACTGACACAGAGGAGGAAATAAGTGAAACTAAGCAGTGCAAGTAAACGAGCTATCGAGAGAAACTACTATCAAAGTTGTGAATGGTTTTGTGATTTTAAGGAAAGTGGAATCGAAGGGATAGGGTATGAAAAGGGAATTCACAGGAGAGATCCAAGCAGTGTGATTAAAGTAGGAGACGATTATTTCGTCTGGTATTCAAGATCTGTAGGCCCTCATAAAGGATTTCATACAGGTGATGAAGAGGCGAAAGTATTTCCCTGGGATTATTGCGATATTTGGTATGCTGTATCAAAGGATGGTTATCGATGGGAAGAAAAAGGGCCTGCTGTTGTGCGGGGCGAAAGAGGTGCATATGATGACCGAAGTGTTTTCACACCGGAAATACTGGAATATGAAGGAAAATATTATCTTGTTTACCAGGTTGTACAGCATCCTTATGTGAATAGAAGCTTTGAAAGTATTGCAATAGCAGTAGCAGATTCACCGCATGGACCTTTTACGAAATCGAAGGAACCGATTCTTACTCCGACAAAAGACGGTATTTGGGAAGGCGAGGAAGATAACAGATTTGCTGTAAAGAAAAAAGGAAGTTTTGACAGTCATAAGGTGCATGATCCGATCCTGTTTGCTTTTAGAGGAAAATTTTATCTCTATTATAAAGGTGAACCAATGGGGGAAGAACTTTATATGGGTGGACGTGAGACAAAATGGGGGGTCGCGATTGCTGATAATATCCTCGGCCCGTATCATCGAAGCGAATATAATCCGGTAACAAACAGCGGTCATGAAACATGTCTTTGGCAGTATAACGGAGGAATTGCGGCTTTTCTAAGGACAGACGGAGTTGAAAAGAACACGATTCAGTTTGCTGAGGATGGAATTAATTTTGAAATTAAGTCAGTTATTAAACAGGGTCCGGAAGCATGCGGTCCGTATAGACATTTGGAAAGTGATTCTAATCCTTTGAAAGGAATGGAGTGGGGATTATGTCACGATGTGAGTCAGGATTATGGATTTATTAAAAGGTTTGACATTGATGAGTGGCAGAAAAAGGTTTATACGAACAGAGAGATGTATGAATAAACCGGATGGGTTTATAGGAAGAATATAGAAATTATTAAACAGTTGCTAAAAATATTTTATATAAAAATATCTTTATAAAAGTATAATTTAATTAAAATTACAAACATGGAGGGAAGAACGATGGACAAAAATAGTTTTTCATTAAAAGGAAAAATTGCATTGGTAACAGGAGCATCTTACGGAATCGGATTTGCAATTGCAAAGGGATTTGCCGCTGCAGGTGCCACGATTGTCTTCAATGACATCAAGGAGGAACTGGTTGAAAAGGGATTAGCTTCATATAAAGAATGTGGCATTGAAGCTCATGGTTATGTGTGTGATGTGACAAAAGAAGATCAGGTAAACGATTTTGTTGCAAAAGTAGAAAAAGAAGTTGGAATTATTGATATTCTTGTAAATAATGCTGGAATAATTAAGAGAATTCCGATGTGTGACATGACGGCAGATGAGTTCAGACAGGTCATAGATGTGGATCTGAATGCTCCATTTATTGTATCTAAGGCTGTGATTCCTTCAATGATCAAAAAAGGACACGGAAAGATCATTAATATCTGTTCTATGATGAGCGAACTTGGGCGAGAAACAGTGTCAGCATACGCTGCAGCGAAAGGCGGTCTGAAAATGCTGACAAGAAATATCTGTTCAGAGTATGGCGAGTATAACATTCAGTGCAATGGTATTGGACCTGGATATATCGCAACGCCTCAGACTGCTCCGCTCAGAGAAAAACAGCCCGATGGAAGCAGACATCCTTTTGATCAATTTATTATTGCAAAGACACCAGCAGCACGTTGGGGAGACCCGGAGGATCTTGCCGGACCAGCAGTATTCCTTGCTTCAGATGCATCTAACTTTGTAAACGGACATGTACTGTATGTTGACGGAGGTATTTTAGCGTATATTGGTAAACAGCCGTAAGAAAGGTTTTAAACGAATATGACGTATTAATCTATAACCTATATTGTTGCCATGATTGTTGGGGAATGTAAGTACATTCCCCAAACATATATACAAGGATGCAATCAAACGGGAGGAAAAGATGTTTGATATTTTAGCACTTGGGGAGATATTGCTAAGATTGTCTCCGCCAATGAATGAGAAACTTGTAAGAGGAGAAACATTTGAAAAGCAAGTCGGGGGAGCGGAACTTAATGTTCTGAGCGGAGCGTCCTTACTGGGCTTAGAGCCGGAATTATATCAAAATCGCTGAGAATGATATTGGTGAATTTGCGAGAAATAGAGTTCGATTTGTAGGTGTAAGTGATGATTACCTCATGAATGATATTGAAAAGGATGCAAGATTAGGAATCTATTATTATGAAAATGGGGCATATCCAAGAAAACCAAGAATTGTATATGACCGGTCGCATACTTCAATGTCCAAGATCTCTATAGAAGATTTCCCGGACACAATGTATTCGCTGACAAGATGTTTCATACGACCGGGATTACCCTGGCTCTGGGAGAGCAGGTTAGAACTACGGCATATGAAATGATAAAGAAGTTCAAGAAGAATGGTGCTCTAATATCGTTTGATGTAAATTTTCGCAGTAATTTGTGGAGCGGGGAAGAGGCGAGGAGGACCATTGAAGAAATACTGCCTTTGGTTGATATTTTCTTCTGCTCGGAGGAGACTGCAAGGCTTACCTTTAAAAAAAGCGGCAATCTGAAGGATATGATGAAAGAGTTTGCTGATGAGTATAATATTGGAGTGATTGCATCAACACAGCGGATTGTTCACTCACCTAAAATCCATACATTTGGTTCTGTAATATATGAAAAATGCAGTGATACATTTTATGAGGAACCGCCATATTCAAAAATTGAGGTGGTAGATAGAATTGGAAGCGGGGATGCGTACATTTCAGGAGTACTGTATGGAATTTTAAGCGAGAATGGAAGTTGCGCGAAAGCATTAAGTTTTGGCAATGCAGCGGGAGCGATAAAGAATACCATACCGGGAGATATGCAGGCATCTTTGCGCGGTGAGGTAGAAGCTGTTATACAATCTCATCGGTTAAAAGGAAATGATTGCGAAATGGTGAGATAAAGAATGCAGTGATGTAGTTTTGCTAATAGCATAGAAGGAGAATTAAGTGCGAGTAGCTAAATTAACAGAAGTAAGAAAAATAGAAGTTGTTGAGGGAGAAAAACCGGAAATTTCAAGTGAATATGATGTACAGGTGAAAGTAAAGGCGGTTGGTATTTGTGGAACAGATCTCCATATTTTTAACGAAGGACGTGCCGATGTTATACTTCCGAGAGTAATGGGCCATGAATTGTCAGGAGAAGTGACGGCTGTTGGAGAGAAAGTGGAGAGAGTAAAAGTTGGAGATAGAGTTGCATTAGACCCGGTATTTGCATGTGGAGAATGTCCAACCTGTAGGAAAGGATATCCGAATGTGTGCGAAAATGTAAAATGCTATGGAGTTCAAATGGATGGAGGGTATCAGGATTATATAGTTGTACATGAAAAACATCTGTATCCTTTTGATCATTCTATCAGTTTTGAACAGGCTGCACTTGCAGAGCCATTTTCAATTGCTGCAAATATTCTAGAGAGAACTTCAGCAGCTAAGGAAGATAATGTTATAATCATTGGAGCAGGAACAATAGGTTTATCGATTGTTCAAGTCGCAAAAGGGATAGGATGTCGTATCATGGTAGCAGATGTTGTTGATTCAAAACTTGAAAAGGCACGGGCATTGGGAGCTGATAAAGTTGTCAACAGCAAGAAAGAGTCAATCAAAGACATGATTGAAGAGTTTGCACCAGGCGGATTGGATGTGGTGATAGATGCGGTAGGTATTACGTCTCTTTTTCAGCAGTCGATTGAATATGCAGCACCGCGCGGAAGAATTGCCTGCATAGGATTTGATGCGAAACCGGCAGAAATCCCTCCGGTGCTCATTACGAAGAAGGAGTTGAGTATTGTCGGATCAAGGATGAACTGTTATCAATTCCCGAAGGTAATGAAGTGGCTGGAAGAAGGAAAAATAGATGCTGAAAAAATGATTTCTAGAAAATATTCTATCGATGATATTCAGCAGGCTTTCGAGGAGACAATCGCAAATGGACAGGATGTTGTAAAAACACTTATTGTTTTTGAATAATCGGCATTGTGTGAGCTGCAATAGTGTAAAAAAGGAGCTATTACTGCAATGGATAATAAAATTAAAACAATTGCTATTGACTATTATAAAGTACCGCTGGAGGGAAATTTGGTAGATGCTCTTCACGGAAAACATGATAATTTTGAATTAATCACAGCTACAGTAACTCTGGAAAACGGGAGAATCGGGTGTGGTTATACATATACAGGAGGATTTGGCGGAGCAGCAATCGCTAAGATGCTGGAGCAGGATCTCACCCCGCAGCTGATTGGGGTACCGATGAATTCTCCGGAAAAAATGAATGATTATATGAATCAGCATATACATTATGTGGCACGGGGCGGAATCGCTTCATTTGCAATTTCTGCTTTAGATATCGCCTTTTGGGATATAGAACTGAAGTCACATGGTATTGCACTGAAAGACCTGCGTGGAAAAGGTGCGGATAAGGTTAGGACTTATTATGGTGGCATTGATCTCATGTACAGTGAGAAAGAGCTGTTAGAGAATATAGAAAAACAGTTGGCTTCCGGTCATACAGCCGTGAAAATCAAACTTGGCAGAGAAAATGAGGATGAAGATATCCAAAGAATTAAGGCTGTCAGAAAATTGATCGGTGACGAGGCTCTTTTTATGGTTGATGCCAATATGGTCTGGACAGAAGAGCAGGCTATTCGAATGGCAAAGAGAATGGAAGAATATAATATCGGCTGGCTTGAGGAGCCTACGAATCCGGATGATTACGAAGGATATGCCAGAATCGGACAGGCAACATCAATTCCGATAGCAATGGGGGAAAATCTGCATACTATCTATGAACATGAGCTGGCAATGAAACTTGCACGGATTAAGCGCCCGATAGGAGATTGCTCTAATGTGTGCGGTATTACAGGATTTTTAAAAGTGGCGGACCTTGCAGAAAAATATTCTGTGGAAGTTCACTCTCATGGAATGCAGGAACTTCACGCAAATGTGCTCGGGGCAGTAGAAAACAGAGGAATGGTAGAGTTTCATAGTTTCCCGATATATAAATATACAGTAGATCCGCTTGTCGTGAAAGACGGATACCTCGAGACTTGTAAAGCACCCGGAACAGGTGTGGTTTTTGATCTGGAAAAGTTAAATCTATATAAAGTAAATTAATTTATATATCAGGATGTGCTGTTGATGAAAAAACGAAAAAGATTTTACAGTGGTTTGTTGATTGTATTAGTAATACTTTTCAGTTCTGGTTGTCAAAAAATCATACAAAAGAAGAAAAAGAGATACCGAAAAAAAAGAAAAAGCAATTGGGCTCTCTGTTGACCAGGGATTTGCAAGCCGTAATTATGAAACAGACATAATAGAAGAAGAAGCTGAGAAATTAGGATATGAGGTTTACGAGCTGATTGCCGGAGGAAATGCCGAGGCACAAAATTCTCAGATAGAACGTTTGCTCGAGAAAAATATTTCGGCACTGCTGGTATGTGCTGTTGACCGGAATAAAATTGAGTCGGCATTGCTGCAGGCAAAAGCAAAAGGAGTTCCTGTTATTACTTTTGACAGATTAATTCCAAATAGCAAATCGGTAGATGCATATGTAGGACCAAATTCAGTAGCAGATGGAATGGCATGTGGAGAGGCTATCATCAGGCAGGTTCGTGAATCTAAAGAGCCGATTCAAGTTCTTGAGTTAGTGGGTGCATTAAATGACCAGAATGGTATTGACAGGAGTAAAGGATTTCATCAGGCGATGATGCAAGATGAAAGATACAGGTGATTCAAGTTCCGACTGATGGAATTTAGATGCTGCATTTGTGGACATGGAAAGAATTTTTCGGAGTTATCCTGACATCAAGGCTGTATTCTGTGGAACAGATTCATTCTTTCCTAATGTGGAGAGTGTACTTGATAACATTGGATTCATCCGGCAGATGGAGGAGAACGTATATATGTGACTGGTGGTGAATGGTCGAAGGAAGGTTATAATGCTGTACTGTCAGGTACCGCTGATGGAGTAATGGTAATGGATCTTGATGAGATAGGTAAAGCTGCGGTTACAGTTGCGGACAAGTTAATTAAGAATGAGAATGTTGAAAAAAACATAATCATAGAGGGGAGGTATTGTACAACAGATACTATAAAAGAGAGTCAAGAGCATATTTGGGGAACTAAATAAATATATTTCATGTAGGAGGAGACTATGTTACAGCTTACGTACGTCTGAGCATCGATCGATGTACAGCTACGTACGTCTGAGCATCGATCGATGTACAGCTACGTACGTCTGAGCATCGATCGATGTACAGCTACGTACGTCTGAGCATCGATCGA